>Ga0160455_100710_pt1 | contig 13710 bp, 12 predicted proteins | sample HID1972I_E6MG_FD_108206 | JGI IMG/M metagenome (GOLD analysis project Ga0160455, IMG submission 108206) | Enriched pill bug-associated microbial communities from UW Madison campus, WI, USA - HID1972I_E6 MG | ecosystem: Host-associated > Arthropoda: Insects > Digestive system > Unclassified ... | reverse complement strand
CTTGCGCCGTCGACCGATGCGGCCTCCTCGATCGAGACCGGCAGTGCGCGCATGAACGCGGTGTAGAGGAAGATCGCCAGCGGCAGCTGCGTGGCCGTCATCACCAGGATCATGCCCCAGTAGGTGTTGATCGCGTGCCATTGGCTCATCATCGAGTACAGCGGCACCAGGATCGACAGCGGCGGGATCATGATCAGCCCGACCACCCCGGCCAGCACCAGCCTGTTCGACAGCGTGGCGCGCCGCGCCAGCGGATACGCGGCGAGCGCCCCCAGCACGCACACCAGCACCGTGGCGCCGACGGTGACGATGGCACTGTTGCCGATCGCGCGCAGGATGCCGCCCTGCTCGATCGCGGTGGCGAAGTTCTGCCAGTGGATGCTGCCGAACCGCGGCAGCCACTGCGAGGACAGGTCGCTGCGCGCCTTCATGGCCGAGGTGACGGTGATGTAGAACGGCAGCAGTTGCAGCAGCACCGCCAGCAGCACCCCGGCTCCGATGGCCAGGCGCCCGGGCCAGGCAGAGCGGACGGATGCCAGGGACGGCGCCGATGCGGCCGGGGATACCGCGCTCACATCTGCTCCAGCCTGCGCCGGTTGAGCATCGTGTTCAGCACGAGCGTGAACACCGCGATGATGAGGAACAGCACGACCCCCATCGCCGACGCGTAGCCGGCGCGCTGGCTGCCGAAGTACATCTTGGCGATGAGGGTGGACACCGAGTGCGTGGAGTAGCCCGGCCCGCCCGCGGTGAGCACCTGGATGACGTCGAACAGCTTCATGCCGCCGATGAGGTTCAGCACGACGCTGGTGGCGAAGGCGGGTTGCAGCATCGGCACGGTGATGTGCCGGAACGTCTGCACCGCGTTCGCCCCGTCGAGCCGGGCGGCTTCGTAGTAGACGGTGGGGATGGACTGCAGGCCCGCCAGGTAGATCACCATCGAGATGCCGACGAACTGCAGCGAGTTCACCAGGACGATCAGGGCGATCGCGGCACCGGAGTCGCTGAGCCACGCGGTGCGCTCCCCTCCCAGCGCGATGACGAGGTCATTGAGACCGCCGCTGTTGTACGACAGGAAGAGGTAGTACATCGTGCCCATCACGACGGGCGAGACGAGCACCGGCAGGTAGATGATCGCGCGGGCCGCATTGCGACCGCGCACGGACCTGTCCAGCGCGACGGCCAGACCGAGTCCGATGATCTGCTGCAGGATCGTCGAACCGACGCCGTAGATGAAGGTGTTGCCCAACGCGGTGCGGAAGTTGGGGTCATCGAACAGCCGCAGGTAGTTCTCCACACCGACGAAGGAGCGCTCCGGCGAGTAGCCGTCCCAGTTCGACAGCGACAGCATCACGCCGTTCACGAGCGGCCACAGCGTGAAGACGCCGAGCACGGCCAGCGCGGGAACGTAGAGCAGGTTGAGCCCCCGGCCCGCGAACCGCGGGATGCTCGACCGGCTCGGCATCCCCGTGCCTGGCCGCTTCGCCTTCGGGACCGCTCGTGCGGCGGTCGTGGTCATCGCAGCGAGTCGTAGCTCGACTTCATCTGCTTCACGGCATCCGCCGGGGTCATCTGCCCGGTGATGACGCCGTCGGTGGTGGTGACCATGGTGTCCCAGATGCCGTTGGGCAGGTACACCCGGTCGAAGTACGGCTTCAGCGGCAGCTCGCCCGGCTCGACGAAGGCGTCGTAGCTGGCGGTGAGGATGCCCAGATCGCTGGTCGCGTTCGTCAGCCCCGGGATTCCGCCGATGGAACCGGCGAGCTCGGAGAGGTTGTCGGGCTCGGCGAGGTAGGCCAGGTAGTCCAGCGCCTGCTTCTTGTTCGGCGAGGTCTTCGAGACGCCGTAGGCGCGGCCCTCGCCGCCGACGAGGAAGGGCTCGCCGTTCTCGGATGGGATGGGCATGTAGCCCAGGTCGGCATCAGGGTCGAAGCCCAGCGCGGTCGCGACGAGGTAGTTCTGCACGAACACGAACGCCGTCTTGCCCTCGGCGAGCGAGCGCCCCAGGTCGTCGGTCGTCGCCGAGGAGTAGTCGGGATTGAACCAGCCCTCCTTCTGCCACGACGCGACGTGGTCGAGGATGCGGGTGTACCCCTTCTCATCGAACGTGCCGTCCTTGAAGCCCTCCAGCTCGGAGTCGCTGAAGTCTCCCGAGCCGAGGAAGTCGGCGATGTTCCCGGCGAACCAGCTGTCCTTGCCCGAGGAGGAGATCGGCGTGATGCCGGCATCCTTCAGCGTCTTCAGCGCCGCCTCGAACCGGTCCCAGTCCTCCAGCTGGGTCGGGTCGATGCCGGCGTCCTTCAGCACGGTGCGGTTGTAGACGATGCCGGCGACGTCCGTGTCGATCGGCAGCGCGAAGAACTGCCCGTCGGCGTTCTCCATCGCCGGGGCGAGCGCTTCGTTGAAGTCCTTCGCCCACGGCTGCTCGTTCAGCGGCTCCAGGAACTGGCTGTAGCGCAGCAGCGACCAGCCGTGCGTGGCCCAGATGTCGGGGATGTCGTTCGAGGAGAGGCGCACCTTGATGTCGGCCTCATAGGTGTCGGTCGAGGGAACGAGATCGATCTTCACGCCCGCGTTGTCCTTCTCGTACGCGTCGGTGATCTTCTGCAGCACCTTCAGCGACGGATCGGTCGAGCCGAAGTTGGTCTGCATCTCGATCTTGACCTCGCCCCCGCCCTCACCTCCGCCGGCGTCTCCGGAGCATCCGGTGAGTGCAATCGCGGCCGTCGCGACGATGGCAAGGGCTGCCGTGGAGTGCTTCGCGGTCATGGAACTCATCATGTCTGATCCTCACTGTCTACCGACATCGCCTTCGATGACAGGCGACTGGTGCGGAATCTCCCGGTTCGTGATACGTTACCCGCGTAGATCGCTGGGGTACAGGGGGTCTCGAAATCGTTCTGAGGGGCACGGTTCCGGGGCCCTCCTCCATGTTGACACCCGTAGACCGGCGATGGAAGACTTCGAGCCATGGCGTTCACCTTGGGGATCGTGGGGGCGGGCCAGTTCGCCGGCCAGTTCGCGACGCTCTTCCACCACCATCCCGGCGTTGCCGCGGTCCACGTCACCGACGTGGTCCGCTCCCGAGCCGATGGCCTCGTCCGCGATGCCGGGCTCGCGGGCACCTTCGACACGTTCGAGGACATGATCGCCTCGCCCGCGATCGACGCGATCGCGATCTTCACGCAGCGCTGGACCCACGGGCCGCTCGTCGTGCGGGCGCTGCGCGCCGGCAAGCACGTGTACTCGGCGGTGCCGATGGCGATCACCGTCGAGGAGATCGCCGCCATCATCGACGCGGTCCGCGAGACCGGCCTGACGTACATGATGGGCGAGACCAGCTACTACAACCCGGCGACGGTGTTCGCCAGGCAGAAGCTCGCCGAGGGCGCCTTCGGCCGACTGTTCTACGGCGAGGGCGACTACGTCCACGACATGGATCTGGGCTTCTACGAGGCGTACCAGTACTCGGGCGGTGAGAACTGGAAAGCCACGGCGAGCTATCCTCCCCTGCTCTATCCGACCCACTCGATCGGCGGCGTCCTCGGCGCCTGGCCGACCCATGCCACCGCCGTATCGGCGATCGGCGTGGTCGACCAGCGCGGCGACGGGGTGTTCGACCGGTCGGTCAGCCAGTTCGACAACGACTTCTCCAATGCCACCGCCCTGTTCGAGCTGGCCGCCGGCGGCTCGATGCGCATCAACGAGTTCCGCCGGGTCGGCTATCCCTCGCACCTGCGCGAGTCGCGGTTCCGCTGGTTCGGCACGGGCGGCTCCTTCGAGCAGCTTGCGCAGACCACCGTGTGGCAGACGCGCGAGGGCGTCGAGGACATCTCGCACCTCATCGACACGCACGCCTCGGTCGCACACGACGATCCGTCTCTCGCGCATGTCGCACCGGCGCTGCGCGACGCGTTCGTCTCGGGGTACGCCGAGATCCATGCGGCCGACCGCGCCCGCATCCCCGCAGAGCTTCTGCCCTTGCACAACGGGCACGAAGGCAGTCACCATTTCCTCGTGGACGACTTCGTGCGTGCGGTGAACGACCGCGCCCTGCCCCCTGTGAACGCGTGGCAGGCCGCGCGTTTCACCCTGCCCGGAGTGATCGCGCACGAGTCCGCGCGCCGAGGTGGAGAGCGACTCGCGATCCCCGACCTGGGCGACCCCGATGCCGGCTGAGCGCGCGCGCTCGGTGACGCGCGCCGACGTCGCCCGCTATGCCGGCGTCAGCACCGCCGTGGTCAGCTATGTGCTCAACGACGGTCCGAAGAACGTCGCCCCGCTCACCCGCGAGCGCGTCCTGGACGCCGTGCGGGTGCTCGGGTACCGCCCGAACGCCGCGGCCCGAGCGCTGTCGATGGGCTCGGCCGACATGTTCGGCCTGCTCGTGCACGACAACCGCAATCCGTTCTTCGCCGAACTCTGCCACGCCCTCGACCAGGCCACGGCGGATGCCGGACGCTCGCTGCTGATCGTCAACTCCGACCGGACGCAGGTGCCGACCTCGGAGCAGATCCGCGATCTGGCGTCCCGGCAGATCGCGGGGCTCGTGATCGCCGACGTGCTCACCGCCGGCGAGCAGTCGCTCGTCGAGATGCTCGGAATCCCCGCCATCGTCATCGGCCAGTTCGGCGAGACGGACGGCCTGCACAGCGTCGGGGTCGACTTCGCGAGCGGTGCGCGGCTGGCCACCGAGCACCTGATCGGACACGGCTATCGCGAGATCGCGTTCACCGGAAGCGCGGCCCGCTACGACGAACGCGAGCGCGGCTGGCGCGAAGCGCTCACCGCCGGCGGGCTGCCGCTCGGACCGCTCGTGCACACCACCTTCTCCTATCAGGGCGGATACGACGCCGGGGTCCAGCTCGCGGCATCCGCCATGCTGCCGCGCGCCGTGCTGGCGGCATCCGATCAGATCGCGATCGGCATGCTGACGGCGTTCGGCGAGCGCGGCATCCGGGTGCCCGAGGACACCGCCATCATCTCCTTCGACGGCACCGTCACCGCCGACTTCGTGTGGCCGCGACTGACCACGGCGGTTCAGCCGCTCGAGCAGATGGCGGAGACGGCCGTGCGGGCGCTGCTGGATCCGGATGCCGTTGCGCACCACCGCTCGTACACGAGCACGCTGCGCATCCGCGAGTCGTGCGGGTGCACCCCGTCCGCCTGAGCCCCGTCCGCCTGACGAGTCCTCAGAGCCCGGCGGCGGCCTCCGCCGCCCCTCGCCCCCACCGGAACGGTGAGACGGTCGGGTCGCCGGTGATCCAGAACCGCCACGGGAACGCCATCGTACCGGCGACCCCGGCCACGCCCACGCGCGGTCCGGCTGAGATGTCCTCGACGGGCTCGCCCAGCAGCAGTCGCGCGACGGCGCCGTTCATCTCGGCTCCCGAGGCGATGTCGATGCCGTCGTGCAGTCCGTGCCGCAGGCCGATCGCCTGACCCAGCCGTCCCGGCCCGCGGGCCAGGTCGCGCAGGGCGATGCGTCCCAGCGGCAGTGAGACACCGCGGCGCTCTGCTGCGGCATCCGCTCCGAGCACCACCTCGCCGGCGCGCAGCAGCACTCCGCCGGCCTCGCCCTCGGGCCCGCAGACGACGTTGATGCACGAGTGGATGCCGTGACTCAGGTACACGTACAGGTGCCCGGGCTCGCCCCACATGGTGGCGTTGCGAGCGGTCGGCCCCATCCGCGCGTGCGAGCCCGGGTCGGGCACGACGCCCGTACCCTTGCCGTGATACGCCTCCACCTCGGTGATGCGCAGGTGCGTCTCCACGCCGTCCACCACGGTCATCAGCGTCGCGCCGAGCAGCTGCGGGGCGACCTGCAGAGGCAGCTGCATCAGGTCCGCGCGCTGTGCGGGACGCTGCCCGCTCACGGCTGCGGCGCCTGCCCGCACCACGAGATGTCGAATCCGCTCAGGACGGGCAGCTCGCGGTCGCCGTCGAGGTCGATCAGCTGGGTGTGCAGGGTGGTGGGCAGCGGCAGCTGCAGCGTGTCGTAGGGGTTGTTCGGCAGGTCGGGTGCGACCACGATCGCCGCGTACTGCCCGCTCGGCGATACGCAGGTCTGCAGAATGGCATCCGCTCCGCTCACCTCCGTGACCACGCTCGCCGCACCCTCGTCATCCACCCGCACGACGGCCTGGCCGGTCGGCATGCCGTCGTCGTCGCGCTGGACGATGTGGCGCAGCGTGCCGCCGGGGAACGGGACGATGGTGTCGGCATCGCCGTAGTCGGGGTCGGATGCCGGCAGCGCCGACTCCTCGCCACTGGTGAGGTCGAGCTGCACGATGCTCCCGTCGGAACGCTCGACGATCGCCGTATAGGTGCCGCGGCTGACGCCGAGGATGCTGGCGGCGATGCCCATCGGCTGCACCCCGGAGTCGGTGCTGCGATCCTCGACGCCCAAGGCGCCGTTGAAGTCGATGAACAGCAGCGAGGACGAGTCGGGCACGAACTGCCACTCCGCGATGCTCGCCTCTTTGCCCTCGACCTGCACGATGCGCGGCTCGTCCTTGCCGCTGAGCGACTGAGTGACCAGCACGCTGGCGCGGCCCGAGGTCTCGGTGAGCTCGCGGTCGGAGTAGCTGTAGCCGACGAGACTCCCGCGGTCCGAGACCTGAACCGAAGAGACGAATCCCTCGCCGGGGAGCTTCAGCTCGCGCCGGTCCGAGCCGTCGCGGTTCATCACGAACAGGTGCGAGCCGTCCTTCTCCTCGACGGCGACGACGAGCAGGCTGGAGGTGGCACGGTAGTCGTCGATGTGCGCGTGCGCGAACACGGGGGTCGCTCGCTTGCCCTCGAGGTCGGTGGTGAAGATCTTGTCGTCGTCGTCCGCCGAGCGCTGCAGCAGCAGGATGCGCGAGGCCGGGGTCGTGAAGCTCGTCGTGAGATCCGTGGCGGGGCCGCCGCCGGCGGCCGCGACGCCCGCGATGGAGACGGTGTACTTCGTCGAGTCGTTCAGGGGGACGGTGAAGCGGATGCCGATGCTGCGCCCGGCGGAATCCACCGTGAACGGGACGGCGGGCGTGATGGTGATCTGTGCGGGATCCACCGTCTCCAGTCGCTGATTCGCACTGAGGATCAGCCGGCTTCCCGAGGTCTCGATGGCCTGCTGCGCGTTCACCTGCACCTGCGCGATGCGCGGGCCCTGGGTGAGGCTCACGACACCGAGCACGCCGACGACCAGGGCGAGCACGCCCAGCACCGAGAACAGGGTGACGGCGAAGCGTCGGTCGCGCGGGCGGCGGGACGGGGGTGCGGACGACGGGGCAGGTGCCGGTGCCGAATCGGGGGCAGGGGCCCATGACGAATCGGGGGTGTCACGGTTCGGGGTGCGCGGAACGGCGGGAACCTCGACGGGAGTCGTGGGGACGGGAACGGGCGGCACCGGATGCTGTTCTGCGGCCTCCTCGGCCGCGCGGAGCGCGCGCAACTGCGCTCGGGTGAGGGGCGCGCCGTCTCCCGATCCGTCAGTACTCATACGGATCCTTCGGCTCGGCGATCTTCTTCACCGCGGTCGGCTCGATGCGCAGTGTGCCATCGGCTTCGGCGCGCACGGTGCCGGTCACCTCGACCCACTGGCCGGTGGCGTACTTCTCGGTGACTCCGCCGAGCGGCACGGTCGCGGGCTGGGCATCGATCACGCAGTGGGTGATGGTCATGCGGGTCAGGCCGACGGCATCCCCCTCGCCCGGAGTGACGAAACCGGTCAGCGTGACGGACGCGCCGTCGTAGCTCTCGGGACGGGTCGCGGTGGCGAACGCACTCGCCCAGTCACCCACGCCGAACGTGGTGGTGTCTGCGACGCCGAGCGTGACGTCATCGGCTCCGGCGAACAGCACCGGCACCTCACCGGCCCGCGACATCGCCAGCTGGGCGGAGAGGGAGGCGGGAGGCAGCACCAGGGCGGCGAAGACGATGACGGATGCGATGAAGCCGCCGCTGACGACGGCGGTGGTCTGCAGCATCCGGTGACGCGCGGCGTGCGCACCCGTCGCGGCGGCGCCGTGGTCGTGATCGTGATCGCCCTCCGCGCCGAGCGGAAGCGTGCACGACCACACCGCGATGATCAGGGTGACGACGGCCGCCGCGCAGGCGAACCACACCGTCTCGGGGCTGATGTACAGCGTGAGCCTGCCGGTGACACCCAGGCCCAGCGTCACCACCGAGATCACGGTCGCGAGACCGACGCCCAGCCAGCGCGCGGCGAGGCTCTGCGGGCGACGGGGTTCGGCGTGGGGATCAGCCAAGGACGTTCACCCCGATCCCGATGGCGCAGGCGCTGAGCACCACGATGCCCACCATGCCGGCGAGCACGCGCCCGGTGAAGGTGGTGCGCAGCAGTGCGAGCATCTTCACGTCGACCAGCGGGCCGACCAGAAGGAAGGCGATGATCGCCCCCGAGGAGAAGGTGGAGGCGAACGACAACGCGAAGAACGCGTCGACGTTCGAGCAGATCGCGACCGTCATCGCCAGTGCCACCATCGCGAGTATCGACAGCACGGGGTTCGATCCGATCGCCAGCAGCACGTCTCGCGGGACGAGCACCTGCACGGCGCCGGCGAGAGCCGAGCCGATCACGAGGGCAGGCATCACGGCGCGCAGCTCGACGAGGAAGTGGATCAGGCTGCGGCGAACCGGCGACCCGGGCTCATGGGCGGCCTGCTCGCAGGTCTCGACGAAGCGCGCGGTGAGCAGGGACTGCGGGTCGGAGTGGCGGCTGTAGATCCAGCCGATGAGGTTCGCGATCAGGTAGCCTCCGACCAGGCGCGCGATGAGGATGCCGCCGTCCCAGCCGAACGCGGCGTGCGTGGTGAGGATGACGATCGGGTTGACGATGGGCGCGGCGACGAGGAACGTCATCGCCTCGGCGGGTGCGAGCCCGCGCATCATCAGCCCGCGCGCGAAGGGCACGTTGCCGCACTCGCACACCGGGATGAACATGCCCAGCAGCGACAGCACCGCGCGGCGCAGCCAGGCGTTGCGCGGCAGCCAGCGCTGTACGGCATCCGACGGCAGCCACACCTGCACGACGATCGACAGCACGACTCCGAGGATCACCCAGGGCAGCGCCTCGATGAGCACGCTCAGCGAGAGGGTCAGCCCGTCCTGCGCACGATCCGGCAGCGCCTTCGGGAACAGGCTCGGCGCCAGGACGTCGATGAGCACGAGAACGGCGACGACGCCGATGCCGACGGCGAGCGCCGTGCCGAGGGGCACTCGCCTGGGCGGATGACGATGCGCATGCGGCGTGCTGGTGGACGGCGCCTTCGGCATCCGAGCCGGGGCTGAGGTCACGCGTCTGCTCCCGCGAGGTCGCGGCGGTCGGCGCACTCCGAGCACAGGCCGAAGATGTCGACCACGTGCTCTGGCTCGCGGAAGCCGTGCTGGGCGGCGGTGCGCTGGGCCCACTGCTCGACGTCCTTGGCCTCGATCTCGACGGCGCGTCCGCAGGAGCGGCAGATCAGGTGATGGTGGTGGCCCTGTGTGGCGCAGGCGCGGTACAGCGCTTCACCATCCGGGCTCTGCAGCGAGTCGGCCTCGCCGGTTGCCGCGAGGCCGGCCAGGGCGCGGTACACCGTGGCGAGTCCGATGCCGGTGTTCGCCTGGCGCAGGTCGGCGTGCAGCGTCTGCGCGCTCACGAAACCGGACGCATCCGTGAGCGCGTCACGCACACGTTCACGCTGCCAGGTGTTCCGCTGAGCCATGCTCCGAGTCTAGGCCGGGAGTCTGAGAGACGCGCGGGTGATGTACCGGCGCGGACTGTGCGAGATGCCGGCATCCGCAGTGCCCGAATGCGCGACGTCCCGGGCGCGCACGCGGCGGGCCCGGGACCTCGGCTCGGATCGGGGACTACGCCTTCGCGGCCTCGTCGTCGGACTCATCCTCGTCCGACTCATCCTCGTCCGACTCATCCTCGTCCGACTCGTCCTCGTACTCGGCGTCCTCCGCGGCCAGCTCGGGCTCTTCCACCGGCGCATCCGGACCGGCGTCGACGCCATCCTCATCGAATGCCGGTGCTGTGGCATCCGATGCCGGAGCGGTGAGCACGCCCTCGGGGCGGATCAGCTCGCGCACCTCGGCCATGAAGCTGTTCAGCTGCTGCTGCTGCCAGCGCAGCTGACGTGTGCGGTCCTCGGCGTCGCGCAGCGCGGCGGTGGCGTGGCCCGTGACGGACTCGATCATCTTCTGCGCCTTGGCTCGAGCGCGCTCGAGGGTCTCGCGGGCCTTCACCTGCGCCTCGGCCTCGATGGCCTGCGCCTGCGAGCGCATCAGGCGCTCGTAGTCGTCGGCCTTCGAGGAGATGCGCTGCGCGTGCTCCAGCGAGGCGGCGACCTGCTCGTTGGCATCCGTCGTGATGCGCTCGGCGTGCGCGACGGCCTGGTTGTGCAGCACCAGGAACTCCTGCTGCGCGTCGTCCTGCCGGCGAGTGAGGGTCTCCTCGAACTCCAGCACCCGCGCGTTCATCTCCCGCACCTCGCGCTCGGCGTCCGCACGCAGGTCGGTGGTCTCCCGGGTGACCATCGAGCGCAGCGCGGCAGCGCCCTTCTCGGCCTCGGTGCGGACGGTCGCGGCCTCCTGCTCGGCCTGCGCGACCTTCTCGGCGGCGTGCGCCGACTCGCGCTCCAGACGCGCCTCGTGCGCAGTGAGTTCGGTGTCGATCTTCAGGCGCACCTGGTCGGCGTCGTGCTGCGCCTGCGCGGTGATGCGAGCGATGTCCGCGGCGAGCTCGGAGCGCTTGCTGTCGGCTTCCTCACGGGCGGCATCGAGCAGCCGCTCCGCCTGCGTGGCCGCGTTCTGGATCAGCACGCTCGCCTGCTCCTCGGCCACGCGCAGCACGGCCTCGAACTGCTGGCGGCTCTGCGGGGCGTCCTCGCCCTGGGGCGCTTCGCTCAGCTCAGAGGCGAGCGTGCTCACCTGAGCGGCGGCGTCGTCTGCCTGTGCGCGGGCTGCCGCGAGTTCGTCCTCCAGACGGGCGACGCGGGCGTCGTGCTGCGCCATCGCGGCGGCGAGCGCGCGCTCGTTCTCGGCGCGCAGCGCCTCCAGGGATTCGCGGTGACGCTCATCGGCACCCTCGCGGTCGGTGCTCAGGCGCGCCAGCTGCTCGCGCATCGTCGCCAGCGCAGCATCCACCTCCGCCTTGTCGTACCCGCGGAACGCCTGCGTGAATGACGCGTGCTCCTTGGGCGCTGCGGTCAGCAGCTGATCGAAGAAATCACCGTTCTGTGCGTTGTCCGGCTCGCGCGAGTCGCTCACGAACGCCACCTTTCTGAATAAACCTGCCCCCGATTGACAATGATGTCATCCCGAGCCCGGTGCGGGGAACGAGATGGCCCCTTCCGGGGGCGATCATCCGATGCGGCGCACACGCGTGCGGATGCGCTGCGCGATCCAGCATCCGCCGTAGATGAGGAACGAGATCGTCGTGATGTACGGGCTCACCGGAAGGGTTCCCGCGAGGGCCAGCAGGATGCCGCCGACAGCGGAGACGAATCCGAACAGCGCAGCCAGCACGGGCACGGCGACAGGGCCTGCCGACAGGCGCATCGCCGCTGCGGCCGGCGTCACCAGCAGCGCCATCACGAGCAGCGCTCCGATGATGTGCACGCTCACCGCGACGATCAGTCCGAGCAGCACCATGAACGCCAGGCTCACCACCCGGGTGGGCACACCGCGCGCGGCGGCGGACTCAGGGTCCAGGGAGTCGAAGCGCAGCGGGTTCCACATCAGCAGCAGCCCGGCCAGCACGACCACGCTGATGCCGATCAGCCAGCCGAGATCGGGGCTGGAGACCGACACGATCTGGCCGGTGAGCAGTCCGAAGCGGTTGGCGCTGCGGCCCTGGTAGAGCGAGAGGAACAGGATGCCGAGACCCAGGCCGAACGGCATCAGCACGCCGACGATTGAATTGCGGTCGCGGGCACGGGCACCGAGCACACCGATCAGGATCGCGGCGATCAGGGCGCCGCCGATCGATCCGGCCACCACGCTGCCGCCGAACAGCAGGGCGGCGGCAGCGCCGGCGAACGACAGCTCGCTCACGCCGTGCACGGCGAAGGCGAGGTCGCGCTGCATGACGAAGGTGCTGATCAGGCCGCCGACCAGCCCCAGTACGGCGCCCGCGATCAACGAGTTGGACAGCAGGGCGAGCAGTTGCCCGTAATCCTGGAAGGAGAAGACGTCGCCCCAGTCGACCAGCGGGTTCACGCGCGGCCGCCGGGAAGGATCGCGGTCGCGGTGGTCGCGGCTTCCTCATCGAGTTCGTGATGCGTCTCGGCATCCGGCACGCCGACGACGACCAGTCGCCCGCCGGCGCGGAACACGAACACCGGGGTGCCGTAGAGCCGGCTGAGCACGTGGGTCTGCAGCACCTCCTCGGGGGTGCCGAGCAGGAATCGTCCGCCGGCGATGTAGAGGATGCGGTCGACGCGATCGAGGATCGGGTTGATGTCGTGGGTGACGAACAGCACGGCGGTGCCGTGCTCGCGCCGCTCCCGGTCGATGATCTCGGTCACACCGCGCTGGTTGGCCAGGTCGAGGTTCGACAGCGGCTCGTCGCACAGCAGCAGGGCGGGACGGTCCGCGAGGGCCTGCCCGACGCGCAGCCGCTGCTGCTCACCGCCGGAGAGCAGTCCGACGGGCCGGTCGGCGTAGTGCGCCGCTCCGACGCCTTCGAGCAGCGCGTCCACCCGCTCCCGGTCGCCGCGGCGCGGGATCGGGAGACCGAACCGCGTGCCGTTCACGCCCAGCGCGACCAGATCGCGGGCGCGCAGGCTGATGTCCGGTGGCAGGGGGCGCTGCTGCGGGATGTAGCCGATTCGCGAGTCGCCGCGCTGCACGGCAGACCCGGAGACGCGGATGCTGCCCGAGGAGAGCTGCTGCAGACCCAGGATGCTGCGCAGCAGGGTGGTCTTGCCGGAGCCGGACGGGCCGAGCACGGCGACGAACTCCCCCGGCTGCAGCTCCAGGTCCAGGCGGGACCAGAGTTCGCTGCCGTCGCGATGAAGCGCCGCACCCTCGATCGCCAGGACGGGTGCGGCGTCCGTCGTCTGGGGACCGCCGCTCACTTCTGGAGGGCGGCGAGGTCCGAGATCGCGGCGCGCATCCACTCAGCGTACGACTGATCCGCCTCGAGCAGCTCACTGAAGGTCAGCACGGGGATGCCGGCCTCCTTCGCGGCATCCTCCACCCGACTCGTCTCGCTGCCGCCGGTCTGGGCATTGGCGAGCACCGCGCTGACCTTGTCCTGCTTGATGAGGTCGAGCGCCTCGAGGAGGGTGGCGGGCGCGACATCGTTGCCCTCCTCGACTGCGGAGGCGAAGCCGTCGGGTGTCACATCGTCGAGACCGGCGGCCGCGGCCAGCAGCCCCGGAAGCGGCTCGGTGATGAACACCGGAGTGCCTTCGAGCTTCTCGTGCAGGGCGTCGAGCTCGGTCTCGATGCCGTCCAGCTCATCGGCCAGCTTCTTCGCGTTGGTGGCGAAGTCGGTCTTGCCCGCCGGGTCGAGCTCGGTCAGGTCGGCCGCGATCTGCTCCGCGACGTGCGAGATCGTGTGCGCATCGAACCAGACGTGCTCATTGAAGCCCTCGATGTGGGAGTGGCCGTGCTCGTCGTGGTCGCCGTGCTCATCGTGGTCTTCGTGCTCGTCGGCATGCTCTTCGCCGTGCTCGTCGTCGGTCGCACCGGGGTAGTCGTGGGAGAACTCGG
>Ga0160455_100699_pt1 | contig 13929 bp, 13 predicted proteins | sample HID1972I_E6MG_FD_108206 | JGI IMG/M metagenome (GOLD analysis project Ga0160455, IMG submission 108206) | Enriched pill bug-associated microbial communities from UW Madison campus, WI, USA - HID1972I_E6 MG | ecosystem: Host-associated > Arthropoda: Insects > Digestive system > Unclassified ... | reverse complement strand
TTGATCGTCGCCACTGCATTGAGCAGCAGGTTGTTCAACTCGTAGGTTTCGATCAGGTCGGAATTCCAGACCAGCGAACGGTCGCTGACCTTGACGTCCTCGAACGAATCGAAGATGCCGGCCATCTTCTCGCAGCCTTCCTTCAGCGTCTGGCTGGTGCGGAACACGGCGGCGTCGGCCTGCATGGTCCGCTGCATGTTGTCGCGGATCACCGAGGTCGGGGTATCGCCCTTGGCATAGCGCAGCTTGTCCAGCAGGCCCAGCGCCTTGTCACAGGCATCGGACGCCAGCGGCTTGTGCGCAGCGCCCGGCTTGATGGTCTCGGCGCAGCGGTTGGCCACCGCACGACCGAACACCACCAGATCGAGCAGCGAGTTGGAGCCCAGGCGGTTGGCGCCGTGCACCGAAACGCAGGCCGCTTCGCCGATGGCGTACAGGCCCGGGATGACCGCATCCGGGTTGTCGCCGTCGATCCGCACCACTTCACCATGGAAGTTGGTCGGGATGCCGCCCATGTTGTAGTGCACGGTCGGGATGACCGGGATCGGCTGCTTGTGCACGTCCACGCCCGCGAAGATGCGCGCGCTTTCGGCGATGCCGGGCAGCTTGTCATCGATCACGCCCGGGCCGAGGTGGGTCAGGTCGAGCAGGATGTGATCCTTGTGCTCGCCCACGCCACGGCCTTCACGAATTTCCACGGTCATCGAACGCGCGACCACGTCACGCGATGCCAGATCCTTGTAATGCGGCGCATAGCGCTCCATGAAGCGCTCGCCGCTGCTGTTGCGCAGGATGCCACCTTCGCCGCGCACGCCTTCGGTGATCAGGCAGCCCGCACCGTAGATGCCGGTGGGATGGAACTGCACGAACTCCATGTCCTGCATCGCGATGCCCGCGCGCATGGCCAGCCCGCCGCCGTCACCGGTGCAGGTGTGGGCCGACGTCGCGCTGAAGTAGGCACGGCCGTAACCGCCGGTGGCCAGCACCACGCCCTGGGCGCGGAACAGGTGCAGCGAACCCTCGGCCATGTCGATGGCCAGCACGCCGCGGCAGACACCTTCTTCGTCGAAGATCAGGTCCAGCGCGAAGTACTCGATCATGAAGCGCGCATCGTGCTTCAGCGACTGCTGGTACAGGGTGTGCAGCATGGCGTGGCCGGTACGGTCGGCCGCCGCGCAGGTGCGCTGCGCCGCCGGGCCTTCGCCGTACTTGGTGGTCATGCCACCGAACGGGCGCTGGTAGATCTTGCCCTCTTCGGTACGGCTGAACGGCACGCCGTAGTGCTCCAGCTCGATGATCGCCGGGATCGCCTCGCGGCACATGTACTCGATGGCATCCTGGTCGCCCAGCCAGTCCGAGCCCTTGATGGTGTCGTAGAAGTGGTAGCGCCAGTCGTCCTCGCCCATGTTGCCGAGCGCGGCCGAGATGCCACCCTGGGCGGCGACGGTGTGCGAGCGGGTCGGGAATACCTTGGTCAGGCACACGGTCTGCAGGCCCTTGGCGGCCAGGCCGAACGTGGCGCGCAGGCCGGCACCGCCGGCGCCGACCACGACCATGTCGTACTTGTGTTCGGTGATCTTGTAAGCGGACATCTAATCTGGATTCCTGTCTTGGTGCCTGGACTCAGGCAACGCCGAGCGCAATGCGGGTGACCGCAAAAACACTGACGATCGCGCCGAGCACGGCGATGAACTTCACCGTGGTCTGCAGCGCCAGGGCCAGCAGCGAATTGTGGATGTAGTCTTCCAGCACGACCTGCAGGCCGATCTGCGCGTGCCAGAACATGGCCACCAGGAAGCCGACGATGAGAATGGCATTCCACGGCCTGGCCACGGCAGCAGCAGCGGTCACGTAGTCGGCGCCCAGCAGGCTCAGCACGAAGACCAGGAACCAGATCGACAGCGCGACCAGCGCGGTGGCGGTCAGTCGCTGGTGCACGAAATGCTCGGTGCCGGTCTTGGCGGCACCCAGGCCGCGGACGTTCTTCAGCGGAGTACGGTAACGGCTCATGCGGCACCTCCGGAAACCAGGACCCAGGCCCAGATGAGCGCGGTGATCACAAGCGAGGCGATGACCGACAGCCAGCTGCTGCGGACGAAGGCCGGGATGCTGAAGCCGATCGCGAAGTCCTGCACGATGTGGCGGATGCCGTTGCACAGGTGGTAGGCGAAGGACCAGGTCCACGCGAACAGGAACAGCTTGCCGTACCAGGCCCCGGCATGGTCGGTGAAGCAGGTCCAGGATTCGGGGCCCATCATCAGGGCGAGCAGGCCGCCGGCAATGATCAGGGCTCCAACAGACAGAAAGATGCCCGTGGCTCGATGCAGGATCGAGGTGGCCATCTGGATCTGCCAGCGATACACCTGGAGGTGCGGGGAAAGGGGACGTTCTCTGGTCGCCATTCGCTGGGCTCGTTGTCTCGGCTGGGCGGCGCAATGCCGCGTTGGCTCAATGCTGATCAGAAATCGATGCAGCGTCCGTTTTTTTCCCAGTCCCCGTACCGCACCGGATCCAGTCCGCCGCGGCCACCATATTCCTTCTGCTCCGCGGGCATGCTTTCAGGCGCGGGCGCCTTCGGGTCCAGCGGGGCTTCAGGTACGGTGTCGGGAGTGGGGGTTGTTTGGCCTATCATCAGTGGTCTCGCAACGCACAAATTCTAGACCTCGTTCACGTGCCTGACAACCTTTCCCTTGTTTTCCCCGGATATCCGCTGCTGGATGACCACCAGGTGCTGGCGGTTTCCGGGCCCGACGCGGTGGCGTTCGCGCACGCCCAGTTCTCCAGCGACGTGCAGGCGCTGGCCGACAACCATTGGCAATGGAGCGCCTGGCTGACCGCCAAGGGCCGCACCATCGCGGTGTTCCAGCTCATCCGGCGCTCGCCCGGGGAACTGCTGCTGGTTCTGGCGGACGGCGATGCCGATGAGATTGGTTCGCAACTGCAGCGCTTCGTCTTCCGTCGCAAGGTCCGTATCGGGCTGCGCGGGGACCTGCGGATCACCGGCGCCTTCACCGCACCGGAAAGCGCCGTCGGCGCAGCCCTCGCCGTTCCCGCCGATGGCACGCTGGAACTGGACATGGGCAACGACGCGTTGCCGCGGGTGATGCGCCTTTGCCCTGCGCCGGAGGGTGACGCCGACCACGACCGTTCCGCCGATGCGCGGTTCCGCGAAGCCTGGCGGCAGGCGGACCTGCGCTTCGGCCTGCCGCGACTGGATGCGCAACAGCGCGAGCAGTGGACGCCGCAGCAGCTGGGGCTGGATCGACTGAACGGCTACAGCGTGAAAAAGGGCTGTTATCCGGGACAGGAGATCGTCGCGCGTACCCATTTCCTGGGCAAGGCGAAGCGTTCGCTGCAGTTGCTGCAGGTCGCGGCCGCAACGGCCGGAAACACGGTTGAACAGGACGGCAACGCCCTGGGCACCGTGGCCAGCGTGGCCGGCGATCTCGCGCTGGCGGTGCTTCCGCTGGAAACCAGCGACATGCCGCTGAGTGTCGCCGGGCAGCCCGCGCAGCGCATGCCACTGCTGGATGGCTTGGCGCGTTGAAGTTCCCGCCGGGCATGGCCCGGCGCCATCGCTTACAGCCGCTCGCCGCTTTCCGCGTCGAAGAAGTGCAGCGCGTCCGGCTGCACGCGAACCTTCATTGTCCCGCCAACCGCCGGCAGCGCACGCGGCGCCACGCGCATCGCCAGCGGCTGGGTGCCGCTCACCAGGTTCACGAAGATTTCGTTACCGACCGGCTCGATGCCTTCGATGCGTGCATCGAATGCGCCTTCGGCGCCGTCTTCGGCTGGCTGCAGATGTTCGGGACGCACGCCGACCGCGATCGGCCGGCCCAGCCAATGCGGATCGATGCCTGCCTGGCCCAGCGGCGCCGCCCAGTCGCCATCGATGACCTCCACGCCGGCCGCGCTGCCCTGCAGGGTGCCACGCAGCACGTTCATCGCCGGGCTGCCGAGGAAGCCGGCAACGAACAGGTTCGCGGGGCGCTCGTACAACGCCATGGGCGTATCGATCTGCTGGATGACGCCATCCTTCAGCACCACGATGCGCTGGCCGAGCGTCATCGCCTCGACCTGGTCGTGAGTGACGTAGATCATCGTGGTGCCCAGCTTGCGATGCAGCTGTGCGATCTCGGTGCGCACGCTGTGGCGCAGCTTGGCGTCCAGGTTGGACAACGGCTCGTCCAGCAGGAACACCGCCGGCTCGCGCACCAGCGCGCGCCCCAGCGCCACGCGCTGCCGCTGGCCGCCGGACATCGCCTTCGGCAGCTTGTCCATCATGTCCACCAGCCCGAGCGTCTGCGCGGCATCGTTGATGCGGCGTTCGATGGTGGCCCTGTCATGCCCGCGCAGCTTCAGGCCGAACGCCAGGTTCTCGGCGACGGTCATGTGCGGATACAGCGCATAGCTCTGGAACACCATGGCGATGTCGCGATCCTTCGGCGCCACGTCGTTGACCACGCGCTCACCGATGGACAGGGTGCCACCGCTGATCTCCTCCAGGCCGGCGATCATCCGCAGCAGGGTGGACTTGCCGCAGCCCGACGGCCCGACCAGCACCATCAACTCGCCGTCGGCCACGTCGAACGTTGCGTCCTGCACCGCAACCTGGCCGTTGTCGTAGACCTTGCGCACGCCCTGCAACTGCACTCTTGCCATATCACCCGTCCCGTCCGCCTGTTGCCTGGGCCATTGCCCGTGGACTGCCTCCGACCCTCCCGTTGGCAGCATTTTTTGCCTCGGTGCGGCATGACGCACACCAATGCAATCGAATACAGTGGCATATTCTGCCATGTAACCGTTTTCACGTGGCAGTATGCAAAGTTCGCTGCGCCGTGTCCGGGCAGCGGCTGCGGAAAACACCTCCGTGGCGCCCTCGCGGGTGGCAAGGTGCAAGCCTCGACGCCAGCGGGAAAAACAGTGGTCAACATGCAGTGCGAACCCTTCCCGGAACCCAGCCAGGTAGCGATTGACAACGATGTCACCCGGATCTGAAACTCGAGCGATGCACGACACCCTCTTCCTGTTCGGCGCCACCGGCGATCTGGCCCAGCGCTATCTCTTTCCTTCATTGCTGCGCCTGCTGGGCGATGGCCTGCTGCCGGAAGATTTCCGCATCCGTGCGCTGGCACTGTCGCCGCACGATACCGACGCATTCCGCGACCTGCTGCGGCCGCGCCTGCAGCAGGCGCATCCGCTGTCGACGCCGCAGGACATCGAATCGCTGCTACAGCGCATCGATTACCGCTCGGTGGACCTGCGCAACGCCGATTCGGTCGCCGAAGCGGTGGCCGATCTGGTGGACCGCGACTGCGTCAGCTACCTGGCCATTCCTCCGGGCCTGTACATCTCCACCTGCGAAGGCCTGGCCAAGGGCGGCGCGCTGGCGGCACCGCATCGGCTGATGCTGGAAAAGCCGATCGGCAGCGACAGCGAAAGCGCCGAGCAGATCATCACCACCATCGCCCAGTGGATCGACGAGGACCGGGTGTTCCGCCTGGACCATTACCTGGGCAAGGCGGCAGTGCAGAACGTGATCGCGCTGCGCTTCGGCAATACGCTGCTGGAAGCGGTATGGAACCGCAACTACATCGAATCAGTGCACATCCTGGTGGCCGAAAGCGAAGGCGTGGATGGCCGTGATGCCTACTACGCACGCTCCGGCGCGCTGCGCGACATGGTGCAGAGCCACATCCTGCAGCTGATGTGCCTGGTGGCGATGGAGCCGCCGGCATCGCTGGAGGCCGACCGCATCCGCGACGAGAAGGTCAAGGTACTGCGTTCGCTGCGGCCGCTGGATGCCGCCAACGCGGCGCGCGACAGCGTGCGCGGCCGCTACACCGCCGGTACCATCAACGGCCAGCCGGCGCAGGCGTACCAGCCCCCGGAAGGCAGCGACGTGGAGACCTTCACCGCCGTCACCGCGCACATCGACAACTGGCGCTGGAGCGGCGTGCCGTTCCACCTGGTCACCGGCAAGCGGCTGCCCGAACGCACCAGCCGCGTGGTGGTGACGCTCAAGCCGGTCACCCACTGGCTGTTCGAGCGCCCGCAGCGCAGCCAGGCGACTCCGAACCGGCTGGTATTCCAGCTGCAGCCGCAGGAAAACATCGAACTGGGCCTGATGAGCAGCCTGGCCGCGCCGGAATGGGGCGCAGTGGAGCTGCAGCCGCTGGAACTGGAACTGTCGGTACCGACCGGCCTGCACCGCCGCATCGCCTACGAACGCCTGTTCCTGGATGCTTTCAACGGCAACCACGCGCTGTTCGTGCGCGATGACGAAGTGCGTGCCGCGTGGCACTGGATCGACAGCGTGGCCGATGCCTGGCAGGCCGCCGGCCTGCCGCTGCAACCCTACCCGGCCGGGCAATGGGGACCGCCACAGGCAGCTGCGTTCCTGCCTGACGATGTGACGGCCAGCGCCCATGGAGACCAGCCGTGAGCGTGCGCCGGCAGCCGGTACTGGTGGCCGACATCGGCGGCACCAATGCCCGCTTCGCGCTGGCCGACACCACCACCGCATCGCCGCTGCTGCTGGATACCATCCGCGAATTCGCGGTCGCCGATTTTCCCTCGCTGGGCGACGCGGCGCGTCATTACCTGCAGGACATCGATGCGGACGCCAACTGCGGCGTGTTCGCGGTGGCCGGCCGCGTGGATGGCGATGAAGCACGCATCACCAACCACCCCTGGGTGATCTCGCGCAGCCGCACCGCCTCGATGCTGGGTTTTTCCGAGCTGCACCTGATCAACGATTTCGCCGCCCAGGCGATGGCCATCTCCCTGCTGCAGCCCGACGACGTGGTGCAGATCGGCGGCGCCACCTGGAGCCCGCGCACCCCCGGCACGCCGGCCAACTACGGCGTGATCGGCCCCGGCACAGGCCTTGGCGTGGGCGGGCTGGTGGTCCGCAACGAGCGCTGCTACCCGCTGGAAACAGAAGGCGGCCACGTGAGCTTCCCGCCCGGCACGCCGGAGGAAATCCGCATCCTGGAAATCCTTTCGGAAACCTTCGGGCGGGTGTCCAACGAGCGGCTGATCTGCGGTCCCGGACTGGTCAACATCCACCGCGCGGTCTGCGAGATGGCTGGCTTCGATCCAGGCCAGCTGCAGCCGGCCGACGTCACCGCGCGCGCGGCGGCGAAGGATCCGCAGGCGATGCGTGCGGTGGACCTGTTCTGCGCCATATTCGGCGCCATCTCCGGCGACCTGGTGCTGATCCAGGGCGCATGGGATGGTGTATTCCTGACCGGGGGGCTGGTCCCGCGCATGCTCGATTCCCTGCAGCATTCCGGTTTCCGCCAGCGTTTCGAACACAAGGGACGCTTTTCTTCGATCATGGGCCGGGTGCCCTCGCTGGCCGTGGTGCATCCCAATCCCGGCCTGCTGGGCGCGGCGGCGTACGCGGTCGATGCCGATCATGATGCACCTGGAGCGGTTGCCTGATGGCCATTTCATTCCCGTCCGAGCGGATCGAGTTCATTGCCGACCGCGATGCCGATACCTGGATCGAAGCGGTCGCCGCCGACATCGCCGGCCTGCTCAACGCCGGCATCGCCGAGCACGGGCGCACGCGCATGCTGCTCTCCGGTGGCACCACGCCGGCGCCGGTGTACCAGGCCCTGGCGGAACTGGACGTGCACTGGGACCGGGTGGAAACGAGCCTGGCCGACGAGCGCTGGCTGTCGCCGCAGGACCGCGACAGCAATGCCTGGCTGGTTCGCGAGCATCTGCTCAAACGCGCCGAAGGTGCACATTTCGATCCGCTGGTGCGTATCGGCAAGCCGCTTGCCGAATGCGTGTACACCGCCAACCTGCAGGCACAGTACAGCCAGCCGCCGGGCGTGGTGGTGCTGGGCATGGGCAACGACGGGCACACCTGTTCGCTGTTCCCCGGCTCGCGCGACCTGCCGCGCGCGCTGGACAGCACCCTGCCCTATGCCGCCCTGGATGCCACCGGTTGTCCGGGTGCGAACCAGTGGCCCCTGCGCATCACCCTGACCCCGCATGGCCTGCGTGCCTGCCGGCAGCGCCTGCTGCTGCTGCGTGGCAAGCAGAAGCTGGAAGTGCTGCAGCATGCGCTGGACAGCAACGACCCGCTGCAGTATCCCATCCTGGCTGCGATCGACACGCCCGGCCCGCGCCTGCGCGTGCACTGGGCCGACTGAACAACCGCGATCCCGCCCTTCCTCTCGCCACCTTCCCACGCTGGTAGCCAATGAGTCTGCATCCGCAACTACACGCCATCACCGAGCGCATCGTCCGCCGCAGCGCCGCCTCGCGCGCGGCCTACCTGGCCGGGCTCGACGCCGCCCTGCGCGATGGTCCGTTCCGCAGCCGCCTGAGCTGCGGCAACCTCGCCCATGGCTTCGCCGCCTGTGGTGGCACCGACAAGAGCCGCCTGCGCGGGGGCGTGACGCCGAACCTGGGCATCATCACCTCGTACAACGACATGCTGTCGGCGCACCAGCCGTTCGAAAGCTATCCGGAACAGATCCGCAGCATCGCCCGCGAACATGGCGCCACCGCGCAGGTGGCCGGCGGCGTGCCAGCGATGTGCGACGGCGTCACCCAGGGACGTGGCGGCATGGAACTGTCGCTGTTCTCGCGCGACATCATTGCCCAGGCCACGGCCATCGGCCTGAGCCACGACATGTTCGACGCGGCGGTCTACCTTGGCGTGTGCGACAAGATCGTGCCCGGCCTGCTGATCGGCGCGCTGGCGTTCGGCCACCTGCCTTCGGTGTTCGTGCCGGCCGGCCCGATGACACCGGGCATCCCCAACAAGCAGAAGGCCGAAGTACGCGAACGCTACGCGGCCGGCCAGGCCACGCGGGAGGAACTGCTGGAAGCCGAAGCAGCTTCCTACCACGGCGCCGGCACCTGTACGTTCTACGGCACCGCCAATTCCAACCAGGTCCTGCTGGAGGCGATGGGCGTGCAGCTGCCAGGCGCATCCTTCGTCAATCCGGAGCAGGCACTGCGCGGTGCGCTGACGCGTGAAGCCACGCTGCGCGCGCTGGAAATGACTGCCCTCGGCGACGACTTCCGCCCGATCGGACGGATCATCGACGAGCGCGCCATCGTCAATGCGATCGTCGCGCTGATGGCCACCGGCGGTTCCACCAACCACACCATCCACTGGATCGCGGTGGCCCGCGCGGCCGGCATCGTGGTGACGTGGGATGACATGGACCAGCTGTCGCAGCTGATCCCGCTGCTGACCCGCGTGTATCCGAACGGCGAAGCCGACGTGAACCGCTTCGCCGCCGCCGGCGGCCCGGCTTTCGTGTTCGGCGAGCTGATCCGTGCCGGGCTGATGCATGGCGACATCGTCACCGTGGCGCGTGGCGGCATGGCCGACTATGCACGCGAGCCGCGGCTGCAGGATGGCCAGCTGGTGTACGTGGATGGCATCGTGCGCAGCGCCGATCCGGAGGTTGCGCGCGGCGTGGACGATCCGTTCGAGAACCAGGGCGGACTGCGCCTGCTGCGCGGCAACCTCGGCCGTTCGCTGATCAAACTCTCGGCGGTGAAACCGCAGTACCGCAGCATCGAGGCGCCAGCGGTGGTGGTGGATGCACCGCAGGTACTCAACAAGCTGCACGCGGCCAACCTGCTGCCGCAGGATTTCGTGGCGGTGGTGCGTTACCAGGGGCCGCGCGCCAACGGCATGCCGGAACTGCACTCGCTGGCGCCGTTGCTGGGGCTGCTGCAGAACCAGGGCCGGCGCGTGGCATTGGTCACCGATGGCCGCCTGTCTGGCGCCTCCGGCAAGATTCCCGCCGCCATCCACATGACCCCGGAGGCCGCCCGCGGCGGTCCGCTGGGCAAGCTGCGCGAGGGCGACATCATCCGTCTGGATGGCGAGGCGGGCACGCTGGAAGTGCTGGTGGACGCGGCCGAGTGGGCCGCGCGTACACATGCACCGAACACCGCGCCGGCCGCGCACGACCTCGGCCGCAACCTGTTCGCGGTGAACCGCCAGGTGGTGGGGCCAGCGGACCAGGGAGCGATTTCAATTTCCTGCGGACCGGCGGCGGCCGACGGCAGTGCGTGGGATTACGACGCCGAATATGACCTCGGCGGCGATGCCGCAGCGGCGGATGCGCCGCACGAAGCGAAGGACGCGTAAACGGCCGGCGGACGGGCCCGGTGATGCCGGGCCCTGCCCGGCATCCTGCACTTACATCGGCCGGCCGGGGTCCACCAGGCCGTACTGGCTGGCCATGCGTGCCAGCGCGATGTTGTCATGGATGCCCATCTTCTCGAACAGGCGCGCCTTGTGCGTGTTGATGGTCTTCGCGCTCAGGCTCAGGCGCCGCGCGATGTCTTCCTGGCGGAAGCCCTGGGTCAGCAGCAGCGCGACTTCCAGCTCGCGCGGCGACAGGCTGTCGAACGGCGATGCGCTGCCTTCCACCGTGGACAACGCCAGGTTCTGCGCGATGTTGTTGCCCAGGTAGCGCCGGCCCAGCGAGGCGTCACGCACCGCGCGCAGCAGTTCCTGCGCATTGCAGCCCTTGCTGATGTAACCCGAGGCCCCGGCTTCCAGCAGCCGCTTGGGCATCGGCCCGTCTTCCAGCACCGATACGATGACCACGCGCGTGGCCTGCTGTCCGCGGACGATGCGTTCGGTGACTTCCAGGCCACTGACGCCGGGCAGATGCAGGTCGCACAGCACCACATCGGGCTTCAGCTGGCGGATCTCGCGCAGCGCATCTTCGCCGCTTTCCGCCTCGCCGATCACCTCGATGTCGGTTTCCCCGCACAGGATCATCTTCATGCCGGTGCGGACCAGTGCGTGGTCGTCCACCAGATAGACACGAATGGTCATGCATCTTCCCCTTTCACCGCCGCTGCCGCCTTCCACGGTAGGTACCGCATCGACGCCCCACAAGCGTGGTTTCCGACGACTGGACTGGAAGTGCGGCGGAAATCACAGTCTGCTGCCCTAGCCTTGGTGCTACCAGCATCGAACTCGCTTGCCTGATCAATATAACTTATTGAACAGGGAATCTTCATGTTTCATTCACGTCAAGCGGCTTCTGCGGAGCCCAGACGTCGGCGCCACGGGGCGCGATGGCGGAACATGACCAGGTAACAGCCCACTCCCCAGACCAGGGCAGCGCACCAGCCGGCGAGGATGTCGGACGGGTAATGGACCCCCAGGTACACCCGTGAGACGCCGACCAGCAGGGCGAACAGAGGCGCGGCGACCAGCACCGGCCAGCGCCAGCGCGTATTCCAGGCCAGCAGTACCACCACGCAGGCGAAGGTCATCGTGCCCATCGCATGGCCACTGGGGAAACTGTAGGAGGATTCAGGCGCGATCGATTCCCACAGGCTCGGCCGATCGCGCTGGAAGAGCTGCTTGCTGCCCATGTTCAGCAGCGCCGAACCGACGAACGCAATGGCCGCGAAGCTGGCCTCGCGCCAGCGCCGCCACGCCAGCAGCAGGATCACGATCGCGACATCTGCCGGTATCAGCAGCCACTCATAGCCCAACCGCGTCACCAGCACCACGGCCCGGTCCAGCGCCGGATGATGCAGGCCATGCAGGCGCCACAGCAACGGCGCATCGAAATGGAAGGCCTCGAACTCATGGACGTCTTCGGCCAGCGAGACGAAAACCGCCAGTGGCAGCAGCACGCCGGCGAACAGCAGCACGAAGCGCCACGCGTTGCGCGACATCCAGTGGCGGAACCCGGCGGCCCGCTCATGGGCCGCCAGGATGGCCGGTTTATCCAGCCCGTCGGACATAGGTCCGCTCGACATACTCATCGATCAGCGCCACGAACTCCTGGGCGATGTTCTCCCCGCGCAGGGTGACCTTCTTCTCGCCATCCACGAACACCGGCGCCGATGGCGCCTCGCCGGTGCCCGGCAGGGAGATGCCGATGTTGGCGTGACGCGACTCGCCGGGGCCGTTGACCACGCAGCCCATCACCGCCAGGGTCATGTTTTCCGCGCCCGGGTGGCTGACTTTCCACACCGGCATCTTCTCGCGAACATGGTTCTGCACCACCTTGGCCAGCTCCTGGAAGAACTCCGAGGTGGTGCGGCCGCAGCCCGGGCAGGCGGTAACCAGCGGCGTGAATGCACGCTGCCCGGTGGTCTGCAGCAGCTCCTGGGCGACGATCACTTCCTGGGTACGCGACTGCCCCGGTTCGGGCGTCAGCGAAATACGGATGGTGTCGCCGATGCCTTCCTGCAGCAGCACCGCCAGCGCCGCCGAGGACGCGACGATGCCCTTGCTGCCGATGCCGGCTTCGGTCAGGCCCAGGTGCAGGGCGAAGTCCGAACGCTGGGCGAGATCGCGATAGACCGCGATCAGCTCCTGCACGCCGCTGACCTTGGCCGACAGCACGATGCGATCGCGCGGCAGGCCCAGTTCGACGGCCGTGTTGGCCGAATCCAGCGCCGAACGGATCAGCGCTTCGCGCAGCACGCGGCCGGCATCCCATGGCTGTTCGCGCTGGGTGTTCTCATCCATCAGGCGCGCGGCCAGCGACTGGTCCAGCGAACCCCAGTTGGCGCCGATGCGGACCGGCTTGTCGTAACGGATGGCGAACTCGATCAGCTGCGCGAACTGGGTGTCCTTCTTCTTGCCGAAGCCCACGTTGCCCGGGTTGATGCGGTACTTCGCCAGCGCTTCGGCGCAGGCCGGCTCCTGGCTCAGCAACTGATGGCCGTTGTAGTGGAAATCGCCGATCAGCGGTACGTCGATGCCCATCATCGCCAGCTTGTCGACGATGCGTGGAATGGCAGCAGCGGATTCGGGATTGTTGACGGTCAGGCGCACCATTTCCGACCCTGCACGCCACAGTTCGGCCACCTGCTTCACGCTGGAGGCCACATCGGCGGTATCGGTATTGGTCATCGACTGCACCACCACGGGCTTGCCGCCACCGACCACCACGCCGCCGATGCGGACAGGCTGGGTCAGGCGGCGAGGCCAGGCGGTGGGCTCGGCGGGAGGGGTCGGGCGGGAGACGGCGTCGTGCATCCGGGCATTCTAGCGCTGCCACGGGACAGCCGGGTGACTCCCATTCAGCGGCGGTGCGGCGCTGCGGCCGATTGTCGCAGGCAAGGCCTGCAAAGAGCGCATACGATGGGTGCGATGACTTCCCCCGACGCCCCCTTCCTGCAGACGCTATGCAGCCTGCGCTGGCTGGCGGTGGCCGGCCAGGCCGCAACGATCCTCGTCGCCACCTGGCTGCTCGGCCTGCCGTTGCCGCAGTTGCCCCTGTGGTCCGGGGTACTGGTGCTGGCGGTGTTCAATCTGTATGCGCAGCTGCGCGTGCATGGCACCGACACCGCGCCGGTCACCGCGTTCGGGCACATCCTGGTGGACGTCACCGTGCTCACCTGGATGGTCGCCTGGAGCGGCGGCATCACCAATCCGTTCGGCTCGCTGTTCCTGATCCTCATCGCGCTGGCGGCGCTGGCCCTGCCCGCGCGCTGGACGCTGGCCGTGGCGGTGGCCTGCCTGCTCGGGTATTCAGTCAGCGCGGTGTTCGGCCTGCCGCTGCCCGCCGGTGGATATTTCGCCGCCGGTGACCTGCAGCAGTGGGGCGTGGTGGCCAATTTCCTGATTTCCGTGGTCGTGGTACTGGCCTTCTCCACCCGCCTGGCGATCGCCCTGCGCCAGCGCGAGCACGAGCTTTCCCTGCTTCGCGAACGCTTCGCGCGCAACGAAGGCATCGTCGCGCTGGCTACTCATGCCGCCGCGGTGGCGCATGAGCTGAACACCCCGCTGGCGACCATGACCCTGCTGGCCGACGACATCGCCGACGAAAGCGACCGCGATGTCGTCCGCGAGGACATCGACACCCTGCGCGAGCTGCTGGTGCAATGCCGCGAACGCGTACTGGCGCTGGCCGCGCCGGCGTCGCCGGATGTCACCGGACGGGGCACGGCGACCGC
>Ga0160455_100684_pt1 | contig 14310 bp, 12 predicted proteins | sample HID1972I_E6MG_FD_108206 | JGI IMG/M metagenome (GOLD analysis project Ga0160455, IMG submission 108206) | Enriched pill bug-associated microbial communities from UW Madison campus, WI, USA - HID1972I_E6 MG | ecosystem: Host-associated > Arthropoda: Insects > Digestive system > Unclassified ... | reverse complement strand
GCCGCTGAGCACCCGCCCGATCGGCAGGTTTCGCGCACCCGGGATGTGACCGGGGATCGGATCGAGCGGCTCAGTCTCTCCGCGGAACCTCTCCGCGGCGCGGGCGTCCAGCAGCACGCCGGTCTGCGGCCAGGCCGCCGCGCCCGCGGTGCCGATGATGCCGGCATCGCCGGGTGAGGCGAGCACGACGTCGCCTTCCGGAACCCGCACCTCTCCAGTCGCGATCTCGCCTCCTGCGGCCTGCCAAGCGGGCCATCCGCCGTCCAGGACGCGGACGTCGGCGAGCCCTGCCCGTCGCAGCGCCCACCAGGCGCGCGATGCCGAGAGCATCCGGTGGTCGTCGTACACGACCACCGGCACGCCGGTGCGGACTCCCCATCGTCGGGCCGCGGCGGCGAGGGCCGCGTCTTCCGGCAGCGGATGACGCCCCTGGTCGGGATCGCCGTGACGGGACAGCTCGCTCTCCACGTCGATGAACACCGCGCCGGGAATGTGCCCGGCCAGATACTGCTCGCGACCGTCACTCCGGCCGAGCTGCCAGCGTGCGTCGAGCACCCGCACCTCGTCGAGGCGCTCCCGCAGCTCGGTGACGCTCATCAGCGGATTCATGATGTCCTCCACCGCGACCGCCTCGCTCACGGGACGATGTGTCCGGCGGTGCGGAACAGCTCGTACCACTCGGCGCGGGTCAGCACGACATCCGCGCCCGCTGCGGCATCCGACACTCTCTGCGGGGTCGTCGTGCCCAGCACCACCTGCATGTGCGCGGGATGACGGGTGATCCACGCGGTGGCGATGGCGATCGGGGCGACGTCGTACTTCGCCGCGAGCCGATCCAGCACGCCGTTCAGCTCGGCATACTTCTCGTTGCCGAGGAAGACGCCGTCGAAGAACCCGCCCTGGAACGGCGACCAGGCCTGGATGGTGATGCCGTTGATCCGGCAGTACTCCACGATGCCGCCGCCGTCGCGCACGATGCTCTGGTCCTCGCCGGACATGTTCGCAGCGACGCCCTGCGCGATGATCGGCGAATGCGTGATCGACAGCTGCAGCTGGTTCGCCACCAGCGGCTGGGTGACTGCCGTGCGCAGCAGGTCGATCTGCCGCGGGGTGTGATTGGAGACGCCGAAGGCGCGCACCTTGCCGGCGGCCTCGAGCTCGTCGAATGCACGGGCGACCTCTTCGGGCTCGACGAGCGCGTCGGGCCGGTGCAGCAGCAGAGCGTCGATGTAGTCGGTGCGCAGCGCCTTCAGCGACCCCTCGACCTGCGTGATGATGTGATCGTACGAGAAGTCGAACGTCTGCTCGGCGGGCACGATGCCGCACTTGGTCTGGAGCCTGATCTCGGAGCGCTCGGACGAGGACAGCCGCAGTGCCGAGGCGAAGCGGTCCTCGCAGACGTGCATCGCCCCGCCGTAGATGTCCGCGTGGTCGAAGAAGTCGATCCCGGCGGTGCGGGCGGTGTCATACAGCTCGCGCACCTCGGCATCCGTCTTGTCGGGAATACGCATCATTCCGGCGATGACGGCGGGGGCGCTTCCCGCGCCGAACGGGACTGACTTCATGGTTCCTCCTGGGTCGCTGACAACGCTACCGCGCAGGAGCACGGAGGCGTCCGCCGTCGAGATTCGTCTTCGACGGCGCCTCCCGGTTCATCCGGCGCTAACGTTGCTTGCATGACCGCTCCGATCGATGCGACCTCCACCTCCGCCTGGGCCGAACTCACCGCTGCACGCGACGGCTTCTCACCCGATCTCCGCGACTGGTTCGCCACCGACCCGGGCCGCGTCGAGCGGTTGAGCCTCAAGCTGGCCGACCTGCACGTCGACCTGTCGAAGAACCTCGTCACGGACGAGATCCTGGCCTCGCTCGTGCGGCTGGCCGAGCAGACCGGGGTCGCCGAGCGATACGCGGCGATGCTCTCCGGCGAGCACATCAACACCACCGAGGACCGCGCGGTGCTGCACACGGCCCTGCGCCGTCCTGCGGACGCCTCGCCGGATCTGGTCGTGGACGGTCAGGATGTGGATGCCGACGTGCGGTCGGTGCTCGACGCGCTGTCCGCCTTCGCCGATCGCGTCCGCTCGGGCGAGTGGCGGGGCGTGACCGGCAAGAAGGTCAGGCACGTCGTCAACATCGGCATCGGCGGATCGGACCTCGGGCCGGTCATGGTCTACGAGGCGCTCAAGCCGTACGCGGATGCCGGGATCCAGGCGCGCTTCGTATCGAACATCGACCCGACCGATCTGGCGCAGAAGACCGCCGACCTCGACCCCGAGACCACGCTGTTCATCGTGGCCTCGAAGACCTTCACCACTCTGGAGACTCTGACCAACGCCCGCCTCGCGCGCGACTGGCTGTGGTCGGGTCTGGCAGCATCCGGCGCGATCGGCGAGGACGAGAAGAGCCGGACGGATGCCGTCGCGCACCACTTCGTGGCCGTCTCGACCGCGCTCGACAAGGTCGCCGACTTCGGCATCGACCCCACCAACGCATTCGGCTTCTGGGACTGGGTCGGCGGTCGCTACTCCGTCGACTCGGCGATCGGCCTGTCGCTGGCCGTCGTGTTCGGTCCGGGCGCCTTCCGCGAGCTGCTGGCCGGCTTCCACGCGGTCGACGAGCACGTCCGCACGACCGAACTCGCGCACAACGTGCCGGTGCTGATGGGTCTGCTGAACGTCTGGTACTCGAACCTCCTCGGCGCGCAGTCGCACGCCGTGCTCCCCTACGCGCAGCAGCTGAGCCGCTTCCCCGCGTACCTGCAGCAACTGACCATGGAGTCCAACGGCAAGTCCGTGCGCTGGGACGGCACCCCCGTCACCACCGACACCGGCGAGGTGTTCTGGGGCGAGCCCGGCACCAACGGCCAGCACGCGTTCTACCAGCTGATCCACCAGGGCACGCGTCTGATCCCGGCGGACTTCATCGCGTTCGCCAACCCCGCATACCCGCTGAAGGACGACGGCCGCGATGTGCACGGACTGTTCCTGGCGAACTTCCTCGCACAGACCAAGGCGCTCGCCTTCGGCAAGACGGCCGAAGAGGTCGAAGCGGAGGGCACCACCGGTGCGCTCGTGGCCGCGCGCACGTTCAGCGGCAACCGCCCGACGACGTCGATCTTCGCGCCGGCGCTGACCCCCGCCGTGCTCGGCCAGCTCATCGCGCTGTACGAGCACATCACCTTCACGCAGGGCGTGATCTGGGGCATCAACTCCTTCGACCAGTGGGGTGTGGAGCTGGGCAAGCAGCTCGCCCTGCAGATCGCCCCGGCGATCGAGGGCGATGAGCAGGCGCTCCAGGCGCAGGACGCATCGACGCAGGCGCTGCTGGCCTACTACCGCGAGAACCGCAGGGGCTGAGAGCTGGGCCCTAGCGCATCCGCGGGGCGGGTGGAAGCCCCTCCGAGGTCGGCGGTGCAGATGCCTACGGTAACGGCATGGACGAACAGCTCAGCGCACTTCTGATCAACTGCACCCTCAAGCCGTCGCCGGCGGGATCGAGCACCCACGTGCTGGGTGAGCAGGTTCTGAACGCCCTGGCCGAGCACGGCGTGACCGCCGACCGCATCCGCGCGGTGGATCACCGGATCCTGCCCGGTGTGCAGGCGGACATGGGCGGGGAGGACGAGTGGCCTCAGCTGCGGGACCGCGTGCTGGCCGCCGACATCGTCGTGTTGGCGACTCCGACGTGGCTGGGGCAGCATTCCAGCGTCGCACAGCGCGTTCTCGAGCGACTGGATGCCGAGCTGTCCGAGACCGACGACCAGGGCCGCCCGATCCTGTTCGACAAAGTGGCGCTGGCGGTCATCGTCGGCAATGAGGACGGCGCGCACCACATCGCCGCGGTCCTGTTCCAGGCGCTGAACGACGTCGGTTTCTCGATCCCGGCGCAGGGGTCGGTCTACTGGAACGGCGAGGCGATGCGGTCCACCGATTACAAGGACCTGTCTTCGACGCCCGAGAAGGTCGCTCAGGCGACATCCACCGCCGCCGCGAACGCCGCGCACCTGGCTCGAACGCTCAAGCAGGCGGGGTACGCGGCCGGTTGACGCAGACGTCGGCACCGCACGATGTGCGGTGCCGACGTGTGAGTCAGGGGAACTGTCTTGTCGTCAGGCGCGACCGAACTGCGCGGCCACCGGGCAGTCGAACGGATCGCCTGCCGCGAGTCCGACGCGGTTCAGATATCGGATGACGATGGCGTAGGAGCTCAGCACGGTCGTCTCGGTGTACGGCACGTCGTTGGCCGAGCAGTAGTCCTTGACGATCTCGCGTGCGCGAGAGAGGTTCAGTCGCGACATGCTCGGGAACAGGTGGTGTTCGACCTGATAGTTGAGGCCGCCGAACATCCAGGTCGCCCACCATCCGCCGGTCACGTTGCGCGATGTGCGAACCTGCTTCGAGAAGAAATCGAGCCGGGCATCGGGGGCGATGATCGGCATCCCCTTGTGGTTGGGGGCGAACGATGCGCCCATGTAGACGCCGAAGACGGCCACCATCACGCCGAAGAATGCGAAAGCCATGCCGAGCGGCAGGAACAGGAACAGCGGTGTCAGCAGCAGCGCGAAGCGCACGGCGATGATGCTCAGCTCGGTCCAGCGGCCCTTCACCGTGCCGCGCGAGAACAGGTGCTGGAGGCTCAACCGGTGCAGGTTCAGACCCTCGAGCGTGAGCAGGGGGAAGAACAGCCAGCCTTGACGCTTCGTGATCCACCGGATCACTCCGCGCGAGCGCGCCGCGTCCTCGTCGAGGAACGAGATGGTGTCGACTTCGATGTCGGGGTCCTTGCCGACCATGTTCGGGTTGCCGTGATGCTTGGTGTGCTTGGAATCCCACCACGAGTAGCTCATCCCGACGACGCCCGCGAGAATGCGGGCGAGCCGGAAGTTCGCCGGTCCGTCCGACAGGATCTGGCGGTGCGCTGCCTCGTGCGCGAGGAAGGCGACCTGGGTGAACAGGATGCCGAGTGCAGCGGCGATCAGCAGCTGGAACCAGCTGTCGCCGAGCAGGATGAAGCCGGCGATGCAGCCGGCGAAGCACAGCACGAGCGCGGCGCCGATGAGCGAGTAGAAGATGGGTGTGCGACGCAGCAGCCCGGTCTCACGGACGACATGCATGACCTCTTTGTATGCACGTGCCATCGGCGGGAAATCAGCGTTGCCGGAATAGGTCTGGCGGATCGGACCTTGAGTGGTCGTCGTGGTCGTGTCGACCTGGGTGAGGGAAATGGTGCTCTCCTGTCGATCGGAGCCCTTGAGCTTTGGAAGCCAAGGGCAGTTGCCGATCGCTTTTTCCCAGCGTACGCGGGGTGACATACGGCAGGAGGTATACGTCCGCCGGGTCTCCGGCGTCGCGCGGCGACCCGAGTACCCGGTGCGCCGCTCGAGGTGTCAGCTCTGAGCGATGGCGCGGATGGGCCGACAGGGGCTGCCGACGGCGACGACACCGGCTGGGATGTCGTGCGTGACGGTCGAGCCGGCCCCGATGATGCTGTTCTCGCCGATCGAGACGCCGGGAGTGATTGTGACCGAGCCGCCGATCCACACGTTGTCCCCGATCGTGACCGGTTCGGGAAGCTCCCATCCATCGCGCCGTCGTGCGACATCTTCCGCGTGGTTCGGCGTGTAGATGCCGCAACGCGGACCGATGAGGCAGTCGGCTCCGATGGTCACCGGCCCTCCGCCGATGACCATGAAATCCGCATTGATGAATGTTCTATCGCCGATGACCAGCCGGGCTCCGTAATCGATGCTGATCGGCGGACGGAAGTCGATTCCTCTGCCCGCTCCGGGGATCAGATCGTGGAAGAGACGCTTCGCCCGCTCGGGATCGTCATAGTACGTACGGTTGATCCGGGCGCATGTCGCATGCGCCTCCCAGCTCAACTCCTGAAGAGCAGGTGAGGTGCGGTAGCGGATCCAGTCACCCGCGATGAGTCGCTGCAGATCCTCGTCGGTCGAGAGCATCGCCCTCATCCTCTCGTCGATGTAGCGGATATCCGGCTGGTCCATGTCGCCTCCCTAATATGTTGCCATCAACAACATACATGACGTGACGCCCATCGCGTGGATGCAGATGCGATCCGCCCGAGGGACGGCGACACCCCGCGGGCGACGTCGAACCACGGTGCCTGTCGAGCGGAGCGCTTACGCCTTGGAGGACGAGGTCAGTTGCCGATCTTCCCCGACTGCTCGGGGCGAGGCACAGCAAGAGGCACGCCTCCGGGAAGTCGGGCGCTTACGCCCCTCAGCGCGGCCCTGAGTCGCTCTCGATACCCCCGAAGAGACGCAGCCCGCCGAATGCTTGCACGATCAGGGTGTCGTAGTCGGTGGTCAGGTCGGTGGTCCACGTGTTGAACGCGACACCCAGCGCGGCGGTGCTCACCCGTGCCACCAGAGCGGACTCCCAGTCCTCCACACCCCGAGCACGTAGCGCCTCCGCGATGACGTCCGCGAGAGCGGCCGATTTGGCCAGTTCCCGTTCCTGCAACGCAGGAGTCTCGGCGATGATCAGGTGACGTCTCAGGGCATGTTCCCGGTTCTCTTCGAACGCGGGACCCATCGAGCGGAGCGCCTCGAGGACGGTGGCCTGCGGAGTGATGCCGGCCGGAACCGCGGCAAGGGCCCTGGCCATCTCGGCCCGCAAGCCGGCTTCGGTGTGGAAGAGCACCTCACGTTTGTCGGCGAAGTCCCGGAAGAAGGTGCGGGCGGCGACGCCGGCGCGCGCGGCGATGTCCGCTGCAGTCGTCTGGTCGTAGCCGCGTTCTCCGTAGAGCTCCAACGCGGCCATGACCAGTCGTTCACGTGCGTGTGCACCGTCGCGAGGCATGAGCCCAGTGTATCCGTTGCGTCACTTCGCGACATTTCATGGTGTCACTGAGTGACATTACGTAGTAGTGTCACTCAGTGACGCTACAGAGCGCCACTGAGTGACAAAGGAGAATCCCCCATGCATGTCTTCCTCACAGGCGGTACCGGGCTGACCGGCCCCGCCGTCGTGTCCGAACTGATCGGCTCCGGCCACCGCGTCACGGGCCTGGCGCGCACGGATGCGGCGGCAGCTCGACTCGAACGGCTCGGAGCGGCGGCGATGCGCGGCTCGTTGGACGACCTCGACACCCTCCGTGCCGGCGCCGAGAAAGCCGACGGCGTGATCCACATGGCCTTCGGCATCCCTGGCGCCGGCGACTCCGCGGAACTGGCCCGTCAGGACGTCAGCGCCATCCGGGTGCTCGGAGAGCCGCTGGTCGATTCCGGCAGGCCGCTGATCGTCACGTCGGGAACGATGGCCTTGGCCGCCGGAAGGATCAGCTCCGAGCAGGACGCCGAGAGCGCGGATGCGATCGGCGCACTGCGCCAGGCAGGCGAACAGGCATGCCTCGATCTGGCCTCGCGCGGCGTGCGCTCGATCATCATTCGACCGGCGCCGAGCATCCACGGGCCGGGAGATCACGGATTCGTCCCGATGCTGATCGCCGCAGCCCGCCGCACAGGCCTGTCGGCCTACGTCGGAGACGGAGCCAACCGCTGGCCGGCCGTCCACCGCCTCGACCTGGCCGACCTGTATCGACTGGCACTCGAGAAGGCTCCGACCGGAAGCCGCCTGCACGGCGTCGGCGAAGCAGCTGTCACGCTCAAGAGCATCGCCGAGAAGATCGCGGAACGGCTCGGCATCCCCGCGGTATCCGTCGATGCCTCAGCGGCAGCTGCGCATTTCGGCAACGACTTCATGGCTCTGGTGTTCGGAACCGACGCCCCCGCCTCCAGCGATCACACGCAGCAGCTGCTCGGGTGGCGACCGAACCACTGGACCTTGTCGGAGGACCTCGAAAACGGCGACTACTTCACGACGAATTGACCGCAGGAGCCTCCGCGGCCGGATACGACAGAGGCCCGCATCCGCGAATTCTCGCGGATGCGGGCCTCTGCGTGGATCATCGAGCGGATGCCTCAGAGGGCGAGTCTCAGAAGTCCCAGTCGTCGTCCTCGGTGGCCTCGGCCTTGCCGATCACGTACGACGAGCCCGAGCCTGAGAAGAAGTCGTGGTTCTCGTCGGAGTTCGGCGACAGAGCCGACAGGATCGCCGGGTTCACATTGGTCACCGACGAGGGGAACATCGCCTCGTAGCCCAGGTTCATCAGAGCCTTGTTGGCGTTGTAGTGCAGGAACTTCTTGACGTCCTCGGTCAGACCGACGCCGTCGTAGAGATCCTGCGTGTACTGCACCTCGTTCTCGTAGAGCTCGTACATGAGGTTGAAGGTGTACTCCTTCAGCTCCTCGCGACGCTCCGGAGTCTCGGTCTCCAGCCCACGCTGATACTTGTAGCCGATGTAGTACCCGTGCACAGCCTCGTCGCGGATGATGAGGCGGATCAGGTCGGCGGTGTTCGTCAGCTTCGCCTTGGACGACCAGTAGATCGGCAGGTAGAAGCCGGAGTAGAACAGGAAGGACTCCAGCAGGGTCGAAGCGACCTTGCGCTTGAGCGGGTCGTCACCACGGTAGTAGTCCATGATGATCTGCGCCTTCTTCTGCAGATTCTGGTTCTCCGTCGACCAGCGGAACGCCTCATCGATCTCCTTCGTCGACGCGAGCGTCGAGAAGATGGACGAGTAGCTCTTCGCGTGCACAGACTCCATGAACGCGATGTTGGTGTACACCGCCTCCTCATGCGGCGTGACCGCGTCAGGGATCAGCGAGACCGCGCCGACCGTGCCCTGGATCGTGTCGAGCAGCGTGAGGCCGGTGAAGACGCGCATCGTGAGCAGCTGCTCATCTGCGGTGAGCGTGTTCCACGACTGCACGTCGTTGGACAGCGGCACCTTCTCGGGCAGCCAGAAGTTGCCGGTGAGCCGGTTCCAGACCTCGAGGTCCTTATCGTCCTCGATGCGGTTCCAGTTGATCGCGCTGACGTGATCGACCAGCTGCAGCTTCGGTGAGGGAGTCATCATCCTTCGTTCCTGTTCTAGAAAAACCCTGATCAGAGCATTAAAGCATGCAGCTGACGCACTCAGACATGTCGGTCCCCTCGAGGGCCATCTGGCGCAGGCGGATGTAGTAGATCGTCTTGATCCCCTTGCGCCAGGCGTAGATCTGAGCCTTGTTGATGTCGCGCGTGGTGGCGGTGTCCTTGAAGAACAGCGTCAGCGACAGACCCTGATCGACGTGCTGCGTGGCGGCGGCGTACGTGTCGATGACCTTCTCGTAGCCGATCTCATACGCGTCCTGGTAGTACTCCAGGTTGTCGTTCGTCATGAACGGTGCCGGGTAGTAGACGCGACCGAGCTTGCCCTCCTTGCGGATCTCGACCTTCGACGCGATCGGGTGGATCGACGAGGTCGAGTTGTTGATGTAGGAGATGGAGCCGGTCGGCGGCACGGCCTGCAGGTTCTGGTTGTAGATGCCGTGCTTCTGGATGCTGTCCTTCAGCTCGGTCCAGTCGGCCTGCGTCGGAATGCTGTGGCCGGCGAAGAGCTCCTTGACCTTCTCGGTCTCGGGCACCCAGGCGCGGTCGATGTACTTGTCGAAGAACTCCCCCGACGCGTAGGTCGAGTCCGCGAAGCCGTCGAAGGCCTCGCCGCGCTCGATGGCGAGCTTGTTCGAGGCGCGCAGCGCGTGGAACAGCACCGTGTAGAAGTAGATGTTCGTGAAGTCGATGCCCTCTTCGGAGCCGTAGTGCACGTGCTCGCGAGCGAGGTAGCCGTGCAGGTTCATCTGGCCGAGGCCGATGGCATGCGAGCGATCGTTGCCGTCCTCGATCGAGCGCACCGAGGAGATGTGGCTCTGGTTGCTGACCGCGGTCAGACCACGGATGGCCGTCTCGACGGTCTTGCCCAGGTCACCGGCATCCATCGCCAGGGCGATGTTCATCGAGCCGAGGTTGCAGGAGATGTCCTTGCCGATCTGGTCGTACGAGAGGTCCTCGTTGTACGTGGTCGGCGTGTTCACCTGCAGGATCTCGCTGCAGAGGTTGGACATGTTGATGCGACCCTTGATCGGGTTCGCTTTGTTCACCGTGTCCTCGAACATGATGTACGGATAGCCGGACTCGAACTGGATCTCGGCGATGGTCTGGAAGAACTCGCGCGCGTTGATCTTGGTCTTCTTGATGCGCGAGTCATCCACCATCTCGCGGTACTTCTCGGTGACCGAGATGTCGCCGAACGGCACACCGTAGACCTTCTCGACGTCGTACGGCGAGAAGAGGTACATGTCCTCGCCGTTCTTGGCGAGCTCGAACGTGATGTCGGGAACGACGACACCCAGCGACAGCGTCTTGATGCGGATCTTCTCGTCGGCGTTCTCGCGCTTGGTGTCGAGGAAGCGCATGATGTCGGGGTGGTGCGCGTTCAGGTAGACCGCACCGGCGCCCTGACGGGCCCCGAGCTGGTTGGCGTAGCTGAAGCTGTCTTCGAGCAGCTTCATGACGGGGATGATGCCGGATGACTGGTTCTCGATCTGCTTGATCGGTGCGCCGGATTCGCGGATGTTGCTGAGCAGCAGCGCGACGCCGCCGCCGCGCTTGGACAGCTGCAGCGAGGAGTTGATGCCGCGGGAGATGGACTCCATGTTGTCTTCGATGCGCAGCAGGAAACAGCTGACGAGCTCGCCACGCTGCGCCTTGCCCGAGTTGAGGAACGTCGGCGTCGCCGGCTGGAAGCGGCCGGAGATGATCTCCTCCACGAGGTCGATCGCGACCTGCTCATCGCCGTCGGCGAGGCCGAGGGCGGTCATCACGACGCGCTCCTCGAAGCGCTCCAGGTAGCGCTTGCCGTCGAAGGTCTTCAGCGTGTAGCTGGTGTAGTACTTGAACGCGCCGAGGAAGGTCTCGAAGCGGAACTTCTTCGAGTACGCCAGGTCGGTGAGCTTCTGGATGAACTCGAACGAGTACTTCGCGAGCAGCTCGCCCTCGTAGTACTCCTTCTCGACCAGGTAGTCCAGGCGCTCCTTGAGGGAGTGGAAGAACACCGTGTTCTGGTTCACGTGCTGCAGGAAGAACTCCTGCGCGGCGCGCTTGTCGGCACCGAACTGGATCTTGCCGTCTGCGTCGTACAGGTTCAGCATCGCGTTCAGCGCGTGATAGTCGAGCCCCTCGTATGCGGGGTTGACCTTGAAGTCGACCTGCCCGGTCACTGGCTGCTCTTCAACTGCGGTGTCCACCATCGTTCCAATCCGTCGCTCACGCGATCGACATCATCCGACGTGCCGAATACTTCCAACCGGTACAAGTGCGGCACATGACACTTGCGGCTGACGATCTCTCCGGCGAGACAGAACGAATCGCCGAAATTGGTGTTCCCCGCGGAGATGACTCCGCGGATCAGGCTGCGGTTGTGCTCATCGTTGAGGAACCGGATGACCTGCTTGGGAACAGCACCCTTCTCCTCGCCGCGTCCCTGACCGCCACCGTAGGTGGGGGTGACGAGCACATAGGGCTCGTCGATGACGAGCGGCTCATCGTTTCGGTGCAATGGGATGCGGCGGGCGGGAAGACCGAGCTTCTCGACGAATCGTGCGGTGTTGCCCGAGATGCTCGAGAAGTAGACCAGGAGCGGCGCAGAGGTCGCTATCGCGCTCATCCTCCACCTCTTTCCCGTCCCTGCCTGCCGAAGGGTTTCTTCCTGTCGAACTGCTACGCGAGACGGGCTGCGAGCTCGTCGATCTTGTCGGGGCGGAAGCCCGACCAGTGACCCTCGTCGGTGACGACGACCGGTGCCTGCAGGTAGCCGAGCGACTTGACGTGCTCGAGCGCCGACGCGTCCTCGGAGACGTCGTGGACCTCGTATTCGATGCCCTTCGCATCGAGCGCCCGGTAGGTGGCGTTGCACTGCACGCAAGAAGGCTTGGTGTAGACCGTGATCGACATGATTCTGGCTTCTTCCCCTTGAATCTCAAGTGTTCTCCCGGCAGACCCCCCGCCGGACTTCAATACTACATATGGGGACGGACATTACGACCGACCACTAGGGGTAGTAGTTACATCCGTGTAGTTTTCCACCGCTCTCCCCTGTTACAACACAGGTTGTCCACGGTTCCTTCCACAGCCCGAGACCCTCGGCGAGGGCGCCCGAACCGCATGTTCTCGCGACTTCTGCACCCCCGTCTCGGATTCATCCACAGGCGGCACGATACGAGGGGTCACCGACATCCGATTTCCTGTGGAGAACTCCCTTCGGCGTGTCGCGGCGTGTCGCGGACGTCGCACCCTCGCGCGTCACCGCGAGCCCCGGATAGTGTTCTGACGTGGCCGGATATCGGGATCTACTACGCACACCGGGTGTCGGGCGCATGATCGCCGCACAGCTCGTGGCGCGCCTGCCCAACGGCATGATCAGCCTCGCGATCCTCATGCACGTCGAGCAGCGGACCGGCTCCTACGGCGCGGCCGGAATCGTGCTGGCCGCGGCATCGGTCGGGCAGGCCATCGCCGGCCCCGTCACCAGCCGCTGGATGGGGGCATGGGGAATGCGCCGCGTGCTCACGCTGACGCTTCTGGTCTGCACGGCCGCCGTGCTCGCTCTCGCGCTGCTGCCTCTGAGTCTGCCCGGCTACATGGCGCTCGCACTGCTGGCGGGGCTGTCGACACCTCCGGTGCAGTCCGCCGTACGAACCATCTACCCCAAGCTCGTCAACGCTGGTCAGCTCACGCCGCTGTTCTCGCTGGACGCATCGCTGCAGGAGATCATCTGGATCGTCGCTCCGGTGGCGATCACCCTCGTCTCCACCCAGGTCGGCACTGTGCAGGGTCTGCTGATGGTCGCGATCATCCTGGTCGCAGGCGGCGCCTGGTTCATCCTGTCCCCCGAGGTGGGGCGCGTGCGCATTCCGCGCAGCCGCCGAGCCTTCGGCCTGGTCGTGCTCAAACCACCGGTCATGCTCGCGACCGTGATCGGCTTCCTGCTGATCGGCGCCTGTTCGGCCGTCGAGGTCGGGGTCGTCGCCACATTCGGCCACGGCGGAGTGGAAGCCGGGCTCGTGCTGGCGGTGTTCTCGGTCGGAAGTCTCGCTGGTGGACTCGCGTTCGGTCACATCCCGATCGGCCCATGGGCGATGGCGCGCCGCCTGCTGATCGTGACGGCGGGACTTGTCCTGACGATGCTGTCCTTGAACGTGTTCTGGATCGGCGGCACGCTGCTTCTTGCGGGCCTGGGCGTCGCCCCCGCGCTGGCTGTGCTGTTCGCCATCACGACGGCGAGTGTGAAGTTCAGCGAGACCGCCGAGGCGTTCGGCTGGGCGGGAACCGGGCAGCTGATCGGCGCGGCCGCGGGGTCCGCCGTGGCTGGCATCCTGATCGACAGCGGCGGCGGTCCCAGCGGCGCCTATCTCGCCGCAGCGCTGTTCTCCGGGGTGGGACTGATCGTCTCGGTCGTCTTCGTGCGCGCGTTCCCCGACCTGCGGCACCGCGACCCGAGCCCCTACCCCGACACCGAGCCGATCCAGACCGCCCGTTCCTGACGAGTGGTGCATTTTGCACCCCCAGCCGAAAATCGTCGGTTTCCCGGCCTCGATGGAGTTCCTAGCGTGGGATATCTGAGCTCGCCCCGTTCAAGGAGGAACCATGAAACGCCCACTCATCGGCATGATCGCACTCGTCGCGGCACTTCCACTCGCACTCACAGGTTGTTCACCCGACGGTCAGGACGGAGCGTCCGGAAACGACTCCCTCGTCGTCTACAGCGCACGCAGCGAGTCCCTCAACAATGCCGTGATCCCGGCCTTCGAAGAGGCCACTGGGATCAAGGTCGATGTCGTCACCGCCGGCACCGGTGAACTCGTGCAGCGCGTGACATCGGAAGGATCGAACCCTCTCGGCGACGTGCTCTGGGCGGCGGACGAGACGATGCTGTCCGGCTCGACGGATCTGTTCGAGAAGTACGTGTCACCCGAAGACGCCAACATGCAGGACTCCTTCCGCAACACGAGCGGCTACTTCACTCCCGCGTTCGCAGATCCCACGGCCATGATCGTCAACACGAATCTGCAGGGAGACATCGAGATCAACGGGTTCGAGGATCTGCTCAACCCCAAGCTCAAGGGCAGGATCGCCTTCGGCGACCCCGTGAACTCGTCCTCGGCCTTCCAATTCCTGATGGCGATGCTCTATGGCATGGGGGCGGATCACGATCCGATGTCGGATCAGGCCTGGGACTACGTCGACCGGTTCCTCGCCAACCTCGACGGCAAGATCGTCAACTCCTCGTCACAGGTCTACACGGGCGTTGCCAGCGGCGAGTACATCGTCGGCCTCACCTGGGAGGACCCTGCCGCGAACCTGCAGAAGGAGGGCGCACCGGTGAAGGTCGTCTTCCCCGAGG
>Ga0160455_100679_pt1 | contig 14504 bp, 13 predicted proteins | sample HID1972I_E6MG_FD_108206 | JGI IMG/M metagenome (GOLD analysis project Ga0160455, IMG submission 108206) | Enriched pill bug-associated microbial communities from UW Madison campus, WI, USA - HID1972I_E6 MG | ecosystem: Host-associated > Arthropoda: Insects > Digestive system > Unclassified ... | reverse complement strand
CATTCCGGCGCCTTGATGTCTTCCAGATTGATGCCGCCGAAAGAGGGGCCAAGGTAACGCACGCAATTGATGAATTCGTCGGCGTCTTCGGTATCAACCTCGAGATCGATGGAATCCACATCCGCAAAGCGCTTGAACAGAACGGACTTGCCTTCCATGACAGGCTTGGAGGCGAGCGCACCGAGATTGCCGAGACCGAGGATCGCCGTACCGTTGGAGATCACTGCTACCATGTTGCCGCGTGTCGTATAATCGTAAGCGGTCGCCGGATTTTCGGCGATGGCTTTCACCGGCACGGCCACTCCCGGCGAATAGGCAAGCGACAGATCCCGCTGAGTCGCCATCGGCTTGGTCGGGGTGATTTCCAGTTTCCCCGGTCTGCCTTGCGCGTGGAAATCAAGTGCTTCCTGATCTGTAACCGATGTTCTGGGGCTGGCGGGCTTCGTCGTGTCGGACATGGGCTGAGTGTGCTTTCGTGTCGATAACAGTGCAAAAATATCCGTCGTTGTTATTGTATTTTTCGCGCGCGTGCCAAGCGTTGAATGTTGTTCAGTGCAGCAAATTTAGCCGTGGCGAAATTTGTGGCCGATTCAATCGATTAAGTGCGTATTGTCGGCATTATAGGTGGGACTGGTAGGCCTGCCGTACCATATTCACGAAGGCCTCCACGTGGAGGGCAAGCGGACCGCGTCTGACGACCAGCACGCTATCTGACCAGGCATCGGCGCTTTCGAGCGGCACACCTGTGATGCCCCTTGTGGAGCGCACGGTGGTTTCCGGCAGAATGGAAATTCCCGCGCCAGCTTCCACGAGGGCAAGGATGGTGTTGACGTTGGCGATGCGCATGCCGATTTCCGGCTCACAGCCTGCATCCTCGAAAAGGGAAAGCGCGCTGCTGCTGAGCCCCAGGCCGATCTCGTCCACCGGCAGCAGCAGTTTTTCCTGCACGATATCGCCAACCGAAACTCTGGGGCGGGAGGCGAGCGGATGGCGCTCCGGCAGGGCGACGCACAGTTTGGAGCGGTCGAAGGGCATGGCCCGCAAGCTCTGCGGCAATTGGGGCAGGGGTGCGCGAATGAAAGCGACGTCTGTCTTGCGCGTCGCCACCTGCTCGATCAATTGTTCCATCGTCATGCCGGGCAGGAGTTCAAGCGTAACCTCCCTGTGGTCGTTGCCATAGCGGGTGATCAGCGCCGGCAATTTTCGTTCCGCCATTACGCTGGTGCCGAAGCCGATGCGCAGCGTGCCGAGCTGGCCGCGCCTGATCTGGTGTGCCTTTTCCAGCGCGCCCTTGGTGCGGGCAAGAATTTCCTCCGCATCGAGCAGCATGGACTGCCCAGCCGGCGTAAGTTCCACACCGCGGTTGACACGGAGGAAAAGCTTGAAGCCCAGATTCTCTTCCAGTTGCCGGATACGCTGCGTTACGGCCGGTTGGGCGATGCCCAGCTGCAAAGCGGCCGCGCGGAAATTTTTGGCCCTTGCGGCTTCCACGAAAATGGCGAGCTGGCGAATATCCATCGGCGGAGAGGTCTTTGTGTTGTAGGTGTTGATATGGTATAAGCGTAGCTTATCAAAAATGCCCGTCTTGCGCATTGTCATCTTGTCGCAGGCGACGTTATACCGCACCGAGGTTTCGGTCGCCCAGTGCCCGCATGCGGGCCTCTGCGATACGAACTTGGGAGGATTTGTTCGAGCACATTGTCCGCCGTCCATTGGGGCCGGCGATAAACTGCAGTGAATGGGTCAAAATGACAGTCACCACGGAAGTCTCCCCCACCATTGTTCCCCATTTCGCCTCGTCGCCTTCAGCGCATCTTCGCTCAGCCGTAAGTGCGGCGGACTGTCTGGCCTGGGCCGGGCATTGAAAGATCATCGGGCGTCAGCCTTCGCGGCGGCTCTCCTAACCGGATATTTAATTTCATGGGTAAACCAGCAACCTCCACGTCGCTTGCAGCCAGATTATGGCTCTTCGTGCTCGGCGCCGTCATTGTCGCTGCGGGACTGTTTTTCGCCATTGGCGGTGGGCAACTCGCAACACTCGGCGGCAGCCTCTATTTTGTCTTGGCGGGTATCGCGCTGATCGTCTCCGGCTTGCTTATTCTCCTGCGCAAGCCCGCCGGCGCGCTCCTCTTCGGCCTTGTCTTCATCGTTAGCGGTGTTTGGGCAGTGTGGGAAGCCGGACTGCACTTCTGGCCGCTCATCTCCCGCCTGCTGGCGTTGGGCGTGGGCGCCACGGTGGTTGCGCTCTCATATCCGCTGCTGCGGCGCGCGGCTGGCAAGACGCCCGCTTACGGCGCGTCCTTTGCCCTTGCTGGCGTTCTGGCCATTGCGTCCGCTGCCGGTTTTGCCGGCATGTTCGTGCCGCATCCGACCGTCGCCTTCAAGGGTGAGGTTGCTGCACTGACGCCGGTAACGCCGGAAAAAGAGCAGAAGAGCTGGGAACATTACGGCAATACGGCGGGCGGCAGCCGCTTTGTTGCGCTTGACGAAATCAACCGCGATAACGTCAAGAACCTTGAGGTGGCATGGACCTATCGGACCGGCGACATCCCGATCAGCCCCGGCGCGAACGGTGCGGAAGATCAGGAAACGCCGCTTCAGGTCGGCGACACCGTGTTTGTGTGCACACCGCACAACAATGTCATCGCGCTCGACGCCGATACCGGCGCGCAGAAGTGGAAGACCGAAATCAACGCCAAATCCACCGTCTGGATGCGTTGCCGTGGTCTCGCCTATTTCGATGCCAAGGCGCCGCTGAAGCAGCCGACCGCTCCGGGCGCAACGCCTGTCACCCCGGCGATCGTAGCCGACGGCGCGCTTTGCCAGCGCCGCATTCTCATGAACACCATCAACGCGGAACTCATCGCGCTCGACGCCGACACCGGCGCGTTTTGCCCGGATTTCGGCACCAACGGCCGCGTCAATCTGAAGATCGGTCTTGGTGATGCGCCGGACCCGCAATATGTGCTGACATCGGCCCCCACACTGGCCGGCACCACCGTCGTGGTCGGCGGGCGTATCGCTGACAACGTACAGGTGGATATGCCTGGCGGCGTGATGCGCGGTTTCGACGTTGTGACGGGTGAGCTTCGCTGGGCTTTCGATCCCGGCAACCCTGAAATCACCAAACTGCCGCCCGAGGGCCAGACCTATACCCGTTCCACGCCGAACGTCTGGGCATCCATGTCCTACGATCCGGAGCTGAACACGGTCTTCATGCCGGTGGGCAGCCCCTCGGTCGATCTTTATGGCGCGACGCGCACACCGCTCGATCATAAATACGGCGCTTCCATGCTGGCGCTCGATGCCACGACCGGCCGCGAAAAGTGGGTCTACCAGACGGTTCATAACGACCTATGGGACTTCGACGTGCCGATGCAGCCGAGCTTCGTCGATTTCCCGAAGGCTGACGGAACGACCGTTCCGGCTTTGGTCTTCGGCACCAAGGCCGGTCAGATCTATGTGCTGGACCGTGCGACTGGCCAGCCGCTGACCAAGGTGGAAGACGTTCCGGTCAAGGCCGGCAACATTCCGAACGAGCCATATGCACCAACGCAGCCGCGTTCGGTGGGCATGCCGCAAATCGGCGCGCAGACGCTGACGGAAGCCGATATGTGGGGTGCCACCCCTTTCGATCAGCTTTTGTGCCGTATCGCTTTCAAGGGCATGCGTTATGAAGGCCTCTATACGGCGCCAGGCACGGACCTCTCCCTCGCCTTCCCGGGCTCGCTCGGCGGCATGAACTGGGGCGGCATCTCGACTGACCCGACGACCAACACAATCTTCATCAATGACATGCGCCTCGGCCTGTGGATTGAGATGAAGGAAGCTGCTCCCACCAAGGCAACGGCAAGCGGCGGCGAAAGCGTCAATACCGGCATGGGCGTCGTCCCCATGAAGGGCACGCCCTATGCGGTGAACAAGAACCGTTTCCTGTCTGCTCTCGGCATTCCCTGCCAGGCTCCGCCCTATGGCTCGATGACTGCGATCGACATGAAGACGCAGCAGATCAAGTGGCAGGTTCCTGTAGGCACCGTTGAGGATACCGGTCCGCTTGGCATCAAGATGGGTCTGCCGATCCCGATCGGCATGCCCACGCTCGGCGGAACGCTTGCCACCCAGGGCGGTCTCGTCTTCATCGCCGGCACCCAGGATTATTATCTGCGCGCCTTCGATACGGCGACCGGCAAGGAAGTCTGGAAGGCCCGCCTTCCTGTCGGCAGCCAGGGCGGCCCGATGAGCTACAAGTCTCCGAAGACAGGCAAGCAATATGTCGTCATCTCGGCCGGCGGTGCACGTCAGTCTCCTGACCGTGGCGACTACGTGATCGCTTACGCGCTGCCGAACTGATCCTGACAGGTCATCGCTCTGAAAACGGAAACCCGGGCCATTCGCCCGGGTTTTTCTTTGCGGCCTGTCAAAGCGACTGATCGCCCTTTGCGCGGAACCTCACCCTGTGCGTTGCGTTAGCAAAACGGGTCCGACATTCACCAAGCTTTCACAAGGCGAACTTATGAGCTTGCGCTTATCCGCCCGTGAACCGATGATGGCAGCATTGGTAAATATGTATATTGTCCGGCCCGCCGGAAGTTTTTTAAAGTTGGAAAGGTTTTTATTGTGACGGAACAATCTCGAAAGATCACGCCGGTTCTTCTTGCTGGTGGGGCGGGATCACGGCTTTGGCCGGTATCGCGCGATCAGTTGCCCAAGCAGTTCCAGCCGCTGGTCGGCAATCTTTCGACCTATCAGCAGACACTGACGCGCGTGGCCGACAAGGCGCTTTATGCCGAGCCGCTGGTGATCACCAACGAGGATTTCCGCTTCTTCGCCCGCCGTCAAGCTGAGGAGATCGATCTTCCGGCGACGGTGGTTCTCGAACCCGCCCGCCGCGACAGTGCCGCCGCCATGGCCGCTGCCGCCGTGCTGGCCGAGCGCCGGGAGCCGGGATGCCTGGTGCTGGCGCTCGCCGCCGACCATGTGGTGCTGGATGCCGACAAATTTTCAGAGTCCGTGAGGCTTGGCGCCAAGGCCGCCGATCAGGGCAATATCGTCGTTTTCGGTCTGGTGCCAACCGAGCCGCGCACCTCTTACGGCTACATCAAGCCTGGTGAAGCAATTGATGGTGAGGCTGACCTGAGCATCGTCGAGGCATTCGTGGAAAAACCGGATGTGAAGACGGCAATCTCCTATCTGGAGAAGGGTTATCTCTGGAACTCCGGCAACTTCCTGTTCCGTTCCGACGTGATGATTGCCGAACTCAAGGCATTCGCGCCGGAGATACTTGCGGCAGTAACGCAGTCGGTCGAACAATATGAAAGCGACCTTGGCTTCGTGCGCCTGCATCAGGCGAGCTTCGAAGCCTCGCCGAAAAACTCCATCGACTATGCGGTGATCGAGAAGACGAAGCGCATGGCGGTGGTGCACGGCCATTTCCGCTGGTCGGATATCGGCAGCTGGGACGCGATCTGGGAAATCGCCGACAAGCACGGCAACGACAATGCGCTCGAGGGCGACGGCGTCTTCATCGATTCCGAGGGCTGCCTGATCCATTCCACGCAATTGCTGACGACCGTGGTGGGGGCAAAGGATCTGGTGGTGGTGGCTACCAAGGATGCGGTTCTGGTGGTGCCGAAAAACCGGGTTCAGGACGTGAAGGGCCTGGTGGAGACACTGAAGGATGGCGAACACGCGCCGCGGACGCAAGCGCACAGGCGAGTGTATCGTCCATGGGGTTACATCGAACATATGTATGTGGACGAGCGCTACCGCGTGGGCCACATCACGGTTGATCCTGGCCACCGCATCTCGTTCCAGAAACACTATCACCGCTCGGAGCACTGGATCATCGTCAAGGGCACGGCAACCGTAACGATTGGCGACGAAACCCGGCTGCTGACGGAAAACCAGTCCGTCTATATCCCGATTGGTCAACCGCACCGGCTTGCCAATGAGGGGCAGATTCCACTTGAGTTGGTCGAAATCCAGACCGGCGCCTATCTTGGCGAAGACGACGTCATCCGCATCGAGGATGATTATAAGAGGCATTAGGACTGCTGCCCGCACCGAAGCGGCATTTTATCCCGGCCGGTGAGGCCGGGATGATAAATCCCTGACTTATCTGTCGGCTCGACGGATCAGGAGACAGTTGCATTCACGCAGTGGGCGAAAAGCGTGGGAAAGCATCGCTGCTTCCAGCCCGCGACGCCAGAACAGCCACCCGAACATCAGTCCGGGGATAAAATTGCCGAGCATGACACTGACAATCAGCAATGGTTGCGGATGAACGGTAATGGCAAACAGAAAGGGCAGGTGGCCCAAGGCAAAAAGGGCCGCTGCGATGACAATCGCAGTCCACAGCATGACCGGCTGGACTTGCCCCTTGCCCACTATTCGCCAGAGCGCCCATGCGAATAATGCCATCAAGCCCCATCGGGTCAGCAGCTCCTCCGTTATGCCGCCATAGAGAAGCCGGGTGACAAGTGGGACTTCAAACGCCGCCATTTTTTCCATGGTTGCCGTATCGGTGAAGGCAGGCAGGATCACAGACGAATAAGCGACCATCAACAGGCCGACGAGAAGACCCGTCAGCAAAGCTGCTGGGGCTTGCCTGCGCAAGACTGGCCCGAACCCGGTTCCTTTCAGCCAGGCATCGATCAGCGGAGTGCCGAGCCCGAGTTTGCCGGCGAGCGCTTGACCCGTCGCCACCGCAGCAATGATCAGGACTGCCGGCTGGACGAGCATCACAACCCCTATCGTGAAGGAAAGATCCTGTCCCGACGCCAGCCGTTCGAACGGTGCGAGCAAAAGCGATAACACGCCCGCCAGACCGATCATCAAAAGAATGTGCCAACGTTTCACGATCGCTCACCTTATGTTTGCCCGTCCATGCGGGCTTGGCACTCTGTGCGCAGGAACCGACGCCAAAGTCGGAAGACTATGAAGATACTACGTTGCCTGCAGATTACCGGTGCGCAGTCTTTGTCGTGTCATTCGGCATCCTTCCAATTTCCCAATCTTCTTTCTCAACAAAATCTAGCCGGTCGGCACGTTTTGTATCGGCTCGAAACAGCGCGGCGAGCTGCGGCGAGATTCATTTTTTAGGCGGTTGCCTAATCAAAAATCTTCGCTTACGTTCCAACTGCAACGTTTCAGTGAGGGAGGAGACTCATGCGAATGCGCTTTATTTCTGCGGCCTTTTTGGCCAGTGTTATGATTCCGGCGGGTGTCGCTGGGGCTACCGATCTTGAAGTTACCCATTGGTGGACATCGGGCGGTGAAGCCGCTGCCGTTGCCGAACTTGCCAAGGCTTTTGATGCCACCGGCAACAAGTGGGTGGACGGCGCTATTGCCGGTTCGGGCGGCACCGCCCGTCCGATCATGATCAGCCGTATCACCGGCGGCGACCCGATGGGTGCCACCCAGTTCAACCATGGCAGACAGGCGGAAGAGCTGGTGCAGGCCGGCCTGATGCGCGACCTGACCGACGTTGCCGAAAAGGGCAAGTGGAAAGACGTCATAAAGCCGGCAAGCCTGCTCGACAGCTGCACCATCGACGGCAAGATCTATTGCGCGCCGGTCAACATCCATTCCTGGCAATGGCTGTGGCTTTCCAACGAAGCGTTCAAGAAAGCCGGCGTCGAAGTTCCCAAGAACTGGACTGAATTTGCTGCCGCAGCACCGGCACTGAAAAAAGCCGGCATCCAGCCGCTCGCGCTCGGCGGTCAGGCATGGCAGGCCAATGGCCTGTTCGACACGTTGACGCTTTCGATCGGCGGCAAGGATCTTTATCAGAAGGTCTATGGCGACAAGGATGCCGAAGCAGCGGCCGGTCCCGACATGGCCAAGATTTTTGCGGCCGCCGTCGAGGCCCGCGACATGGCCAAGGGCACCAATGTTCAGGACTGGAACCAGGCCACCAACATGGTCATAACAGGCAAGGCCGGCGGCCAGATCATGGGTGACTGGGCGCAGGGCGAGTTCCAGCTTGCCAACCAGAAGGCGGGTACGGACTACACTTGCCTGCCGGGTCTCGGCCTTAACGACTATCTCACCACCGGCGGCGACGCCTTTTATTTCCCGCTGCTGAAGGATGAAGCAAAATCCAAGGCGCAGGACGTTCTGGCCGCAACCATCGTCGATCCTAAAACGCAGGTGGCTTTCAACCTTAAGAAAGGCTCGCTGCCGATCCGTGGCGACGTCGACCTCAATGCGGCCAATGACTGCATGAAGAAGGGTCTGGAAATTCTGGCCAAGGGCAATGCGCTGACCAGCACAGACCAGCTGATTTCTGCTGATACGCAGAAGCAGAAAGAAGACCTGATGGCAGAGTTTTTTGCCAGCGCGATGACTGCAGAAGATGCACAGAAGCGCTTCGCCGGCATCATCGGTTCCGCTGACTAACCGCAACCTCTTGTGCGGCGGGTGGCATCCATCCGCCGCAAGCTCCCTGCGGGATGCGTAAACGCGCAAGCCCGGAGGATTGGGGCGAGGTCTTTGAGACCTTGCCTGGCTATCAACGGCAACGTTACAGGAGGGTCATCCATGGCGGGTATAGCGCGCTCCGGCCGCCCCAACCAGCTTTTCCGCAATCTCAATTCGAAGATTGCTTCCATTCCCATGATATTGACCGCCGTCGTGATTTTTCTCGGCGGAACGGTCTGGACGGTGATTTATTCATTCACCAATTCCAAGCTTCTGCCACGTGCAAGCTTCATCGGTTTCGACCAGTATGAGCGGTTGTGGGCCGCGCCGCGCTGGATCATTTCCATCCAGAATCTGGCGATCTACGGCATTCTGTCGCTGATCTTCAGTCTGGTGATCGGCTTCGTGCTGGCGGCGCTGATGGATCAGAAGATCCGTTTCGAGAACACCTTCCGCACCATCTTCCTTTATCCCTTTGCTCTGTCGTTCATCGTAACCGGCCTTGTCTGGCAATGGCTGTTGAACCCGGAATTCGGCATTCAGTCCGTGGTCCGCTCGATGGGGTGGGAAAGCTTCACCTTCGATCCGCTTTATAATTCCGAGATCGTTATCTACGGCATCCTGATCGCGGCGCTCTGGCAGGGCACGGGGCTCGTCATGTGCCTGATGCTGGCCGGTCTTCGCGGCATAGACGAGGATATCTGGAAGGCGACGCGCGTCGACGGCATTCCGATGTGGAAGACCTATATCCTCATCATCATTCCCATGATGCGGCCGGTCTTCATCACCACGCTTGTCATTATCGCGAGCGGCATCGTCAAGGTGTACGATCTGGTGGTGGCGCAGACCAGTGGCGGACCGGGCATCGCATCCGAAGTGCCGGCGAAATATGTCTATGACTACATGTTCCAGGCGCAGAACCTGGGGCAGGGCTTTGCCGCCTCCACCATGATGCTTCTAACCGTCGCCATTATCGTCATTCCATGGGCGTACCTCGAATTCGGAGGCAAGAAGCGTGGCTAATATCAGCACATTGAACACGGTCGCCGCCGCAACCGATGCGGTTGCCACGGACCTTTCCGGTCCCCGCGGCAAGAAGCCGAAAAAAACGTTTTCCCGCCGCAACATCATTCTCTATGGCACGCTGTTTGTCGCTGCCGCCTATTACCTGCTGCCGCTTTACGTGATGGTCGTCACCTCTCTGAAGGGCATGCCGGAAATACGGCTCGGCAACATTTTCGCGCCGCCGGTGGAAATCACCTTCGAACCCTGGGTGAAAGCCTGGGCGAATGCCTGCACCGGGCTGAACTGCGACGGGCTCTCACGCGGCTTCTGGAACTCGGTACGCATCCTCATACCGTCGGTCGTGATCTCGATCATCGTGGCTTCCGTCAGCGGTTACGCCATCGCGAACTGGAAGTTCAAGGGTTCGGAACTGTTCTTCTCGATCCTCATCATCGGCGCCTTCATCCCCTATCAGGTAATGATCTACCCGATCGTCATCGTGCTGCGCGAATTGGGCATTTATGGCACGCTGACCGGCCTCGTGATCGTGCACACGATTTTCGGCATGCCGATCCTGACGCTGCTTTTCCGCAACTATTTTGCGTCGCTGCCGGAGGAATTGTTCAAGGCGGCACGTATTGATGGCGCCAATTTCTGGCAGATCTATTTTCGCATCATGCTGCCCATGTCGCTGCCGATCTTCGTCGTGGCGATGATCCTGCAGGTCACCGGCATCTGGAACGACTTCCTGTTCGGCGTCGTGTTCACGCGGCCGGAATATTACCCGATGACGGTGCAGCTCAATAATATCGTCAACTCCGTGCAGGGCGTGAAGGAATACAACGTCAACATGGCTGCAACCCTTCTCACCGGGGCCGTGCCTTTGATCGTTTATTTCGTCTCCGGCAGGCTTTTCGTCCGTGGCATCGCCGCAGGCGCAGTAAAAGGTTGAGTTATATGAACAAAAGCGTTTCCATTCGCGATCTTTCCCTGTCTTTCGGTGCCGTTACCGTCCTGAAAGACCTCAATCTCGATATTTACGACGGCGAGTTCCTCGTGCTGCTCGGCTCTTCCGGCTGCGGCAAGTCGACACTTCTCAATTGCATCGCTGGCCTTCTGGAGCCAACCGACGGGCAAATCTTCATCAAGGACCGCAACGTTACCTGGGAGGAGCCGAAGGATCGTGGCATCGGCATGGTGTTCCAGTCCTATGCGCTCTATCCGCAGATGACGGTGGAGAAGAATCTCTCCTTCGGCCTTCAGGTCGCCAAGGTTCCGAAAGAGGAAATCGACCGGCGCGTCAAAAGGGCGGCGGGCATATTGCAGATCGAACCACTCCTGAAGCGCAAGCCCGCCGAGCTTTCCGGCGGCCAGCGCCAGCGCGTGGCGATCGGCCGGGCGCTGGTGCGCGATGTGGATGTGTTCTTGTTCGATGAACCGCTTTCCAACCTCGATGCCAAGCTGCGCTCGGAACTGCGCGTCGAGATCAAACGGCTGCACCAGGCGCTGAAAAACACCATGATCTACGTGACACACGATCAGATCGAGGCGCTGACACTGGCTGATCGTATCGCCATTATGAAAAGCGGTGTCATCCAACAGCTGGCCGATCCCGTCACCATCTACAACAAGCCAAGAAACCTCTTCGTCGCGGGCTTCATCGGTTCGCCCTCGATGAATTTCCTGCGTGGCGAATTGATCGAGAAGGACGGCAAGGTGGTCTTCACCACCAACGGCGTCACCTTCTCACTGGATGGTTATCAGCCGGAGGCGCCGCTTGTCGCCGGTCGTGCCGTGGTTCTCGGTGTGCGTCCCGAACATGTGCGCGTCGATGCCGACATCATCAGCGGCGAGGTGCATGAGGCGATCGTTGACATCGAGGAGCCGATGGGCGCCGACAATCTGATCTGGCTCAAACATGCCGGTCATACCCTGTCCGTACGCGTTGGCGGCCACAGGCGGTTTGCGCCGGGCACCCGGGTTCGCCTCGGCCTAGACCTCACCATGGCCTCGCTGTTCGACGCACAGAGCGAAGAGCGGCTTTAGGAAGGGCCCCGTTTTACCCCCAACACCATCCCAAGCACCCACATCTCTATGGAGGAGATAATGACAGAACTCGGTTTCCAGCTTTACAGCGCCCGCAATTTCCAGCCGTTTTCCAATATTTTGAAGAAGCTTTCGGCGGCTGGTTACAAACAGGTCGAAGGTTACGGCGCCATGTACGCCTCGCTTGATGACGCTGGGTTGAACAGCCTGCGCTCCGAACTTGATGCCAATGGTCTTGCCATGCCGACGGGCCATTTCGGCCTCGACCTTCTCGAGGGTGATCCGAAAAAGGCTCTGAACATCGCCAAGGTTCTGGGCGTGGAAGCGATTTATTGCCCTTACCTGATGCCCGACCAGCGCCCGGCGGACGCGGCTGGTTGGTTCGCCTTCGGCAAGCGCCTGCAGGAAGTGGGTAAACCATTCGTGGATGCCGGGCTGACCTTCGGCTGGCACAACCACGATTTCGAGTTCAAGGTGCTCCCGGACGGTTCCACCCCGCAGGAGCAGATTTTTGCCGGCGGACCGGACCTGAAATGGGAAGCGGATATCGCCTGGATTATCAGAGGCAATGCCGATCCGCTCGCCTGGATCGAAAGCTACGGCAAGCGCATCACCGCCGTGCACGTGAAGGACATCGCACCATCAGGCGAAAATACGGATGAGGACGGCTGGGCGGATGTCGGCCACGGCACGGTGGACTGGAAGGCCCTCGTGGCAGCACTGAGGGCAAAATCCGCCACGAAACATTTCGTGGTCGAACACGACAATCCCAAGGATATCGATCGGCTGATCACGCGCTCCATCGCATCCTTCAAAACCTATTGAGCATCAATCCGGAGTTTTCATCATGCAAAGGGAACTGGGCGTCGGCATCATCGGGTGCGGCAACATCTCGTCTGCTTACTTTTCGCTGGCACCGCTCTTCAAAGGCATCAAGGTGCTGGCCTGCGCCGACCTTAACCGCAATGCGGCGGAACTGAGGGCAGAAGAATTTGGTGTCACGGCGCAGTCGATCGAGGAACTCCTCGCCAACAAGGACATCGACGTGGTGGTGAACCTCACCATTCCCGCCGCGCATTTTCCCGTGTCGAAAGCGGCACTCGAGGCGGGTAAACACGTCTATTCGGAAAAGCCGCTGGTGCTTTCGCTGGAGGAAGGCGAGGAGTTGCGGCGCATCGCCCGCGAGAAGAACCTTTCCGTTGGCTGCGCGCCTGATACTTTCCTTGGCGGCGCGCATCAGCTTGCCCGGCAATATATCGACGAGGGCAAGGTCGGGCGCATCACCTCCGGCACCTGCCATGTGATGAGCCCCGGCATGGAGATGTGGCACCCCAATCCGGGCTTCTTCTTCCTGAAGGGGGGCGGGCCGATCCTCGATCTTGGCCCCTATTATGTGGCGAACCTCATCAACCTCATCGGCCCGGTCAAGCGTGTTGGCGCACTGACATCAATGGCCAACCCCACCCGAACGGTGACCAGCCAGCCGCTGAACGGCGAGATCATCCCGGTAGAAACGCCAACCAACATCCATGCGCTTCTGGAATTCGTGAACGGAGCAACGATCACACTTTCGGCCAGCTGGGATGTGTGGTCGCATCGCCACGCCAATATGGAACTTTACGGCACGGAAGGATCGATCTACGTGCCGGACCCCAACTTCTTCGGCGGTGTGGTGGAGGCGAGCGGACGCGACAAAAATATCCAGCCGCTGGAAGACTGGGCGCATCCCTTCGGCATTGCCAACCAGGAAAGCCCGAATGGCCCGCGCGCCAATTATCGCACGGCAGGCCTGGCCGATATGGCGATTGCTATCCTTGAAGGCCGCGATGCCCGCTGCTCGCTGGATCGCTCCCTGCACGGTATCGACGTCATGACCTCCATCCTCAAATCCGGGGAAGAAGGCCGCTTCATCGAGATGACCACAACCTGCACGCAGCCGGCAGCACTTGGCATCGAGGAGGCGCAGGCGCTGCTGCGCTGAGCCCGGTCTATCGAAAAAAAGAGCCCGGCGCACTGCCGTTTTGCCGGGCTCCTTCCGCTCCGCCGCATCATGGCGAGCTTCGTGTCTCAAAAGCCAATGAAAAAACCAAGCCATCGTGCGACGGTCGTGACCATCCAGATCAGGAAAACGAACGGGGCGATCCCTACGGTGGCGACGAGCGTCGCGGAGGCCACGAAAAGTAAGACTGCAAGATTGCGCCTGAGCCCTGGGCGCCTGTTGCCGAGTGCCTTATCCATGACGCACGGTGGCCATCAGCCCACGAATGGTAAGGGCGACATAGAGCGTGCCTGCCAACGCCATCAAAATGCCGGAGCCGATGGAGCTGAGATCGCTTAGCGAAAAGAGGAACATAGAATCGGCCGCCATCGGCAACATCCTTCAAGAACTGCAACGTTCAATCCGTTCTAGATCAAGCCGGTTTCCCGCTTATGTCGCGATTGTTTCGTCTTGTTGCTGCGGCGGGGCAATTTCGTGGATTGCGCGGAATTTCCGCTATTTCCGCAAAGCCCTTCACAATCGCTTCGCTTTGGTTTAAAGCCGCCCCCGTAATCCGGTCGCAGCCCACCCGGTCAAAACAAGGGATCCCAACGTATGAAAACCATCGTCATCTGCTCCGGCGGATTGGACTCCGTTTCGCTTGCGCACAAAATCGCGGCGGAACATGAACTTCTCGCTCTTGTCTCCTTCGATTACGGCCAGCGCCACAAGAAGGAGCTGGATTTCGCAGCCGACTGCGCAAAACGTCTCGGCGTGCCGCATCATGTCATCGACATCACAACCATCGGCGCGCACCTCACCGGTTCCGCGCTGACGGACGATATCGAAGTGCCGGACGGACATTATGCGGAAGAGACAATGCGCTCCACGGTTGTCCCGAACCGCAACGCCATCATGCTGACCATAGCCTTCGGCCTTGCCGCCGCCCAGCAGGCGGATGCGGTGGCGATCGCCGTGCATGGCGGGGACCATTTTATCTATCCCGATTGCCGGCCGGGCTTCATCGACAGCTTTAATGCCATGCAGGCGCATG
>Ga0160455_100651_pt1 | contig 14890 bp, 15 predicted proteins | sample HID1972I_E6MG_FD_108206 | JGI IMG/M metagenome (GOLD analysis project Ga0160455, IMG submission 108206) | Enriched pill bug-associated microbial communities from UW Madison campus, WI, USA - HID1972I_E6 MG | ecosystem: Host-associated > Arthropoda: Insects > Digestive system > Unclassified ... | reverse complement strand
TCGGGAGTCGCGATCGCGTTCTCGACGGAGTCGGGGACGTGGGTGGTGGGGGTGGTGGGGGTGTTCGGGGTGGTCACGCGGGCTCCTGAAGCAGAGAAATGCGGGCGGAGTCAGTCTACCGGCGCCGGCGTTCTCCGGTCGGCGCTGCGTCAGTGCATATGGCCGGACACGTGGCTGCTCATCTGGCCCGCGGTGCCGGTCCCGTCGACGACCTCGCGATGAGCCTGGTCGGCAGGTAGAGCGGAGTCGGATCCGGGCGCCCTCCTTCGATGATGTCGATCAGGGTGCGGGCGGCGGCCTCACCCTGCTTGCGCGACGGCGCGGCGATCGAGGTCAGGCCGGGCCGCACCAGCGAAGCCAGCTGGCTGTTGTCGAAGCCGATCACACTGACGTCGCGCGGGACGTCGAGACCGTTCTCCTCGGCGACCTGCATGAAGCCCGTTCCGACGACGTCGTTGAACGCCAGCACCGCCGACGTCCTGTGCTCCAACCAGGATTCCGCTGCAGAGCGACCACCGCTGACCGTCGGCTGGTTCGGGCCGGATCTCCGAATGCGGATGGACAGTTCGCGTCCCGCTTCCTGCAGGCTGCGCCAGCGCATCCCGTCCGCCCACGACGATTCGGGGCCGGCGAGATAGGTGATCTGACGGTGGCCCAGGTCGTGGAGGTGCTGCGCGGCGGTGCGCGCCCCGCGCGCGGTGTCCGCCAGGATCGACGGCACGCCGTGCACCGCACGATTGAGCACCACGAGAGGTCGGGTCTTCGCCAGTCTTCGGATGCCCGAATCCGACAACCGGGGACTGGCGAGCACCAGCCCGCTGACTGCAGGGAAGAACTCCTCGACGAGACGCTCCCTGACATGGCTCTCCCGCGAGTCGAGCAGGACGACGGTGTAACCCGCAGCATCGGCTGCGGACTCGACGCCCCGGATCAGCTCCACGAAGACGGGGTTCCCGATGTCGTTGACCAGCATGACCAGCAGTCGCAGCTCCGCCGGCTCACCGCTGGGCAGGCCCGCCAGGCGCTGATAGCCGAGCGCGGTCGCGGCGGCCCGGATCTTGTCGGCGGTCAGAGCGCTGACCCGGCCAGGCCGCGACAGCGCGCGCGAGACTGTCGACGGCGAGACGCCCGCCGCTTCGGCAACATCGTAGATGGTGATCCGGCGCGACGGATCCGACGATGTGACCATGCCGCAATCCTAGTTCTCGCCTGGTGGCGGGAGATTTCCGGTGTCCGGTCGGGGAGCGGATCCCGCAACAGTTGGCAACTCCGGGATGGCATCACGGGGCCTGTGCTGTGATGAGCGCACCACCCGATCCAATGCATGGGCGCACGTGGTCGAACACAGTCGCCGATGACAGTCCGACGCGCCGATGCCCATCCCACCAACGAGGAGCACCCCTTGAAGATCAAATCCATCGCCCGCCTGCTGGGCGTCACCACAGTCGCACTGCTCGCCCTCTCGGGCTGCTCTGCCGGAGCGCAGCCCGAAGGCGGCGGCGCAGAGGAGAGCGTCAAGATCCGGCTGTCGCTCAACCAGACCGAGGAGCACCCGAACTTCCTGGCTCTCACCAGCTTCGCCGACGAGGTGCGCGACAAGACCGACGGTCGTATCGACGTCCAGATCTTCGCGAATGCGGTGCTCGGCGATCAGCAGGAGAGCGTTCAGCAGGTCGGCGACGGTGTTATCGGCGCAGCCTCGATCTCGGGCACCCAGATGAACAACCTGAACGAGGACTTCGCCGTGCTCGATATGCCTTTGATCTTCGACAGCGAAGCCCACCAGATGAAGGCGATCAACGACCCGGCCATCACCGGCGACCTGTTCACGTCGCTCGAGTCGAGCAATGGTCTGACGATACTCGGCGCGTACACTCAGGGCGCCCGTTCGGTGTACAACTCGAAGCACCCCGTGGAGACTCCGGCTGACCTCGCCGGGCTGAAGGTGCGGGTGCAGGAGAGCAAACTGCACGTCGCGATGCTGACTGCAATGGGCGGCTCGCCCGCCCCGATGGCCTTCGGCGAGGTCTTCACCGGTCTGCAGAGCGGCGTGATCGACGGTGCGGAGAACAACAGCGTCTCGTACGTCACCGAGAGCCACTACGAGGTGGCACCCTTCTTCTCCTACACCCGCCATCTGATCGGTGCGGACTTCCTCGTGCTGAACTCGGAGGTCTTCAACGGTCTCAGTGATTCCGACCAGGAGATCATGTCGACCGCGTTCCTCAACTCCGTCGACGAGTTCATGTCGATCTGGGACGCGCAGTCGGCTGAGGCCGTGAAGACGGCAGAAGCCGCTGGCGCGACTTTCAACGAGGTCGACTCCGACTCCTTCCGTGCCGTACTGGAACCCATGGTGGAGGACGTTCTCGACACCGACACCAAGAAGGCGATCTACGACGCCATCCGCGCGGCAGCCTGACGCTGCGCACTGGGCCTGACACCACGCACGGGGGATGAGGAGCAGCATCGTGATCGACTGGGACCTTGCCGAGCCGCTGCGGCGCGTGACGGAACTCACGGTGACGCACGGTCTCGACCGGGTGTTGATCGATGACGGGCTGGCTCTGAACTGGATGCTGGGAATCCGCAGCGCCGTGCGAGAAGGCGGCACGGATCCGGTGTTCAGCCTCGAGCTGGCGACATCGAGCGATGGGCCCGCCGTGCGCATCCTGGCGCCGGTGAACGAGATCGATCAGGTTCGCGAGCTCGTCCTCGACAGCATCGTTCAAGGCGATTCCCTGGAGTTCGAGGCCGTCCCGTGGCAGCAGTGGCCGATCGAGAATCGGACGGTCGACGCATTCGGCAGAGACCTCGACGTGCTGCGGCGCACCTTGCTGCCGCAGCACGTCGCCCGCCTCGAGACCCTCACGGCCGACGTCACGGAGATTGTCGAGCAGGCGCTGCTGGCCGCGGACCCCGGGCAGTCCGAGCGAGAGCTGGCGGGGGATCTGGCTCGTGCACTGCGACGACACGGCATCCAGCCCGCGGTGCTGCTCGTGGGCAGCGGCGACAGGTTCGCGCGCGTGAAGCATCCGTTCCCCTCGCTCGAACCTCTCACCGGCAATGTCCTGGTCTCCGTCGGCGCGCAGCGGCACGGTCTTGTGACCAGCGTCACGCGCATCGCCGCACTGAAGCCGCTGCGCGACGAGCAGCGGGAGCTCTACCAGCGTCTGCTGCAGGTGGAGGGCGCGTTCCTCTCGGCATCCGTCGCCGGCGAAGATCTGGCGGACGTTTTCACCCACGGCACGAGCGCGTATTCCGCGTTCGGCCTGGAGCCGGATGCCTGGAAGGCGCACCATCAGGGTGGTCTGGCGGGTCTCGTCGCACGCGAGGTGATCGCCGGAAAGGCGCAGAGTGTGCCACTTGCCCCCGGCATGGTCGTCGCCTGGAATCCTTCGCACGCAGGATTCAAGGTCGAGGACATCGCCATCATCGGTCACGGTGAGCCCACCGTGCTCGGCCGCCCCGGCGGATCGTGGCCGGCACATGTTCACAACGGCCGGCCGCGGCCGGGAATCCTCGAGAAAGGCTGACCACCATGACCTCTGTTCATCTCCTGCCCCATGAACTCCTGCGCCGCGTCGAGGCGCACGAGATCGGTCAGCGGTTGACCTCAGTGCAGCGGTTCGAGATCCGCGAAGCCACACACATCCCGACCGTCGATGAGGAGCTGACTCTCGTCGTCATCGCCGGCTCGGTCGATTTCGACCACGCGACCGCGAGTGGCACCGCCACACTTCGCGACACGTTGTACGTGCCGTGGCACGACGCGGTGACCCTGCGTCCGCAGGGAGAGGAGCTGCCGGTGGTGATGGCGTTCTGGGTTCCCTGCGACCGGCCCACCCGCTTCGCGCATCTGCCCTTCGCCCAGGCTGATGCCGATCCCGGCCGCCACAACGTGTACGGCGATGCTGAGGCCAGCACGCTGCGGGATGTGTGGGACGTCATCGACGGCGGCTTCGACTCGCAGCGCGTGCTGTGCGGTCAGGCGAAGGGAGCGCTCGGCGGCTGGACGGCGTGGCCACCGCATGAGCACACGCTCGAGCGCGAAGAGACCTACGTCTACTTCGGCCTCGACGGCTCCTTCGGCGTGCAGCTCGCCTACGACGATGGCGACGGTATGGATGAGCCGCACTCGGTCTCGCTCGTGAGAGAGGGACACCTCGTCTCCGTGCCGAGGGGGTTCCATCCGAGCGTGGGCAGCCCTGCCGGGGGCATCTCATACATCTACTTCATGGCGTCTCACGAACGGGAGGATCGGGATTTCATGAACCTCCGCATCCAGTCCGCGTACGGCACCACCTTCGACTAGGAGTCCGAATGATCAATCTGCCCTCTCTCGCCAACTCGGATTTCCTCACGCTCCGCGCCGACCTCGAGGCCTTCGTCGATGCGGGCATCGAGGCGGTGCACGTCGACCTGATGGACGCGCACTACGTGCCGAACCTGTGCTTCTCGGTCGACATGGTCCGATCGATCCGGCGCAGCTTCCCGGATCTCGTCATCGATGCCCACCTGATGGTCGACGAAATGAGTCAATACATCGACTCGCTGCAGCAGGCCGGATGCGATGCGGCGAGCTTCCATCTCGACTCGACGAGGTTCGCGCGTCGCACGATCGGTCAGATCCAGGCGGCGGGGATGCGAGCAGGAGTGTCCATCAATCCCTCGACGCCCGTCGTAGATCTTGTGCCTGTGCTCCCGTACGTCGACTACGTGGTGCTGATGACGGTCGAGCCGGGCTTCGCAGGCCAGAGCTTCCTGCCCGGATCGCTGCAGCGTCTCGAAGAACTCGCCCGCCTGCGAGACCGGGAGAATCCCCATGCTCTGATCCAGATCGACGGGGGAGTGACGTTCGAGATGGCTCAGGCGTGCGCCGAGGCGGGAGCGGATGCCCTCGTCACCGGCGTGTTCACGGTGTACGACCCGTCATTGTCACGGGGCGACGCGGTGGCGAGGTACGACGAGTTCATGGCTGGCGCGGGGTTCCCGAACGATCACGCCAGATTGGCGTCGCTCAGCGCTGCCCGAACTCGGCGCTGAAGCGCTGCGCCCCGAGCACGCCCAGCAGTCGGATCTTCTCCTCGTCCTCGCTGCGCGGGGCGGGCGTGAGCACGAGCAGTGCCTGCCCGCGATCCTCGGTGAACAGCACCTGGCAGTCCACCTCGATGGCGCCGACCTCGGGGTGCAGCAGGATCTTGTGGTCCGCGAAGCGCTGGGCGACCTCCTGCCGCTGCCACAGTTCGCGGAACTCTTCACTGTGCCGGCTGAGCTCGGCCACGAGCAATCCCGCCTGCGATCGAGTCCCGGTGGTGGCGTAAGCCGCACGGAGGCCGGCGACCTGCGCGCGGCTGTTGCGGTCGTGATCCTCGCGCGGGTAGTGCGATCGGGCCTCGTCGGGACGCATGAACCAGCGGTAGGGCTCGTAGCGCTCCAGGCCGGTCGCCCCGACGTTGTCGCCGAGAAGCGCCACGGCCAGAGCGTTCTGCAGCAGCGTCTCGCCGAGGATCGAGATGATCAGCGCGGGGGTGTCGGTCAGCCGATCGAACACGCGCTGCAGAGCCGGTGCGACATGCTCGGAGGCGGCGATGCGGTCGGGTACCGCATGCCCGGCCATGCGGTACAGATAGTCGCGTTCGTCGGCTGTGAGCCGCAGCGCGCGGGCGATGGACGCGAGCATCTGCGTGCTGGGCTGCGGGCCGCGCTGCTGCTCGAGGCGCGTGTAGTAGTCGGTGGACATCAGCGCCAGCTGCGCGACCTCTTCGCGGCGCAGACCCGGTGCGCGACGGCGCGCGCCGGAGGAGAGCCCGACGTCGCCGGGCTGCAGCTGCTCGCGGTGCCGACGCAGGAAATCGGCGAGTGCTTGACGGTCCATCTCTCCATCATGCGCGCGTGGCGGCGCGGCATCCAGGGATCGCCGATCCCCCGACAAGCGCTCTCTGCCCGGCATCCGTTGTTCTGCCGATGCTCGAATCATGCGAATCAACGGAAACACCATCTTCATCCCCGGCGCGACGAGCGGCATCGGCCTGGCCCTCGCCGTGCGTCTGCAGGAAGCCGGCAATCAGGTCATCGTCGGCGGACGCCGCACCGAACTGCTCGCGCAGATCGCGGAGCAGCATCCGGGTATCGACACCGTCCGGATCGATACGACGGATGCCGGATCCATCGTCGCGGCGGCGACCGATGTGGTCGCACGGCACCCTGAGCTGAACGTGCTCATCCCCATGGCGGGCATCATGCGCCTGGAGGACTGGACCTCGCCGGAGGGCGCGCTGGAGTCGGCCGAGGCGACGGTGACCACCAATCTGCTCGGCCCGATCCGACTGATCTCGGCGTTCCTCCCGCACCTGCTCGCGCGGCCGGATGCGACGATCATGACCGTCTCGTCGGGCCTCGCGTTCGCGCCGCTGCGGGTGACGCCGACGTACAACGCGACCAAGGCCGCGATCCACATGCTCAGTGAGACGCTGCGACTGCAACTGGCCGACACGAGCGTGCAGGTGCTCGAGCTGGTGCCGCCGTCCGTGCAGAGCGACATCATCCCCGGCCACCTGGACGACCCCACCGCCATGCCGCTCGACGAGTACATCGACGAGGTGATGAGCCTGGTGCAGACGCAGCCGGATGCCGCCGAGATCCAGGTGGAGCGGGTGAAGTTCCTGCGCTACGGCGAGGTCCGCGGAGACCAGGCGCAGGTCATCGCGGCACTGAACGGATCGGACGTGCTCACGGCGCGCTGACCCGTCCCGCGACCGGTCAGGCGGGCGCCGGTGAGGCGGCGATGCCGGCGAGGATCGCGCGGAGCATCCACTTCTCGCGCGCCTGCGGCGGTCCGGACAGGAGCGCATCGACATGCGCGGCGACGTGCGGCACCTCGGCGGGGTCGGCCGCCCTCAGGGCGCGCGCGAGGGCGGTCATCCCCCCGTCGGCGGTGTCGTCCACGTCGCCGGGCGCGGGCGCGCTGTGCTCGGCGGCGGTCGCGGTGACGTGCTGCATCAGCAGGTCCGAACCCCACGCGGCGCGATCGGCGGGGATGCCGCCCTCGAGCATCAGTGCCAGGATGCGATCGAGCAGGCGGATGGTGTGCGGGCCCATCGGGCGCAGCAGCAGTGCGGAGCGGGCGAGGCCGGGGTAGGCGAACAGCACTCGGCTGTAGGCGGTGAGCAGTGCCTCGATGCGGGCGATCCAGTCGGCATCCGTCCCGGCATCCGTCTCTGCACCCGTCTCGGTGTCCGTCTCGGTGTGGAGCGAGCCGGTCAGTTCATCGAGCACGGCGGCGTGCAGCTCGGCGGTGTTCTGGATGTACACGTACAGCGATGCCGGTCCCGTGTCCAGTGCCTGGGCGACTCGTCGCATCGTCGCCTTCTCCAGGCCTTCGGTGCGGACGATGTCGATCGTCTCGGCGATGATCCACTCTCTGGACAGGGCGGGCTTGGCCGGGCGTTCGCGACGGCTGCGTACGGGACGAGTCATGTCATCAGTGTAGCGAACATGTTCGTAACGGGTGTATCGTCGTGCTACGAACATGTTCGTTGAGCGTGATCCTCACGACGAAAGGCACGACATATGACCCGCACCGCCATCACAGGAGCCCGGATCTTCGACGGGCAGGGCGCCCTCGACACCGACACCGTCATCATCGACGACGGGACCATCGTGCAGATCGGGGGCGAGGTGCCCGACGGAGTGGAGATCGTCGACGGCACCGGCGGCACCCTTCTGCCCGGACTGATCGACGCGCACGTGCACACCAGCCGGGATGCCCGCGCGCTGGCGCTGCGATTCGGCGTCACCACCCAGCTCGAGATGCAGGGGACGAACACCCGATACCGCCGTGCAGCGACCGAAGATGACGACACGCTCGCCGACGTCCGCTCCGCCGGGTTCGGGCTGACCCCTCCGGGCGGTCACCCGGCTGAGCTGTTCCCCGAGGGCTTCCGTCCCGGTCCCCCGCCCGGGGCTCCGGCGCCGAGCGGCCCCGCACCGGTTCAGGCGTTCGTCACCACGCCCGAAGAGGCCGCGGCAGTCGTGCCGCGTCTGATCGATGACGGTGCGGACTACATCAAGTTCATGATCGACGACGGCTCCGTCGAGGGGCATCCGGGCATTCCGATGCTCGACCAGGCCACCCTGAACGCCGGTGTCGAGGCGGCGCACCGGCACGGCATGCTCACCGTCGCGCACACGCTCACCCTCGATTCGGTGCGGATGGGCCTCGATGCGGGCATCGACGGATTCGCGCACCTGTTCATGGACCGGCCGCACACCGACGAGATCGTGGCACGGATGGCGGATGCCGGCGTCTTCGTCACCGCGTGCGTGGTGCTCAACGCGTCGATGATGGGCATCACCGGTCAGGCGCTCGCAGACGACCCGCGCGTCGGCTCGCGCCTGGACGAGCGCTGGGACGACACGCTGCGCTCGAGTTTCGACCACTACCCGCAGGGGGAGCTCGCGGATGTGCTGGCCACGGTCAAGGCGCTGCACGATGCCGGAGTCGACATCCTGGTCGGCACCGACGTCTCGGTGCCGCTGCCGTTCATGGGCGGGCTCGCACACGGCGCCAGCGTTCATCACGAGCTGCAGTACCTCGTGCGCGCCGGTCTCACGCCCGCCGAGGCGCTCACGGCCGCGACTGCCGCTCCTGCGCGCCGCTTCGGCCTCGACGACCGTGGACGCATCGCGACCGGACTCCGCGCCGATCTTCTTCTGGTCGACGGCGATCCCACCACGACGATCGACGACAGCTTGAACATCCGCGCGGTGTGGCGGCGCGGGGCTCGTCTGGCCGACTGATGTGCGGCGCGGTGGGCGACTCCCACCGCGAGCTCGCCGCAGAGCGGCAGAGGCCCCGGCGCATCGCGATCGATGCGCCGGGGCCTCTTCGATGTCGTGTCAGGCCAGGTGGGCGAGCGCCTCGAGGATGAGGTCGGCCACAGCATCCGGCTGCGACACCATGACCGAGTGCGATGCGCCCTCGATCTCGACGACCTTCTGCGGGTTCGCGCGCTCGGCCATCCACCGCAGGGTCTCGACGGGGATGTTCTTGTCTCCCGAGCCGAAGACGAACCAGGAGGGCTTCACCTTCCATGCGGAGTTCTCGGCCGGCTGCGCCTCACCCAGTGCGGCATCCCGAATCGGCCGCTGCGTGGCCGCGGCCAGGGCGGCGTCGGCGAGGGGCACGTCGGCCGCGAACTGCAGCGGGAACCGCTCGCGGTCGACGATGAGGTCCTGGCTGCCATCGGCCAGGGCGATCGCCTGCACGGTCTCGCCGAGTGTGCTGCCGGGGAACTTGTCGGTGAGCCCGAACGCGGTCTCGCCGTGGTCGGGTGCGAAGGCGGCGACGTAGACGAGGCCCACGACCGAGTCGGCGCCCGCTGCCGCCTCGGTGATCACCGCGCCGCCGTAGGAGTGCCCGACGAGCAGGACGGGACCGTCGATCGAGTCGACGACGCTGCGCACGTTCGCGGCGTCGGTGGAGACGCTGCGGAGCTGGTTCGGGGTGGCGAAGGCGCGCACGTCACGCGCGAGCAGCCGCTGGAGCACGCCGTTCCAGCTGGACGATTCGGCGAAGGCGCCGTGGACGAGGACGACAGTGGGAGAGGTGGTCATGAGGGGTTCCTATCGGTGGTGGTGGATGGCGATATCTCGACGACGAGCTCGATCTCGACGGGCGAGTCCAGAGGCAGCACGGCGACGCCGACGGCGGTGCGGGCGTGGACGCCCGCTTCGCCGAAGATCTCGCCGATGAGGCTCGACGCGCCATCGAGGACGAGATGCTGGCGGGTGAAGGTGGGGTCGGATGCCACGAATCCGGCGACTCGGACAACACGGGCGATGCGGTCGAGCGAGCCGACCTCCGCGGCGATGGCGGCGAGGGCGTTGAGGGCGGCCGTGCGTGCGAGCGCCTGGGCGTCCTCGAGTGCGACCTCCGCGCCGACCTTCCCCGTGCGGGGGAGTGCGCCGTCGACGACGGGGAGCTGGCCGGCGGTGTAGACGGTGTTCCCGCTGCGGACCGCGGGCACGTAGGTGCCGGCGGGCCTTGCGGCCGTGCGCGGGATGTCGATCCCGAGCTCGGCGATTCGATCGGTGACAGTGGGCATGTTCTTCGGCCTCCTCGACCTGCGTGACGAACGTGTTCGTCGGAGAAAGTAGCACAAACGGATTCGTGACGAATGTGTTTGTTACGAACGCATTCGTCACGGACATGCGTGCAAGCGCCGACGATCGGACATGAGCCGATGATCGGATGCGACTGACGTCGCCGGTGGCGGACGGTCACGAGCCTGTCCGCGATGACGTGCGGCAACGGGCCGTGCGGGCAGGAGCGCGCGCAGACAGCCGTTGTGCGTGCTCAAATTAGCAGGCCGGAGCGGCGCGGATGGCTTCACCGCCGCACTGTGACGTCATATGTCAGGTGCATGGCCTTCGGCACGGTCGAGCAGCCGTGTCGTCACTCGCGCCCGAGCTGCCGCTCGCCCGTGCTCGCCTCGCGTCCTGATCTGCGGCCGTGATGGAACGACGCGGCATCGGCCCCGCCGCGTCGCCGAGCCGAACGCGTCGTCATGGCGTCGACGACCGCTGTCACGCGGTCTTTGCGCGAGGCGAGGACCAGGTCTGTGCCCGTGCCCGATTCGTCGATGATGCGTCGCCGGCTCTCGCGGATGCGCTCCGCGGCACCCGCGCCGAACCCGCGGATGAAGCTGCTGCGTGCGCGCCGCTTGTCGCTGTCGCTCGCCATCCAGCAGCGGTGGCGTTCGATGGACCACCAGGCGCGCATCGCGACCATGGCCTGCACCTGCAGGCTGGAGGTGAGCAGCTTCGCCTGCGCGACGTCGGAGGCGAAGCCGACGAAGTAGAGCGCGGCTCCTCCGGTGACATCCGTGCCGTACAGCGGATGCAGTGAGCCGAGCGCATGCGCGACGTTGGCGCCCAACTCGCGGATGTCGCGCGCGTAAGCTCCGGTGAACAGCATCCGCTCCCGGACGATCTCCTCCTGCGCCTCGCCGTTGCGGAGTCTCTGTTCGTCGATCCGCGCCTGCTCGATGCCGTACTTGAGCATGAGCCGCTCGGCATGCTCGGTGAGCGCCTCGGCTTCTTCCGGTGTGGTGCTCTCGGCCTTCGCCAGCAGCTTCGCGATCAGATCGACCTTCGCGTGGTTCATGTCGCCTCCTCGTTGTGGATGCGTCGAATCCTCGAAGGAAGGTGGGACATTTTCCGGACGGATCCCGGTGTCTGTGGAGAACTCGATGGAGGAGGGGGATGTGGAGGGAACGTGCAGAGCACAGCGGTGGCGCGCAGCCCGGATGTACGAGGCAGGGAGTTCCAGAACGATGCTGGATGCCTGCGCCCGCCGGAGAGCGTATACCGATACTCCGCTTTCGGCCAGGGCGTGGCTCGCGCGACGCCTCGGCAACACCACGACCCAGGTAGCGGCACCCGCATTGATGGCGTTGGCCTGGGATGCCGCGCCGGGAAGGTTCTACGTGCCCGGCGGACGATTCGGGCTGGCGGGGAGTCGCCGGTGGGCCGTTCGTTCAGCGCACTGCAGGATGCAGGGGAGGCGCGGCGCGTGTGGAAGTTTGCGGAGCAGGATGGGGTGGGCGGGCGAGCGAGCAGCCAGATCTCGACCACCCGAGGCGAGGCTGAATCGACGATCACGCCGCTGCCAGGGGCACCCCGGTCCGTGTGATCCGTGCGTCTACGCCCGTGGGGCCGTCTCATCGAGCCAGCTCAGCACGTGCCGCATCCGCTCCTCCACGACGGCGAAATAATCACGCATTCGCTCGAGGTTGCGTGCGGCAGTCGAGTCCGGGTCGAAGTCCTCCAGGCCGTCTTTGGCAAGCGCGGAATAGTCGTGCACTCCTCGCAGCCCGTCCTCTTCCAGGCTTCGCCAGGCCTCAGGGTGGAGCTCCATTGCCGTGTGCCTGCTGCCCGGTATGCTGACGCGCCGCGCGAGGCGCTTGGCAATTAGCTCGCGGCTCGCTGCGGAGATCGCCCCGACACTGGCGAGCAACTCTTCGCGGATCTCTGCCTGGGTGATCGGGCGCTCCGAGACGAGGAGCAGGCCGAGCATGCGCCCCGACATGCGCGGCATCCAACCTGACGACTCGACCTGAAGGCCGACCCGCTCCACGAAAGCGGCGCGCCTCGCTCTGCGGGCGTCTTCGCTCGTGATGCTCATGGGCCCATTCTGCTGTATCTGCTGCGGTCATATCATTCCGTAACAGTAATGTCACGAAGTTCAGCAATGACTGAAATGACTGATAGAAATACCTCACCTCGATGAAGAAGTGAGTGGTGCATGTCCATTGGAACCCGATTGACGCCCGCGGAAGTCTCCGCTCGTGAGAACGCCGTGCGCCGGTACGAATGGCTGCACGAAGACGACGCGGCCGTGACCGAATGGGCCGCAGAGCAGAATGCACGCGCAGAGCAGCGTCTTGCGGAGCTCCCGCGTCTCGAGGGCTTCCGCGAGAAGCTCACCGAGATTCTCGGCGCGGAGGTGCGCCAGCTTCCCGTAGTCCGCGGCGAACGGCGGTTCCAACTGCGCCGGGGTGCGAAGGAGCAGCAGTTCTCGCTCTGGGTGAGCGATGAGGACGGAGAGCGCATCCTCATCGACGCCACCACCATCGGCAGCGACCAGGACTCGATCACTGAGTTCTGCCCGTCTCCCGATGGTCTCACCGTCGCCTGGGCGGTGTCTTCGGGTGGTGCCGACTGGATGATCGGCCGATTCAGAAGCACGCTCACGGGTCTCGATTCCGACGACGTGCTGCAAGGGATGAAGTGGCCGGCTTTTGCTTGGCTCGACGATGAGCGCATCGCGTACATGTCGTGGGGGCGCCCCGTCGTGGGGCAGGAGCTGCTGGCCCGCAACGACGACGCCTCCGTGCGTCTACACACTCTTGGCAGCCCGCAGGAGGACGATCGGGAAATCTATCGCCCGAGTACCCCGGCCTGGTCGATTCCCGCAGTCTCCGAGGACCGGAGGTGGATAACCGTGCAAGTAAACGACGGCACGACTCCTGCGCATGTCTATCGTCAGTCGACGACGCTCCCGGGGGAGTGGGAGACCGTCGTCAGCGGTGCGGGGCCGGATGGCGTCATCACCGTTCACAATGACGAGACGCTCGTGCTGTCGTTCGGTGCGAATGCCTCCGGCAGCGTCGTCGGATATGCCGCAGGCGGTGTCGTCCGGACGATCTACTCGGCCCCAGAGTCTGCGCCGATCGCCGACGCGCGGGTTGTGGGCGAGTATCTGATCGTATTGAGCCATCCCCTCGAGGGCAGCATTCTTCGCATCCAGCGCCTCGCGGCGGACAGCTCCGAGCGCTCTCCCGTCGAGGTTCCCATCGCTCTTGGCACCCTCGTGCACGATCTCGGCGGCGGAAAGGACGGCGCCTCCGTTCTGCTCGACATCGAATACACGGGTGGGGAGCGTTGCATCGTCGAGCTGCCGCTCGCGGCCGACGTCGAAACTCTGAAGGCGGCGTTCTCCGTCGACGACGCCGAGTGGGTCACGACCCTCGTCGAGCTGCCGAGCAAGGACGGCACGCTCGTGCCTATGCGAATCGTGCATGCCGCTGGCCACACGCCCGATGGAGCGGCCAAAGTGTTCCTCTCTGTCTACGGTGGCTATGGTGTCCCGTACCTCGCTGTCGGCTACGACGCGTGGCATCTCGCCTGGCTTCGCGCCGGTGGGGTGCTCGCTTACGCGGGTGTGCGGGGTGGAAGCGAGCGCGGCGAGGCCTGGCATATCGCGGCGACTCGTCACCAGAAGCAGAACGGTGTCGACGACCTTGTAGCGTGCATCGGCTGGTTCGAGGAGAACGGCTGGTCTACCGCCCGTTCAGTGGCAATCAACGGTATGTCCAACGGTGGAATGATGGTGTCCATCGCGCTCACTCAATCGCCGGGAGCGATCGGCGCGGCGATCCCCGAGGTACCCGTCGCCGACATGCTCAACTTCCACCGCTACACGGTGGGGCATGGTTGGATACGCGAGTTCGGTGATCCCGATGCGGCCGAAGACCGTGCGATGCTCGCGGGGTACTCGCCTCTTCACAATGTGCGCGCCGATGTCAGCTACCCGCCGACACTCGTGCTCACCGCCGATAGGGACGACCGTGTCCCCCCTGGGCCGCACGCTTACAAGCTTGCTGCTGCGCTCCTCGACGTTCCGTCGGCGCGGGACGGAGTCTTTCTCCGTGTCGAAGCCGATGCCGGCCACGGCGTCGGACGCTCTCTGAGTGCCGAAGTCGAAGAACGCGCAGCCGTGCTCGCATTCGCCGCCGATGCGCTGGGGCTCTGAGCCCCTCGACTCCGACAACGGTCGGGGTATCCCGCCTCACTGTCTCCAAGAAAAGAAGGAACGCACCCGTGAATATCCGCTTCTCCCAGCGCCGCAAGATTCTTTCCGCTGCCGGAGCCCTCGTCGCCGCAGCGACCCTCCTCGCAGCATGTTCCGCATCCCCGGACGGTGGTTCCGGCTCCGGTGGCACAAGCTTCACCGTCGCCGGATCCGACCCCGCGAACCTCACTCCCGGCAACACCTGGGCATGGAACGAGGAGATGCTGCTCTTCACACCGCCCATGGTGGTTGGCGAGGAAGGCATGCCGGTTCCGGCCGCTGCCGAATCGGTCACGTCCGAAGACCAGAAGGTGTGGACCTTCAAGCTCCGCGATGGTTGGACCTTCCACAACGGGGACCCCGTCACCGCTCAGAGCTACGTCGACTCCTGGAACGCGACAGCGCTCGGCAAGAACGGCTGGTTGCAGAACTACAACTTCGTCAACATCGAGGGCTATGCCGACCTCAACCCTGCTGAGGGCGAGCCGACCGCGACAGAGCTCTCCGGGCTCGACATCGTGAGTGACACCG
>Ga0160455_100650_pt1 | contig 14913 bp, 13 predicted proteins | sample HID1972I_E6MG_FD_108206 | JGI IMG/M metagenome (GOLD analysis project Ga0160455, IMG submission 108206) | Enriched pill bug-associated microbial communities from UW Madison campus, WI, USA - HID1972I_E6 MG | ecosystem: Host-associated > Arthropoda: Insects > Digestive system > Unclassified ... | reverse complement strand
TGCCGTCGACGAGCAGCTTGCCGCTGATGCTGCGCAGCACGTAGTTCGCCGGCAGGGTCTCGTCCAGGCGCACGGTGACGCCGCCGGAGACGGTGTTGAGGTTCACGGTGTTCGCATCGCCTATGGCGTCGACGAGCACGGAGCCCGAGACGGTGTCGATGGTGGCCTTGCGCAGCGTGCCGGTCACGGCGACGTCGCCCGAGACGCTGTTGGCGACGACGGAGCCGACCAGCCCGCGGATCTGCACATCGCCCGAGACCGAGTTGGCCGTCAGGTCGCCGCTGATGCCGTCGGCGATCACGTCGCCGGAGACGGTGTTGAGCTTGGCGTCGTTGCGGATGCCGGAGATCAGTGCGCCGGCGCTGACGACGCCCAGCGTGAGCGCGATGTCCCGCGGCACGGCGATGCTGATCTCGGCCTTGGGGCCGCCGGCGCCGAAGTTGCGGAACACCTCGAGGAAGTTGTCCCAGCCGATCTGGGGGTGGTCGATCTCGACCTGCGTGCCGTCGGATTCGATGCGCAGGTCCTTGGTGGTGACGCCGTGCACTTCGATGCGGATGCCGGGTTCGTCGTGTGCGATCACGTCGACCTGTCCGCCGACGAGCCCGACCTTGAGTCGGGTTGCGGAGGCGATGTCGATGACGCGTTCCTCGCCCGGGGCGATGAGCCACTTCTCGGTCATTGTTCGTTCTCTTCCTTTAGGTCGCGGTATCGAGATATATCGCGTGTGTCGAGCGTAACACGATATATCTCGAGTTTGTCAACCCCTTCGCCTTCGAATCGTTTGACATTGACGCAACGTCAACTTCTATCGTGGCCTCATCGACGGAATCACGAAGGGAGCGGATGCCATGGACTGGTCGATCCAGGAGATCGCCCGGCTCGCGGGGACGACGAGCAGAACGCTGCGTCACTACGACGACATCGGTCTGCTTGCGCCTTCGCGCATCGCCTCGAACGGCTATCGGCACTACGACGAGGCTGCGCTCGTGCGATTGCAGCGCATCCTGCTGCTGCGCGAGCTCGGGCTCGGACTGCCGCAGATCGCCGAGGTCGTCGATCGGGACGAACCCGAGGCATCCGCTCTGCAGACGCACCTCGAACTGCTCCGACAGGAGCAGCAGCGACTCGCGCGGCAGATCGCATCCGTCGAGTCGACCATTACCGCATTGACAGAGAGGAAGGAACTCATGGCCGAGAACATGTTCGACGGTTTCGACCACACGCAGCACAAGGACGAGGTCGAGGAGCGCTGGGGCCGGAAGGCCTACGCCGACGGCGACCGCTGGTGGCGCGGTCTCACCGACGAGGGGCGCGCCGCGTGGCAGCGCCGCGTCGCCGACCTCAGCCACGAATGGAGTGCAGCCGCCGAGAGCGGTATTGATCCGGCATCCGACGAGGCGCAGCAGATCGCCCGCCGTCACGTGGAGTGGCTGGCGGACGTTCCGGGCCGGCCTGACGACCTGAAGGTCTACGTCATCGGCCTCGGCGAGATGTACGTCGCCGACCCGCGGTTCGGGGCGAACTACGCAACGGGCGAGGGTGGCACCGCCGGCGCCGAGTTCGTCCGCGACGCGCTGCGCGTCTACGCCGAGTCGAATCTGTAATCGGCCACTCGCGCTCGGGAGGAGTTCTCACGCTCGGGAGGAGGATTCTGGGCTGAGGCTCCTCCCATCAGTGAGTTCTCCTCCCGAGGGCGCGGGGCGTGAACCCGAGGGCGCAGGTAGTCTGGCTGGACGATGAGCATCACTCGCCGCACTCTGCTGCTCGGCGCCGGGACCGGTGCCGTCGCGATGCTTCTCGCGTCGTGCACCCCCGAGCCCGCGCCGAAGCCCACGCGCACCACCACGCCCGCGCCCAAACCCACGGCACCGTCGCGCGTGCCGGCGCCCGCCGCCTGGGCGCGCAGCACCTGGGCCACAGATCCGTACTCGTTCGGATCTGTCAGCTACCTGCCTGCCGGGGCGGATCCGCAGCAGCGCGAGACGCTCGCCGAGACAGTCCAGGACCGGTTGTTCTTCGCCGGCGAGGCGACGGATGCCACGAACCCTGGTACCGTGCTCGGTGCCGTCGACTCCGGTCACGGCGCCGCACTGGCACTGATCAACGCGGCGTCCGAGAAGGAGCGCGTCGCGGTCATCGGCGCGGGCGCCGCAGGCGTGGTGGCCGCGCGGATGCTGGCCGACGCCAACCACGACGTGACCATCTTCGAGGCGCGCGAGCGCACCGGCGGACGCATCCTGAGCCAGAGCGCGGATGAATGGCCCATCCCCGCCCAGCTCGGCGCCTGGCTCATCACTCCCGAGCAGCTGACCGGGCTGCGCGACAGGCTCACGAGCCTCGGCGAACAGCAGCTGACCTTCGAGCCGGCGACCGGCTGGTCGGAGGATGGTGCGACGGACACAGTGGACGGCGACGCGATCGCGCAGGCCGTCGAGAAGGCCGAGGGATCGCCCGCCGATGTCGCGCTCTCCGACGCGCTGGAGCGGAACGGCGCCGATCTCGAGGATCCCGCCCTCCTCGCAGCCCTCGCGTGGCTCTCGGCCACGACGGGCGTCGACCCGGCGAAGGCATCCAGCTGGTACCCGCCCGCCTTCCCCGACGATGTGCTCACCGGACTGACCGAGGATCTCGGCGCGTTCTTCGACGAGCACCTCGAAGACCTCGAGGTCACGCTCGCCTCTCCCGTCGTGCGCGTCGCCTACGACGACAGCGGCGTCAGCCTGCGTCTGGGCACCGGTGAGGCGCTGTCATTCGACCGCGTCGTGGTGACGGTTCCGCTCGGCGTGCTGCAGCAGCAGGGCATCGAGTTCGCCCCCGCGCTGCCCTTCTCCCACCGCGGGGCGATCGCGGCCCTGGCGTCCGGGTTCCTGGAGACGGTCTGGATGCGCTTCGACGAGCCGTTCTGGGACGCCGAGCAGGCCATCTGGCACGTCGTCGGGGGCGACGGCCTGATCCGCACCTGGATCAACCTGCTGCCTGCAACCGGGGAGCCGGTGCTGATCGGCTTGGTCGGTGGCGTCGAAGCCGAGCAGCTGTCGGCGCTCAGCGAGCGCGATGCGCGTGCCGCAGCCCGCCAGTCACTGGCCTTCTTCGCCCCGCCGGAGCAGGACGAGAGCTGATCTCTCCCCACGGCGGCATCAGCACGCGCACACGGCTCAGCAGCACGAGAGCCGACGCGACCACGGCGAAGATCGACAGCGCGAGCAGGCAGGAGATCGCCATCTCCGCAAGCCCGGACACCTGCCGCGGATCGAGGAAGTAGTACGGGTACCAGCCGATGATCCGGCCGCGCCAGATCGTGAAGATGCCCCAGAGCGCCGGATACAGCAGCACGTACGGAACCACCCGCCAGGATGCGCTCGCACGGCCCGGACCGATCAGCCAGGAGACGATACCGAAGGCGGGCAGCACGTAGTGCAGCACCACGTCGGACCACGGGACGGTGATCGGGATGCCGCGCACACCGGCCTGCCAGACGATGATCGAGAAGGCCAGCCCCGCGGTGATCGTCCAGCTGAGCACCAGGGCGCGGGCGGAGGTCAGCCAGCTCGGATCCTCAGCGTGGCGCAGTGCCGTGATCCCCGCCACGATCGTCAGGGCCGCGAAGGCCACGTTGGACTGGATCGTCAGATACGCGAAGAAGTTCTGGCTGGCCAGGGTCTGCGAACCCATGCCCCACAGCATCCGGTGCGTGAGGGACACGATGCATACAGCCGCGATGAGCAGACGCATCCATCCGTAGATCCTTCTCGTCAGCACGCGGGCGTCGTCCTCCTGGCGCTGCGCGCTCGTTCGGGTGGAGCGGTCAGCCGTTCCACGAGTCTACGTAACGTCATCGCCAGGCGTCGGGATGCGGTCAGTAGAGTGACGCAGGTGAACCCTTCCCCGCCCGCACACGCCCTCGTGCGCCGGGCCGCGCTGGTGGCGCTGGGTGGGATGCTGGGCACGGCGGCCCGGCTCGGGCTCGGGATGCTGATCCCGGATGCCGCACTGGGGGTGCTGTCCGCCAACATCGTCGGCGCCCTGGTGCTCGGGCTGATCACCGCACGCCTTCCGGTCTCGGATCTGCGCGTGTTCCTGGGCACGGGTGTGCTCGGCGGCTTCACCACCTACAGTGCGTTCGCAGTCGACAGCGTCGAGCTGTGGGCATCCGCTCCGCCGCTGGCGGTCGGCTACGTCGCGGTGAGCCTGGTCGTCGGGATCGCGGCGGCGGCGCTGGGCCTGCACCTCGGACGGAAACGGGCGCAGGCATGAGCCCGCTGGTGTTCCTGCTCGCGGCGGCCTGCGGCGGTCTCGGTGCGGCGACGCGCTACCTCGTCGACCTCGGCATCGCACGCCTCACCGGCACCCGCTTCCCGTGGGGTGTGATGCTGATCAACATCACCGGCTCACTCGCGCTCGGGCTCGTGGTCGGGATGCTGCCCGGGGCCGCGTTCATCGTCGGCGCCGGGTTCCTCGGCGGGTACACCACCTTCAGCACCGCCATGATCGACACGGTCGCGCTGTGGCGCGACGGCGCGCGCAGGGCATCCGTCTTCAATGCGGTCGGCATGCTGCTGGCATCCGTCATCGCCGCCGCCGCGGGCCTTTCCCTGGGCGCCGCGATCTGACGCTTCCCAGCCGCCGCCTAGCTTCGTAATGTACATCTGTACAGAAGGGGGTAGGGATGCCGGATGCTGTCGTGCGCCGTCGACGCGACCCGGAGACGCGCCGACGGGAGATCGTCGTCGCGGCGGCCGAGTTGATCGTCGAAGTCGGCGTCGGCGCGCTCACCCACCGCCTCATCGCCGCCCGCGCCGGAGTGCCGCTCGGCGCGACCACTCAGTACTTCGCGACACTCGATGATCTGCGTGCCGAAGCGCTGCGCCACCTGGTGGCCGAGGTCGACGAGCGCATCGACGGCATCCGCGCCGCGCTCGCCGCACGCGGTGCGACCCCCGCCGTGCTCTCCGAGCTCATCGTCGAGGGCCTTGCCAACGCCCGGGCGCTGGAAGCCGATCGTGCGGTCGTCACCGCCGCCGTCAACGATCCCCAGCTGCGTGAACTCGCCCGCCGCTGGTCGACGCAGATGTCCGGATTCCTCGTCGCCGATTACGGGCACGACCGCGCGACCGCCGCCGCCGTGTTCATCGACGGGGTGTTCTGGCATTCGCGCATCAGCCCTGAGCCGCTGAGCGGCCCCATCATCGAATCCGCGCTCGCCGGCATCCTCGGCGACTGCATCCGTCCCTCGTCCTCGAACGACTGAAACGAGCACCGTGTCGAATCTCTCCGTCCTGAGCCTGCGCAACCGCGCGCTGATCGCTCTCATCACGATCGTGGCCGCCGTGTTCGGCGGGCTGGCCCTGACCAACCTCAAACAGGAGCTCATTCCCTCGCTCGAGCTGCCGGCGCTGATCGTCATGACGAACTACCCGGGCGCCTCGCCCGAGGTCGTCGAGAACGATGTGTCCACGCCCATCGAGAACGCGATCCAGGGCGTGCCCGGCCTTGAATCGACCAGCGCGACCAGCACCACCAACGCCTCGATCGTGCAGGCGATGTTCACCTACGGCACGAACCTCGCGACCGCCGAGCAGAAGATGCAGCAGGCGATCAACCGCCTCTCGCAGGTGCTGCCGAAGGACACCTCGCCGCAGGTGCTCAGCGTCTCGATCGACGACTTCCCGGTGATCCAGATCGCCGTCACCGGATTCGAGGATTCGGAGTCCGCGCAGACCGACCTGGAGAGCACGGTCATCCCCGAGCTGGAAGACGTCAAGGGCGTCAACGCCGCGGACATCGTCGGCGGCGTCGGGCAGCGCATCACCGTCACCCCCGATGCGGCCAAGCTCGCCGCCGCGCAGCAGAGCACCCAGGCCATCAGTCAGGCGCTGCAGCAGAACGGCGTTCTGCTGCCCGGCGGCGACATCACCGAGAGCGGCCAGACTCTCACGGTGCAGAGCGGTTCGAAGATCACGTCGGCCGAGGAACTGGCCGCCCTGCCGCTGGTGGGCACCGACCTCACCATCGGCGACGTCGCGAAGGTCGCGCAGACGAGCGACCCGGTCACTTCCATCTCGCGGGTGGACGGCGAAGACGCCCTGTCGATCGCGGTCACGAAGCTGCCCTCGGCCAACACCGTCGAGGTGTCCCAGGGCGTGCTCGCCGCGATCGACGAACTGAGCAGCACCTTCCCGGATGCCGAGTTCACCGTCGTGTTCGACCAGGCGCCGTTCATCGAGCAGTCCATCGAGTCGCTCGCCACGGAGGGGGTGCTGGGCCTGGTCTTCGCCGTCGTGGTGATCCTGGTCTTCCTGCTCTCGATCCGCTCCACGCTGGTGACGGCGATCTCGATCCCGACCAGCGTGCTGATCACCTTCATCGGGCTGCAGGCGTTCGGGTACTCGCTGAACATCCTCACCCTCGGCGCGCTCACGATCGCCATCGGCCGCGTGGTCGATGACTCCATCGTCGTCATCGAGAACATCAAACGGCACTACGTCGAGGGCGCGGACAAGGGCGACGCGATCCGGCTGGCGGTGAAGGAGGTGGCGGCTGCGGTCACCGCATCCACCATCACCACCGTCGCCGTGTTCCTGCCCATCGTGTTCGTCGGCGACATGGTCGGAGAGCTGTTCCGTCCGTTCGCGATCACCGTCACCATCGCCATGGTCGCCTCGCTCCTGGTGGCGCTCACGATCGTGCCGGTGCTGGCCTACTGGTTCCTCAAGCCCGGGCGTCCGCTGCACGCCGAGGACGGCAGCCGCATCGATCCGGAGCACCCGGATGCTCCTCCGACCCGCCTGCAGAAGGCGTACCGCCCGATCCTGGGGTGGACGCTGAAGCACTCGGCGACCACCGTGATCATCGCGCTGGTCGTGCTGGGCGGCACCCTCGCGGCCGCGCCGCTGATGAAGATCAACTTCCTCAGCGATTCGGGTCAGAACACGATGACCGTCACCCAGGACGTCGGGGCGACGGCCAGCCTGCAGACGAAGTCGGATGCCGCGAAGCAGGTCGAGAAGGCGCTCAGCGGCATCGACGGCATCACCCACGTGCAGGCGTCGATCGGCTCGAGCGGCTCGGCGCTGCGCGACGCGTTCTCCGGCGGTGCGGGCATCACGTACTCGATCCAGACCAGCGACTCGGTCGATCAGGAGAAGCTGCGCGCCGACGTGCAGAAGAAGATCGACGGGCTGACGGATGCCGGCGAGGTCGCGGTCAGCGCCGCGTCCGGCGGCTTCGGCTCCACCGACATCGAGGTCACCGTCACCGCACCCACGGGCGATGCACTGCAGAAGGCGACCGACGTGCTGATGAAGGACCTGAAGGGACGCGACGGCGTGGGCGAGGTGACGAACAACCTGTCGGCCTCTCTGCCGTACATCGCCGTCGCCGTCGATCGCAAGGCCGCCGCGAGCCACGGGCTGTCGGAGGTCGCGGTGGGATCGATCGTGTCGAACACGATGCGCCCGCAGCAGATCGGGTCGATCGAGGTCGATGACACCGCGCTGACCGTGTACCTCGTCACCCCCGAGCCGCCGACCTCTCTTGCGGCCCTCAAGGAGCTCGCGATCCCCACGCCGACCGGCATCGTGCAGTTGCAGGACATCGCGACGGTCGAGCAGCGCAATGGCCCGACCGCGATCTCGACCCAGCAAGGCCGCCGCACCGCGACGATCACCGTGCCGCCGGCATCCGACGATCTCGCCGTCGCGACCGGGTCGGTCACCGCCTCGCTCGACGGCGTGAAGCTGCCCGAGGGAGCGCGCGCCGAGATCGGCGGGGTCGCACAGCAGCAGGCGGATTCGTTCTCGCAGCTCGGGCTGGCGATGCTCGCCGCGATCCTGATCGTGTACGTGGTGATGGTGGCGACCTTCAAGTCGCTGCGTCAGCCGCTGCTGCTGCTCGTCTCGGTGCCGTTCGCGGCCACCGGTGCCATCCTGCTGCAGATCGTCACCGGCGTTCCTCTCGGCGTCGCCTCGCTGATCGGCGTGCTGATGCTGATCGGCATCGTGGTGACCAACGCCATCGTGCTGGTCGATCTGGTGAACCAGTACCGCGAGAAGGGATTGTCCACGCCCGAGGCGGTGATGGCCGGTGGCGAGAAGCGTCTGCGGCCGATCCTCATGACCGCGCTGGCGACGATCTTCGCGCTCACCCCGATGGCGCTGGGCATCACCGGGCACGGCGGGTTCATCTCGCAGCCGCTGGCGATCGTCGTGATCGGCGGTCTGGTGTCCTCGACCGTGCTGACGCTGATCGTGCTGCCGACGCTGTACAACCTCGTCGAGGGGGCCAAGGAGCGCCGTCGGGCACGCCGTGGCGGGCCCGACGCCCCCGCCGTGCCAGTCGCCGATGAGCTACTGCCCGAGGGGCGCACGCTCACCCGCCGCGAACTGCGCGCCCGCGGCATCCCCGCAGCCAACCCCGTCGACTGACAGAACCCGTCTATATGGCGCAAACCGCCCCTCTTCCGCGTGAAGGAGGGCGGTTTGCGCCATATAGACGGGCTTCGCGGGATCAGGAGAAGCGGATGCCCCACTCCAGCGTCCACGACTCGTCTTGCGCCAGCCGGCGAAGACCGCGGCCGGAGTTGAACGCGTCGGCCGGTGCGGACATCGGCTCGACAGCGACGACCAGCGCCTGCCCGGGGTAGCGATCGGTCGTGTACGCCTGCACGAAGTCCAGCCCGGCGCCCTGGTGCAGGGTCACGGTTCGCCCGTCGGGCGCCGCCAGCGTCGTGCGGGCCAGGCCGTCGGCATCCCGCGCCAGGTTCGCGAATCCGGTGTCCAACCGCAGCTCGCCCAGGCGTCGTCCCTCGCGCAGATCGGTGCCGTCGGCGACCGGGGACTCGCCGACCGGCAGCATCCGCTCGTCGGTCTCGAAGTACGTCTCGGCCGGCAGACGCAGCACGAGCTCACCCGCGTCCGTCCCGCCGATCGTCAGGTAGGGATGGATGCCGAGGGCCACCGGAGCCGTGTCGGCCGAGCGATTCGTCAGCGTGTGCGCGATATCGATCCCGGCATCCGTCAGCGCGTAACGCACGGTCGTGACGACCAGGTAGGGGTAGCCGGTCTGCGGGAAGATCGTCGCCGCGAGCGTCACCGCATCCTCGGACTGCTCGATGATGTCGTAGGCCGTGAAGCGCAGCAGTCCGTGGCTGGCGTTGTCGAACTTGGTCTCGGTGATCGCCAGGGCACGGGTGGTCTCGCCGTCCTGCCAGACTCCGTCGCGGATGCGATTGGGCCACGGCGCGAGCACGACACCGGATGCCATCGGCGTCGGCACGTCATCCGGGTAAGGCGGCACGATGTCGACGCCGCCGACGGTCAGGTGACGCAGAGACGCGCCGACCTGCGCGATCCGGGCGGTCACGTCGCCTCGGCGCAGGTGGATCTGGATGCCGGTGGGGGAGTTCGTCGTGTCGTCGAGGGGCATGCGCCCATCGTATGACCACATGCCGGGCTGTTTCCCAGCCGTGTCCGGTAAGCTCGTGGGGTCGGCTTCGGGCAGTCCGCGCAACGCGGGTGGTTCTGAGCAGCACTGCTCTTTGTGAGCCCAGGGGCCGATGGTTCATCAACCATCACATGAATGGCCCCGGCCGACGAATGCCCGGGTATGTCTGCTGTGCGCTGATCTCTGTGCGCCACCCGCAGACGCTGTTCTCGTGTCAGAGACAGTCAGGAAACACCATGCCCAAGAATGGCAAGCCCAAGGGCGGACGCCCGTCCCGCAACTTCGAACCGCGCTTCGCGAAGAAGACGTCGTTCCACGATCGCCATGCGGGCGCACGCCCGTCGCGCGACGACCGACCGGAAACCGGCGACCGCCGCGCCCCGTCGAGCGACGCGCGTTCATACGACCGCCGCCCCGGCAGCGTCAGCCCCAAGCACCGCGGCTACCGACCGGCCGAGGCCGGCACCGGCGCACCCAAGCGCCGTTGGACCGATACGGAGCGCGCAGGTCGCGATGAGGCGCGCGGCATCCGCAACCGTGCCGAGTCCGGCCGCCGCGATGCCCCGCACCACCGCGACGAGCGTCGCGACGACCGCGGATACGGCGAGCGGAAATTCAGCGACCGCGGCGTGCGGAGCGGATACCAGGGTGCATCGCGCGATGACCGTCCCCGCCGCGATGAGCGTGCCGGCGGCCACACCCGCGACGAGCGCCCGCGTTTCGACCGTGACGACCGTGGTGGACGCGGTTTCAACCGCGACGAGCGCCCGCGCACGGACGACCGTGGTGGACGGGGCGGCTACGAGCGACGCGAGGAGCGCCCGCGCTTCAACCCCGACATCCGTGGTGGACGCGGTGGCTACGAGCGCCGCGATGGCCGGCCGCGCGTCGGGGGCGACTCCCGTCGTCCGTTCCAGAGCGACGACCGCGCCCGCCGGGACGACCGCCCGCAGCGTGACGACCGCCCGCAGCGTGACGAGCGCGCTGGTGGACGCGGTGGCTACGACCGCACCGAGCGTCCCCGCCTCGATCGCGCCGACCGCGGAGCCAGTGGCGCAGACCGTCGCAGCGAGCGCCCGCGGTTCGATCAGAACGACCGCACCGAGCGTCCCCGCTTCGACCGCGAGGAGCGTCCGCGCTTCGATCGGAACGAGCGGAACGAGCGCCCGCGGTTCGACCGGGGTGAGCGCACCGAGCGTCCCCGCGCTGAGCGCCCGGTCAGGCGCGACCGCGACGATCGTCCCAACCGCAGCGATTGGAACCGCACCGCGACCGTCAAGACCCACGACGATCACGTCGACGTCGTCCACGAGCGCCTCGAGGCCGAAGCCGTTCAGGCGACCGAGGTCGCCGATATCGCCTTCGGTGATCTCGGGCTGGGCTCGAACATCGTCGAGATCCTGAAGAACCTGGGCGCCGAGACGCCGTTCCCCATCCAGGCGGCGACGATCCCCGCGATCCTCGAGGGTCGCGACGTGCTCGGCCGCGGCCGCACCGGCTCCGGCAAGACGATCGCGTTCGGCGCGCCGCTGGTCGAGAGCGTCCTGAGCTCTCAGAAGGGCAAGCGCCGCGAGTTCGGGCGCAAGCCGCGCGCGATCATCCTCGCTCCGACGCGTGAGCTGGCGCTGCAGATCGACCGCACGGTGCAGCCGATCGCCCGCAGCGTGGGCCTGTTCACCACGCAGATCTACGGCGGGGTGCCGCAGGGCCGCCAGGTCGGTGCGCTGATGAAGGGCGTCGACATCGTCATCGGCACGCCCGGTCGCGTCGAGGATCTCATGAAGCAGCGCAAGCTCGACCTGTCCGAGGTGCGCATCGCCGTGCTCGACGAGGCCGACCACATGACCGAGCTCGGTTTCGTGGAGCCCGTGCAGCGCATCCTGCGTGCCACCGGAACCGCCCTCGATGACCGCGAGGCCAGCCAGAAGCTGCTGTTCTCGGCGACGCTCGACCGCGAGGTCGCATCGCTCGTGGACGAGTTCCTGGTCGAGCCCGCGGTCTACGAGGTCGCCGGTGAGGACCAGGAGTCCAGCCGGATCGAGCACCGGGTGCTCGTGATCGAGCACCGCGACAAGGCCGAGCTGCTCACCTCGCTCGTCGACCGCGACGGACAGACGCTGGTCTTCGCCCGCACCCGCGCCTACGCCGAGATGCTCGCGGAGCAGTTCGAGGATGCCGGCATCTCGGCCGTCTCGCTGCACGGTGATCTGAATCAGGCGAAGCGCACGCGCAACCTGCAGAAGCTCACTGCGGGCAGGGTGCAGGTGCTCGTCGCCACGGATGTCGCCGCGCGCGGCATCCACGTCGACGACATCGACCTGGTCGTCCAGGCCGACGCCCCCGACGAGTACAAGACCTACCTGCACCGCGCCGGTCGCACCGGTCGTGCGGGCCGTTCGGGTCGTGTCGTCACGCTGATCCCGCGTCAGCGCCGCCGTCGCATGGAGGATCTGCTCGACCGTGCCGAGATCGACGCACCGTTCGAGTCGGCCCAGCCGGGCGACGATGTGATCGAGGAGATCGCCGGTCGCGTGCCGACCGCCGCCGAGCTCACCGCCTGACGCATCGCCGTCTCAGAACGCCCCGGAGGTCTCGACCTCCGGGGCGTTCCGTCTGTCCCGTGCCCCGACACCGTGCGCCGAGAACAGGAGATCCGTCCAGGACAGGACGAACTCGCGAAGATCGGCCTGTATTCGACGAATCTCCTGTGTGCGGTGAACGCTCCCCGGGCGCAGAGCTCGGCGACGCGACCCCGCCCGACGCATGTCCGTCTGTCCGGTGACGGCTGGATAGGCTGAGCGCATGGAGTGGGGAGAGTGGGCTACCGCGGGTGGTGCCGTCTGGTTCAGTATCGCGCTCATGACGAGCGGGCTGGCGGGTGTTCAAGGCCGCACCAAGCTCGGCTGGTTCATCGGCGGGATGATCTTCGGCCCGCTCGCGCTGCTGCTCCTCGTCTTCCTCACAGAGCCGCCGGTCAAGCGCTGACCGCGCTGCGGGATCCATCGCCCGCTCAGAACAGCATCTCCGGCCGCGAGGCAGGAGAAGCGGATGCCGGTGCCGGCTTCATCCGCGCACGCATGATGCCCCGCATCCGGTCATGGTCCTCTTCGGATTGCGCGTTCAGGCCGTGCGCGCGGATCAGCGGACGCATCCGCTTGGCGAGCCACTGCCGGTAGCCCTTCGGTGTCTCCGCAGCGGCGCCCGGGTACAGGCCGCGATACGAGGACACGAGGTCGGGGCGCTCTCGTTCCAGCCACTGGAAGAACCACGGTTTCACACCGGCGCGCAGGTGAAGTGCTCCGTACACGGCGTGGTCGGCACCGGCATCCGCGAGTCGTCGCAGCGCCTCGTCGATCGCGGTGACCGAGTCGGTCATGTGCGGCAGCACCGGCATGAGGAACACCCCCACGCGGAAACCAGCATCCGTCAGCGCACGCACGGTGTCGAGCCGCGCCTGCGTGGTCGGCGTGCCCGGCTCCACCGAGTGCTGCAGGGCGTCGTCGTACATCGCGATGGACATCTGGATGTCGATCGGAACCTGCGTGGCCGCCTCGACCAGCAACGGGATGTCGCGGCGGATCAGCGTTCCCTTGGTGAGGATCGACATCGGGGTGCCGGAATCCGCGAGCGTGCGGATGATCCCCGGCATCAGTCGGTAGCGGCCCTCCGCGCGCTGATAGGGGTCGGTGTTGGTGCCGAGTGCCACGGTCTCGTGCTCCCATGATCCGCGCTGCAGCTCCTTGCCCAGCACCTCGACGACGTTGGTCTTCACGACGATCTGCGAATCGAAGTCCGCCCCGGCATCCAGATCCAGGTACTGATGCGTGCCCCGGGCGAAGCAGTAAACACATGCATGTGAGCATCCGCGGTACGGATTGATGGTCCACCGGAACGGCATCCGCGATGCGGCGGGCACGGCGTTCAACGCGGACTTCGACAGCACCTCGTGGAAGGTCATCCCTGCGAACTCGGGCGTGGTCACCGACTGCACGATGCCGGTGCGATTCTCCAGTCCGGGCAGCGCATCGGCATCCGCATCTTCGATTCTCTGACCCTGCCACCGCATCCATACATTCGAACAAAATCGCGAATGAATGTCAAGGCTGATCAGCGAGCCGGTGCACGCTCAACACCCGTGCGTCACAATGGACGGATGAGCGTCGCGCACTCCCGGCATGCGTCGCGTGCACCGCTCGCCGTCAGGGTCGCACTGCCCATCGGCGTGCTGTTCACCGCGATCGCCTGCTTGGCGACTCTGGGCGGGCTGCTCGCCGAAGAGTCCGTCGTCAGAGAGCTGCCGGCTCCGGTGGCGGCGATGGCTCTTCCCCAGATCGATGTCGCGACGACCGCCGCGGCCAACCCCTGCGCGGACGAGACGGTGCTTGCCGCCCTCGACTCAGGTGACGACGCGGCGACGATCGCGGCCTTCGGCGGGGGCGGCGAATTCCGCGCGGCGGTCGTGGCAGGCAACGCGCGCTGCGTCGCGCTGGACGATCCGAGTCACGTCTGGGTGGTCGTCAACAAGCAGCGGTCGCTGAACCGCATCGATTACGCCCCGCCGACCCTGACGGAGTCGAGTCTGCGGGGCACGTCCCGGTCGGTGAGCATGGATCCCGAAGCGGCGGAGGCGCTCGGACGGATGGCCGACGCGGCGCAGGCGGCCGGAGCCGGCGTGATCGGCATCAACAACGCGTACCGCTCGTACCGACTGCAACAGGTCACGCATGCCTCGATCGTCCGCTCGGACGGGCCGGAGGAGGCGGATGCCAGATCCGCCCGCCCCGGACACAGCGAGCACCAGACGGGATTCGCTGTCGATGTCGTCGCCTGCGCCTCGGCGTGCGGTGCGATCGCCCAGTTCGCCGGGACCGCGCAGAGCGCGTGGGTGTCCGAGCACGCCTGGGAGCACGGTTTCATCGTGCGCTACGAGCACGGCGCCACCGGTACCACCGGGTACATCCCCGAGCCCTGGCATCTGCGCTACATCGGGCCCGAGCTCGCCGCGGCCTACAACCAGGGCGGATTCCACACGCTCGAGGCCTTCTTCGGCCTGCCGGCCGCGGCGGATTACGCGCACTGACTGCGTGCACTGAACGCGCCCATTGAGGGCATCCACAAACCCGGAACGCAGTGTCATGTCTGGTGAGACGCATTCCCACAATCGGCTATGCCTCGCCGCATCCGATCCGTAGACTCGCGGATGCGAAGACGCACACGACTTTCAGGAGGACGTCATGGAACGCGACATCTACGAAGAAGACCACGAGGCCTTCCGAGACCTGGTCAAGGACTTCGTCAAGCGCCACGCCACGAACGAGAACATCGAGAAGTGGGATGCCGCCGGCGAGATCGACCGTGAGACCATGCTCGCCGCGGGCGAAGCGGGTCTGATCGGGCTCTCGGTGCCGTAGGAGTTCGGCGGCGCAGGCATGCTGCAGGACTACCGCTTCCGCACCATCTTGATGGAGG
>Ga0160455_100640_pt1 | contig 15045 bp, 17 predicted proteins | sample HID1972I_E6MG_FD_108206 | JGI IMG/M metagenome (GOLD analysis project Ga0160455, IMG submission 108206) | Enriched pill bug-associated microbial communities from UW Madison campus, WI, USA - HID1972I_E6 MG | ecosystem: Host-associated > Arthropoda: Insects > Digestive system > Unclassified ... | reverse complement strand
GGGAATGGGAGAAAGCATAAACGGAGCGATCCTCCCGGAAGAAGCCTGGTCAAAAGAGCATGTGAGTGATATGCTAGGCGTGGCTTCGATGGGATTAGGCGGCGGACTGGTCTCGAATATAGGAAAAAAAACGATACTCCATTCGGTAAAACCCGACATTGATCCACCTAACGTACCGAAAGTAGATCCGAAAGCCGAGACTAAGCTAGATCCGATACCAGAGACTAAGGGGACGGGTAATGCTCCAGTTCCTACAAAGCCCGGTGGGGGAAGCAATCCAATTGATTTTGTAAACCCACACTCTGAAAAGCATTTGTATGACCCAAGTAAGCCATCAACTCCAAATCGTTCGCAATATGGTGAAAATGTTGATGTTGGGAAATTAAGACAAGAAACAATGACTAATCCTGATAAAGCATATTCAAATTGGCCCAATCCTAATAACCCTAATACACAAAGAATAACCAAGTACTATAAAGAATTTGACGGGAACATTAGTACACCTGATACTCCGACAGGAAGTCATCGAGTCTTTGAAAATTTGGATGACCCTACAAGAAGTTCCCATTTCCCTTATGTTCCAAGAAAATAAAATTGGGTGGTGATTAGATGAATGGCATGCTATATCATGCTTACTTGCCCGAAGGCCATGAACATTATGTTTCCAAGGAAGTGATTATGTCGGGCGGTATAAACCATACAACAAAATCAAACAACCGATACAGCAAAGGTGGCAGGGTCAAACTTGATGTAACTGAGCAGTTTAGACCTTTGAATACACCAAATTGGGTTGATTTCAGAGAAGCAATCGGTGTTGATATGGTTAATCGGTTTACAAGGTCATTTTGCTTTCCCGAATTTACAAGTAAAATTTTAGTCTTTGATGGGGATATTTCTTTATCCATTTATGACCAAACGTTTTATGAGGACTTGAAGGATACTGATGAGGAAGCACTAAATTTTGATACAGGTGAAAGTTTAGAACACTGGGTAAAATTGTATTGGGACAGCTTGGTGACACTTGAAGAATACAAAGCAAAGAAGCCCTATCCTAAACCTGAAATATTGGTTTTTGAATCAGTTCCTAAAGAGATTATCCAAGTATGTGAAGAGTAATTATTGCCTACCTTGATTGGCTTCGTGCCTTTCAAGGTTTTTTCTTGGTGGGGCTACCCAGTGCCGAACGAAACCATCATTCAACCAAGAACACATCTAACCCATGTAATACCTGCATAAAGATTTCGTCATTTTGTTTGTACGCACATGAAAGGCTTTATATTTATAACCCAAATAGCGTAATACCGATACAATGAACAGGTCGATTATGGTCAGATACTACCATGATTGACCTGTTTTTTGTTGTCTTCGCTTTCTCACAGGTTTTTGAAAATAATCGCAACTGTAGAATACGCCGCCCCGATAGGGAGGATGAAAAGGCAAAGCATCTTTTGAGATAGATAGCCCGACCATTAATATTGTCAGGACTTATCTGCAAATTGTCCGCAACGAATGGGCTACTTGCCGCGATAGTTATTGTGCAAGTCAATAAATCTGGTGACGACCAGTTGACATAGAACAGGTAAGGATACGTGTCAGGCTAGCCACCTACCCTACTCCATAGCCGCCCAGTGGCGGCATAACAGCACAAGAAGGAAGGGATTGCATATGAAAACGAAGTACAACGACTTCTGGTTGACTAAGAATAGCAAAGCCGCTAATGCGTACATGGACGAAGTTGCCAAGGAGAGCAACTTTACAGGGCATCACAAAGGATATACCATCCTGCCGCATAAAATCCATCGGTGTTACGGTTTAAGTCCGTATGAGAAACTAATTCTCGTCGATATTGTCGCATATATGAGCGACCAGAGCCAGTGCTACCCCACCATTGAGATGATTGCCAGAAATCTCGGATGCAGTTCCAAGTCCGTAGAGCGTCATATCGAAAGACTGGCAGAGAAAAAGCTCATTCTGGTCAGTCATAGCAAGAACAACACCTACTATCTGCCGAACTATCTTCACGTTCATCCGTATTTGCTTGTGTCAGAGAAGACACATGAGTTCATTGGAAGTGTGAGGAAGCAGGTAAATGAGAGAGAACTGACGCTGTGGATTCAAGGGATTGTCAAGAGCGATGCTTATAAGGCATACACCGCCCGACTTGAAAAACTGCATGAGAGACGCTTCTCGACGGATAAATTTGCCGAGAAGGAAACCTTGGACAGCTATACTCAGTCCTTGATGACCGCATTTGCCAAGCGATTTCCGCCAGATGTTAACGGTCAATAATGGGGAGTCTGTTATTTCAGCGGACTCTCTGTCCAGATAGCCGTCACACGGTCGGTTAAAGGCAAGAAATGAAGGCTGTAGACTCTGTGTCCGCGATTTCGACAGAGAGTCGGTAATACCAGACAGAGAGTCTGAATCGTAGACGTAGAGTCTGTCACGAGCCGTCAGATAGTCTCACTAATAAGAATCATTAAATAAGATTCAATTCAAGAAGAATCAAGCTAAGAATCACTTGAAAAAGAAACAGCAGACACGCCGATGGCGGTCTGACATCGTGAAAGTCCTCGTTCATCGAGAGTTCAAGAAGTACGGCGTTGATGTAAAGAGCATCGAACAGCCTACCTACAGCATCTACAAGAAAGACCCATCAGACTTCCTGATTAATGGGCTGATGGAACTGCTTGACGCATACCAACGGCTTGAAATCTCGATGAAGCTAGATCGAGGACGTAACAAGAAGGCACAGCAAGGCGGTTATGCCGGAGGTCGGGCGGCATTTGGCTACAAGGCGAAGAAAGGTCAGAAGGCAATCGAAATTAATCTCGGTGAAGCCGCCGCTGTACAGCGATTGTTTGAACTCAAGGAGTTATTTCCTGACTGGTCATTATCTCAATTAGCGTATCAAATGAATGATGACGGCTTTACGACACAACAGGGCAAAAAGTTTACAAAGGTACAGATTAAACGCATCCTTGATCGCCGACCGTTGTACGAAGGTACGTATCTCTACGGTGGCATTGAAGCCAACGGACTTCATCAAGCTATTATATAGGCGGTGGCGGCATGGAGAAGATGGAAACCTACAATGGCTACGTCGAACAGGAAGATAGTTATTACAGGAAACTTGAAACGTTGGAACAATGCCAACAAGCGATATTTGACCATATCTTCCGATATGGCGAAATTTTTGAAAAGCTGATGGCGGAAGAAGTATTGCTAACCCTCCATCAGTTGGAAGACAAGGTGCATTTGGAACTTTTACATTTGAAATTAGCAAAAACATTTCTAGCTTTTGAACTGAAATAACCTGTGACACTCAAGGAAAGAAATAGAGAGACTTGCGTCCCATTGCGAACCGAAAGGTTAACGCTTGAACTGAGGTTGCCCCTATTCTTTACCTATGTCACGACGGAATCTGTAATCAGGGGTGAAGTCTTTTGAGTCACTACAAGCAATATCACATCTATGTCGGTCTGGATTTACATAAAGCCCACCATACCGCCGTTCTTATTAACTGTTGGAACGAGCGGCTTGGTGAAATCCAGATTGAAAACAAACCATCTGCCTTTGATGACCTAATGAAGTTCGTCAAGAAGCATACGACAAAAGGCTTGACCCCTGTTTATGGGTTGGAAGATACGGGCGGCAACGGTAGAGCATTAGCCGTTCACCTTGTCGAGAAGAAACAAATCGTCAAGGAAGTCAACTCAGCCCTTTCTTACAGCGAACGAATGAGTCATGCGACCACGCAAAAGAGTGACAGTTGGGATGCTTATTGCATTGCCAAGGTGCTTCTTGCAAGGCTTGATGAACTGCCGGATGCGAATCCGCAAGACTTGTACTGGACATTAGGACAATTGGTAGCAAGACGGAACGCTATCGTCAAACATGCCAGTGGCTTGAAGAACCAAATGCACCAACAACTAAGTTATCACTATCCGTCCTATAAGAGGTTCTTTTGTGACATCGACGGTAAAGCAGCCCTTGCCTTCTGGGAGAAGTATCCTGCACCGCATCAGGCGTTGACGGTGGGGGTAGATGAACTGGCAGAGTATTTACGTGAAGCGAGTCATAACACCTGTTCCACCCGTAAGGCAGAAGGAATACTGGAATTGGTGAAGCAGGACGGCGAGACAAAGCGAAACTTCCAAGAATATAGAGACTTTCTTATCGTCAACATGGTCAAGGATATGCGGAGAAGTCGGGAACTCATCAAGCAAATCGAGGAACAGCTTCGGCAGGTATTGGCACAGACTGATTACAAGCTAGAGTCGATGGACGGCATTAGCACCGTCACAGCGGCGGAACTGGTGGCTGAGATCGGAGATATACGCCGCTTCTCTAATGCCGACAAGTTAGCCCGTTTTGCAGGAATCGCCCCTGTACGCTTTAGTTCGGGTGGCAAAGGTAAAGACCAAGCTAGCGGACAAGGCAATCGAGTATTGAACGCCATCTTCCATAACCTAGCTGTTCAACAAATCCAAGTTGCTAAGGGAAGCAACAAGAAGCAACGTAATCCCTTGTTCTACGAGTTCTATCAACGGAAGCTAGCAGAAGGTAAGACGAAGAAGCAAGCCCTCATATGCGTCATGAGAAGGCTTGTGAACATCATATACAGCATGATGAAGAACAAAACCGAATACAGGGCGGCGAGTCCTCTAACAGAACTCAAAGCCAGATGATATAATGGTGGTAATTGGAAGGGGAATTGCCACCTTCTTTATTCCTAAGTTTAAGATTACTACTCAGGGGATGGGTAATTTTAGAGTTGACCCTGCAATGCAAGCAGCTGATGAAGCCGCAGGTGTATTGAAGAATGGTAGTTATATTAAGAACCCGACAGCCAAAAATATGAATGACTTAATTACAGATTCGGGTAAAATCGGTAGTAAGCAAATGTCAGGTCAGTATATGTACGTAGTAGATACGAACGGAAATATAGTGATTGGTACTAGAGCAGGACAAAAAATGCCTCATCCTACTCTCATAGGTGGCGAGAATCCACAAGTTAAAGCTGCAGGAATTGTAGATATTAGAGGCGGGCAGATTTACAAGGTAGATAATTCAAGTGGACATTTCAAACCAAGTGCTGAATCACTTCAGGCTGCAGAAGAAGCGTTTGGGAAGTTGCCGTCATCTGCCTTCAGTTCTTCATTCCAAGGCTATGTACCCTATAACAAATAAATGATGAAGGAGGTGCATCTTCTTGTTAGTTGACTCTTGGGGAGTATACAACTGGTTTGAAGAAGATGGAGAAGAATTTATTCAACAACAGAGTCGAGATGGCTTTCGGAAGCTGAAGCCAGTTGGCAAGTTATTTCAATGCATTGGGATAGATGGAGAATATATTGAAATTCTGTATAATAATCAGAAATTCAAAGTGAAGCCTGATTTATTCAAGCCAACTACGCATCCAATATTTCTATTTGGTGAGAAAGTATGTATTAAAAGTAAAGAAGTAGTAGGGATTATTTGCGATATAAATTGGCACAGCAAAGAGTCTAGAGAAATGTATTTTATTGAAGTGAACGGAAAAAAGAAATCTTCACGGTATTTTAGCGAAGAACTACAAAAAGTGGAGGGTGCATAAGACTGGATATATCAAAATTAAGCAAGGAAATATCGTATGCATTGAGGCATGCACCTTGGGAATATGAACTTGAACTAGATAATGAAGGGTGGGTAGAGATTGGTCAACTTTTAACTGGATTGCATTTAAATAAACATTGGGAATCAGTTAATGAGACCGATTTAGTTCAAATGATTGAGGTGGCATATAAAAAGCGACATGAGATTTTGAATGGTAGCATTAGAGCCATTTATGGACATTCCACACCTCAGAAAATATTAAAAACTGCAGCTACTCCACCGGATTAACCCCTTAAGTTTGGACACATACTCTCTTAATCTCATTCGTTCTCAATATTTCAAATCAAATTATAGTCGCACAGCCTTAATCGGAATCGGCTGAATGAGATTTTGTCTGTAAAACTCAGCGGGAGCTAAATCTTTAATACTTGAATGTATTCTTCGTTCATTGTAAAAACGCATGAACTCAGTCACTGCTTCGTAAGCCTCGCCATACGTGGTAAAGTCATAACGAGAGAGACAGTCATCTTGGAGAATACGATGAAAGGATTCAATATGCGCATTCATATTGGGCGTTCGTGGTGGAATACGTTCATGCTCGATCCCAAAGTTCTCACATGCCCATTCAAAAACCTTAGAAACGAATTGTGGACCATTATCCGAGCGTACAACTGGCTTTGTAGTCACAGCAAATAACTGCCGCTTCAGCAGAGCTTGCTGCAATGTCCAGACTACATCTGTCGCTTCACAACTCCGTCCAATATGGTAAGCAACAATCGAACGATCATAGACATCAATGAATGACTGAATAAAGAAAAACCGATCCTCACCTGCAATATAACCATATTTAATATCGGTCTCAAATAACTGGTTTGAGCCTGTAATGATACGGTTGCGAGCCAATTTTCTTGGATACTTTGATTTTATTTTACGTTGAGGACGCAATATCCCAAGCTTGTTGCAAAGACGATAGACCTTTTTCTTATTAATCATTAGCTTATATACACGCTTTAGTTCAACGGTTAATTTACGGTATCCATAGTTGTAAGCATCGCCTGCAATAAGCTCCATTAGCCATTCTTCAATCTGTTCGTCGGCTACACGTATGCCACTATCTTGATAGGAGTAACCGGGTACTGGGCGTCCCTCACTTACTGTTTTCTGTGCTACCTTACCGTTCTTGTGGTAATAGTAGCTAGACCGTGGGATCTTCACTAACCGTAACACAAGCGTTATGGCATATCCCTGATCAATATAGCAGTCGGCAACTTCTATTTTTTCAGCAAATGAGGGTTTTTCTTTTTTATGAGATCACGCAAGATGGCGATCTCCAAATCCCTCTCACCAAGCAGACGCTTCAGCTGATCATTCTCTTGTGCCAACTCTTTGGATTCCAGAGCCGTTACAGAATCAAGCGACTCTGCACCAAACTTTCCAGCTTCGTATTCTTTACACCAACGATAGAGCATATTTGCTGCCAACTCATAACGTCTTGCTACAGCTGATATATTGCCAGTTTCCATCGCTTCTTTTATCACTTGCAGTTTAAATTCTCTTGAATGTTTATTCCGTTTCAAATTCATCATCCCCTGTCACTAATAGTGTACCGCATGTACTCTCTTAGTGTCCAAGTTCTCTAGGGGGCTAAATAGCCACCATCAATCTTGTATCATGGAACAGCAAGAGATTTAGTTGAACAGATTATTATTGATGGGCTTCAACCGATGGCGAGACAATATGTTCATTTGTCAGTGGATATTGACACCGCCAATGCAGTAGGAAAACGTAAGGATTCGACCCCTGTGTTACTTAAGATTCAAGCTGAAATGGCTTCGAATGAAGGGGTTAAATTCTACCAAGGCAATAATATAGTTTGGTTGGCGGATTTTGTTCCTTCTAAGTTCATCTCTATAGAGTAATATAATTTCAATAGTGTGAACCTTGATTGGCTTCGTGCCTTCAAGGTTTTTTCTTTGGTGGGGCTACCCAGTGCCGAATAAACTCATCATTCAACCAATAACACATATAACCCATGTAATACCCGTATAAAGATTTCGTCATCTCGTTTGTACGCACACGTCGATGCTTGAATTTATACCCTAAATAACGCTATTGCGTTACATTAGACAGGTCAATTATGGTCAGTTACCACCATGATTAACCTGTTTTTTGTTAACTTCGTTTTCTTTCGGTTTTTTCAAATTAAACGCAACTTTGCGAATACATACCACGATGGATATAGTGTCGAGAGCATCGCAACCAATTCGCAGGATAGTCCGACAACTATATTGTCAGGACTTAACTGAACATTTCGCAACGGGAAGGTCATGTGTTAAAGGCTAGCCACCTGCCCTCTAATTAAGCCCGAAATTTATGAGAAAATTCGGGAGGGGGCGGCACATGAAAGGGGTCACTGTATCCATAGACTGTATTGTCATTGACTTTACAGACGTTTATTGGGACTTCTTTAACGGGTTCCATAAACGAATCTGTCATTTCTATGGAGTTAGAATGACGATGGGGAAAAGAGGATTTCAATACCGCATTAAAATCAATACGGGTGAACATTTCCTGCATATATCCTATAAGTTGATTTACGCTCCGAAAACCCGTAAGAATACATTGAGGATTGAAGCCTACCCGAAGTCGCTTGTTTACTTCCGGTCTTGGCTTGAACAAATCCGAGATTATGCCAACGAAATCTTGTTTGTGCGTTGTGATGTTGCTTTCGACATTCCTGTGCCCATCAATGACCTGTTTACAATGTCAACGAAGGGTCGCAAGCTACGACTGTTCAAAGGAACTCGTTATTACAATGGCAAACATCAGCGTCAGGAGGATGGTTATTGTCGGGTGTATGACAAGAAGCGTCAGTTGTCGGAGACATGGAGACAGGAAATTCAAGGGGAGAAAACGAGGAAGGAGATTGTATATGCTCCAAAAGAGAAGATACCGCTTGCTTCACTGGTTCAGTATCCGCCGCAGTTTAACAGTAAGTATCTATGTGCTGTTCTGACGGACTTGTCCAAATTCACTCCAAAGGTGGGGCGACTAGTTCAGGAGATTCAGCAAGGTGAACTTCTACCGCAAGATACTTAACCGTACTACCGAAAGCAAATTCAGAATCAAATGAAAATGCAGGATGTAATTGACCTGAACGAACTAGCGGCGGAGCAATGGCAGGAAGCAGTAACGCTCTCCTATGCGATTCTATCGGCAAAGGTTAGTTATCTTCCAGTACAAGAAGTTCGTTCAGGCTGATATTGAGTGTCCGGCAAATCTGCTCCAACGTATCGAAGTAAGCAGCATTAACTTTATCGGAGCAAAGATGACTGACGGTACTAGAACGGATATTCATTCTACGGGCAAGTTCTCGTTGACTTATTCCTCGTTCTTCAAGAATTTCTCTAAGACGTAATCGAACTGGCATATTTACCTCCGATACGCATTACCGTTACGGGTAAGCAGTGTGTTTTCTCCATCATATCACTAGAAAATCATTGATTGCAACGGAATACCGTTCTATAATAGAGTTGTGATACGGAGTACCGTTTCAATAATTGTGATTTTTGTAACGGTGTGGGAGGAAACAACATGAACGTCATCGGTTATATAAGAGTGTCAACGCAAGGGCAAGCCAAAGATGGCTACAGTTTAGCGTACCAACAGGATGAAATCCGCTCCTACTGTCAGGAGCAAGGATGGAATCTGATGAACATATTCAGCTATGAAGGTATCAGTGGGGCTAAGGTCGATGAAGAAGCCCTTGAAGTGGACAGAATCGGCTTTCAGAGTATGTTAGCCGCCCTGTCTACTCAAACCATTGATGCAGTTATCGTCCTCAATACAAGCCGTTTATGGCGGTCTGACATTGTGAAAGTGTTGGTGCATCGAGAGTTCAAGAAGCATGGGGTGGACGCTCGAAGCATCGAACAGCCGACCTATAGCATCTACAAGAAAGATCCGAACGATTTCCTGATTAACGGTTTAATGGAATTGCTTGACCAGTATCAACGGCTTGAAATCGCCCTCAAGCTAGGCAGAGGGCGGTACAAGAAAGCGGAGCAGGGCGGTTATGCCGGAGGGAGAGCCACCTTCGGCTACAAGGCTAAGAAAGGTCAGAAGTACATCCAAGTGGATGAAGGCCAAGCCCGAACCGTCCGCAGAGTATTTCAGCTAAAGCAAGAACATCCGGCATGGTCATTGACCCAAATTGCAGAAGCGATGAATGAAGAAGGATTTACTACGCAACAAGGCAGACTGTTTACGAAAGTACAAATCAAAAGAATCTTGGACAAACGTGATTTTTATAGCGGCACATACCGCTATGGAAATATAGAAGCTGATGGCTTGCATGAAGCCATACTGTGACAAGTATTGAGTGGAGAGGCTTGCGTCCCGTTGCGAACCGAAAGGTTAACGCTTGAACTGAGGTTGCCCCCATTCTTTACCCATCACGCTGACTAACAATTCCGTACACTGGGGTGATTTCTTTTATGCACTACAAAATGCGTCATGTTTACGTTGGTTTAGACCTGCATAAAGCCCACCATACAGCAGTTATAATCAACAGTTGGCATGAGCGGCTAGGCGAAATCTAAATTGAGAATAAGCCATCGGCATTTGACGACTTGATGAAGTTCGTCAAGAAGCATACGCCAAAAGAAATGACCCCTGTCTATGGATTAGAGGATACGGGAGGTAACGGCAGAGCGTTAGCCGTTCATCTTGTCGAGAAGAAGCAAATCGTCAAGGAAGTCAATTCTGCCCTGTCCTACAATGAACGTATGAGTAATGCAACAACCCAAAAGAGCGACAGTTGGGATGCGTTTTGCATTGCGAAGGTTCTGTTTGCAAGGCTCGATGACCTGCCGGATGCGAATCCGCAGGACATTTACTGGACTATCGGGCAACTGGTGGCTAGACGGAACTCGATTGTCAAACATGCCGCTACGCTAAAGAACCAACTGCATCAGCAGTTAAGCTATCATTATCCGTCTTACAAGAAGTTCTTCTGTGATATTGACGGGAAGGCGGCTCTAGCTTTTTGGGAGAAGTACCCTGCTCCGTATCATTTAGAATCGGTGGGGGCTGAGGAACTGGCGGCATACCTCCGTAAAGCTAGCCATAACACTTGCTCTACTCGTAAAGCAGGGGAAATATTGGAACTGGTGAAGAAGGACGGGGAGACGAAACGGAACTACCAAGCATCAAGAGACTTACTTGTCGTCAATATGGTGCAGGATATGAAGCGAAGTCGAGAACTGATTAGGGAGACCGAAGAACAGCTTCGTCAGGTGCTAGCTGAAACCGACTTTCAGTTGCAGTCGATGGATGGTATTAGCACCGTTACAGCGGCAGAACTGATTGCCGAAATCGGAGACATCCGCCGTTTCTCTAGTGCTGATAAGTTAGCCCGTTTTGCCGGAATCGCTCCTGTCCGCTTTAGTTCGGGCGGCAAGGGTAAAGACCAAGCTAGCGGACAAGGAAATCGGGTACTAAACGCCATCTTCCATAACCTTGCCGTTCAACAAATACAAGTAGCTAAAGGTGAGAACAAGAAGCAACGGAATCCCGTCTTCTACGAGTTCTACCAACGGAAGCTAGCCGAAGGCAAGACCAAGAAGCAAGCCCTCATATGCGTGATGACAAGGCTCGTAAACATCATCTACAGTATGATGAAGAACAAGACCGAGTATCGGGCGGCGAGTCCTCTAACAGAGCGTCAAGCAAGCTGATATAATGGTGGTAATTGGTAAACCGGTTGCCACCTTCTTTATTCCCCAGTTTAAGATTACAACTTAGGGGACGGGTGATTTTAGAAACTTGTCGGGTATCCTAGATCGAGTTAAAGTATTACGGTCTCAGTTACCTAGTAAGTTGAAAAAATCAGGAAACTTTGGTTATGCTGAGGTAGACATTCAAGGTATTAATAAAAAGGAGTTTTTTGCTCATAGTTCAGTAAACGAGTCTACGGACAAGGGCGCAATATCTGGTATTTCTTTAAAACCTCAGGGAGAGCCTGCATTTAATGCTAAGAAGGTTGATCCTGATAATGTAAGGATTGATACACCTGAAGCATACTTAAGAGACTATGACACGGAGTACAAAATTTTAAATGATATTGCATCACAACTTGCAGGCAACAAAAATGCAAAAGGTACAATTAATTTGTTTACAGAGCGTCTTACTTGCCAAAGTTGCTCGGATGTAATATTGGCTTTTAGAAGAGAATATCCAAACATTACAGTGAATGTGCTTACAAATGATGGTAAGGTAGTGAAATAGGCAGAGAGGAGAACACTATGGAAGAATGGGCTTATAACGAGCTAATAGAATACGTTGAAAAGGTATTTAGGAATTCAGTTAATGATGGATTAAATGCTCTGCAAGCTGGGGGACGATGTTTGTATGAGTTTGCAAATGTACTTGAGGAGGGGGAAACCGAGAAGACTATATTTTATATAAGCTTAGCTCATTTACAAATTGGAAATGGGGTAATATCTGCCCGAATCTATGAACAAGTCAATGATATTGTTAAAGTTTTTGATATTGATAATTTTGTTGAAGAACTAGGTTTAGATGATGCTAAGGATTTAAGTCTACGTGTCGAATCACTTAAAACAAAGATACAGAGTGTCGAGGTTATCGGTTGACTAACATTCATCTTGCATCAACTAAGGCTCGCGACTACCCAGTGCCGAATGAACCAATCATTCAACCAATAACACATATAACCGATGTAATACCCGTATGAAGATTTTGTCATTTCCTTTGTGCGCACATCAATGCTTTAATTTTATACCCTAAATAACGCTATGGCGTTACATTGAACAGGTTGATTATGGTCAATAACGACTACAATCAACCTGTTTTTTATGTTATTTATGACTCGTATAACTCGGAATTGGTCTGTGCGTAGGAACTAGCTGCTAATTCCCGCAAAGTAAACATTCGAAAATGGATGGTATAAAAACAAGTATTAATTGCCAATATTCGACAACTTTATCATAAATATGTTGATATAATAATATTTGAAAAATGAAACATAACTATTTTTGTAGAAATTCAAGAGATTTATAGGAGTAATGAACGATTAAACATAGGTTGAATAGGAGGGGGAAGCGAAGAATTATTCGGCTTACATTAGAAAGTATGAAGTCAAATTCGTCGTAATCATGATGTATTAATAGTAGCAATCGATAGGATGAAAGGTGGAGTTAGTATGAAAAGATTTTGGAGTATTGCTTTAAGTATCGTATTGGTTTTATCACTATCCTTTCAAGTAGGGCGTTCATCGGTGCATGCGGTGTCGATTTCGTTCCCGGATATACAAGGACATTGGGCGGAATCTAGCATTAAAAATGCGGTTAAAAAGGAATACGTGGGTGGCTATCCAGACGGAAGCTTTCGACCGGAAAACACACTAACACGAGCGGAGTTTATGAAGATGCTAGTAGTAGCACTTGGACTGGAAACAAAAACAGGCGGCAGTGGAAAGTGGTACAAGTCGTATGTAGACGCTGCAATTGCGGAAGGGATATATAAGAAAGGAGACTTTGCGAACGAAGCCTACGAGAAGTCGTTGACACGGGCAGAGATGGCGACGGTCGTCGTTCGTGCGACTGGCGTAAAGGATGTCGAACCAAAACAAGGGCTCTATCTTGCTACAGGAAAGGGATTGATTGGAGGCACCTCTCCTGGAGAGATAAGTGCAGACGGTTTCTCGACGCGTGCGCAAGCGATCGTGGTGATCGAGCGGATGTTATCGGTGAATGCGGGAAAGCAGTTACCGGTAGACAAGTATGCAGTTGGCGCAGCAGAAATTTATTGGCACCGAACCAATATTTACACGGTTGCACCAGAATTGTTCAATCAAGGTGGAACGTCTGTACCTGTTACAGATATCAATTATTGGAACGAGTCGCGACTTACGTTGACTTCAACAGACGGCAATTACAAAGCAGAGCTTGAGGAACTTGTAGCGATTGACCTGTCTGATCCGAAAGATCCCAATCGGAAGCTCCTTCCACCAATGGATCAATTGTTTTTTTCATATTTTGTTGATAAAGAGGTTGGCCGTAAGACGGTAAAACTAAAAGAAACAAGCGATTATTATATTATTGTATTGAAATCAAAACTAATCCATAAAAAAAATAACTCATATAGTGATAATATGCATTTTAATATTTACGGGTTCGATGACGCATTAGACAAGATCTCAGGAAATAGTTTATATTACAAACCAGATGAAAACACAATAGTAGATATCAATGCCACAGTCATTTCTAAAAATTTCAAAATGAAGCTATCTAAAAATAATATGAACGGAAAAATGTATGGATGGTTAAGGGGTTACTTAGATACGCCAGGTGGTGGAGGATCATTCAACAGACAGCAAATTATATCCTCTTTGGTATATGAGGAATAATGAGGATGCGAAGCTATACGTTTATCTCGGTCCTATTGATACTATCGATCGTTGTAACATCATGGCCAGAGTTATGGTGGACATCGGTTCAGGCTGCACCTGCTGGTGAATTGATTGAATATGAATTTGCTGGCGACATAGAAAAAGATTATGAATACGGCGGTCGGCGTTTTTCTAAAGATATTACGAAAAATACTCAGAAAGTGAAAGTAGAAGCAGGGGGAGGGCGAATCATTAAATCCCTGAAGATTTACGATAAGAACGGAACCTATATTCGGGATGTGAAAGGCTTTACTCCGCGGAATAGCTATTCCTTCGTGGAAACCTTCTCTGGTACTAAGAAAAAGGTTCAGTCATTAGGGAATACGCACGCAGGATCCATCTATTATTGGGATCGATCAAGCGGCAGCCATGTATGGCGAGCTACTAGCAGTGATTTTATTGCTTACAGCAATGTCGCAGATAACGGTAATGGCATCACTTGTTTTCCTGACAGCCAAGTACCAAAGGACAATTGGAATCTTCGCCAATATCCGGGCTGTACAGATACGGGTAACCTCTCGGCTCCTATTCCAATCAAAAACTTTGTTATTCCTGCAGGTGATTTTTTGGAAAATGCTTTTCAGCTTCCGATGCGAGTGGTCTCTGACCGATCAAGCGAATTAGTAGCGGATGCTGAGGTAGATTATTCTACAAAAATCGAAGTGGCCGTACATGGTACAACATGTACGTCAGATCCATCTACCGAATATACGAAAATCGGTACGGTGAATTCGCTAAATTCTATAATTACCATTAAATATAAGCAAGACTTTAAAGAAAAATCGATTACTTGGGGGCAATACAAAGACTGGGCAGCCCCCGGGGCCAGACAAATGTGGTATTGCGGCAAGTTTGATGTTGACTTTTATTCCTATACCTATATGTATCATGATAAAGTGATCTATGCAGAATTTGAGGATAGTCCAACAATTATCGGCGGTGGAAATTGTGTGGCAGAAATTTTGCCTCCCACT
>Ga0160455_100634_pt1 | contig 15319 bp, 13 predicted proteins | sample HID1972I_E6MG_FD_108206 | JGI IMG/M metagenome (GOLD analysis project Ga0160455, IMG submission 108206) | Enriched pill bug-associated microbial communities from UW Madison campus, WI, USA - HID1972I_E6 MG | ecosystem: Host-associated > Arthropoda: Insects > Digestive system > Unclassified ... | reverse complement strand
TGATAATAAAAATGATTTTAAAGATAAAAAGATGCTAGAAAAACACCTATAGAATTAATGGAAATAGCGTGCAGTGTACGCTTAACACAGAATAGCAAAAAGCCCCTCGCCACCACACGGGGGGCTTTCGCTTCAGGGCTTTCTTCTATTCTGCTGAATGTTACCTGCTGGCTTTATTCCACCGTTTCAAAGTAATCCGTATCCCATATTTTTTCACAAATTCGTTTCACGAGTTCTTGTCGTTCCGAAATATCCGCTTTCTTAAAATCTTTGTGTGATTTAAAGTCCAATTCATTAACGATAGGCGACTTTAAAAAATTAGGGTTTTTCTCGTAATAGTGAGAATGCAAGGTTTGAGCAAAAGTGTTTTCTTTGATATAATGCTTTAACTTTTCCGAGTATTTGTCGCTATTAAAAGATTGATTTGTACCGTTGGGAAGTAGTATTAAAGCTCCAACGAAATTTCGCCATTCCTGAAAATCTTCTTTTTGGTCAAATTCGTCTTTATGTTCCTCGAATTTATTACCCCAAATATGTTCAATCTCAAACTGTTTCCCTTTCGGATGGTGATAAGAAACGTAATTCGTGTCTTTACCAACCAAATTATCAACATAACTTGAAACTCGGGATAAAAGATGCTTGACAAATTTTCTGTTCATTCCGTGTAGACGGAAATCGTCAACTGCATCCCACTTTTGGTCAAGTTCGAGAGTTTCTTTTTTAAGATTCTCTCCCAAAGTTTGCAAATCATTATTTCTAATTGATTTGATAATACCAAACATTGTGTATTTAATGGAAGTTTGACCGAATTTTTTATAATTCACGGCACGTCTAACTGTAAAAGTCTCAATAAAACGAGCTACAAAATCAAGTTTCTTTTTGATTGTTGCCTTGTCATCGTCAAATTTTATTGATGCAAGTAATAAAGGGTCTTGAAGTGATTCCGCAATTCCCCACGAATTTATGTAGTTCAAATGTGGTATATCATTTTCAAATTCCGCTTGAGCATCCCAGCTTTTAGTATACCATTTTACAAAAAACGGAAACTGAAATTTAAAGAAGTTGTAAAACTCGTCTGATGTTTTAAGTTTGAAAAGTTTTTTATGATTGTCTTTGAACCAATTATGAAAACGAGTACCTATTAATTCAAAATCTTGATTTTCTGAACCAGCTTTCCCTGGTCGAATACTTGTCGCATATTTACCCCGAAACCAAGCTTGAAAAAATGATTGGTCAACTGTGTCGCCATATTCGTGAAGTTTCTGAATTTCATTTTTCCATATTTCGTTTATTTCCGTTCTTTCTTTTTTGTCGGTTATTTTTGAAAGGACAAAACCTTTTAGCATTTCCGTTGGTGTCAAATTGAGACCTCTATCATTCATTGTCTCAAAAATGGTGTAGGCATTTTCGTCTGAATATGCAGTAATCTCGACTATAACAACATTTCTAATGAACCAATCGATAAAATAGGGAAGTGCTCCATTGCTTAATTCCTCTGGAAACGCTTGTGCAATATCTTCATAACGCTCAACCATATTTTTAACAGTTTCGTCATCATCTTCTTGAACAGAATAACTTCCTGTTTCAAATAACGCCTTTAAACAAGGTTCTCTAACTTCATCGGTCATATTAAATGATTTCTCGCCATAAGATTCCGAGAAAATAAGGTCGCTTATCGCTACTTTATCCGATGAATCAGATTGTAAATGGTTGAGATAAATTAGCAAAAGGGTTATTGAAGTAATTCGTTGTTGACCGTCAATTATTGATTTTTTCCCGTCATCCGTATTTATGCTAAAAACTACTGGTCCCAAATAATAACTTTGATAATTTGCAACTGCTGGTCTTTTATCGGTTGGTTTGTATGACTTTAGAAAAGTCGAAGTCAAATCCTCAACAAGTAGTTTTATATGTTTTTCTTGCCAACGATATTCTCTTTGAAAATAGTCGATGTAAAATTTTTGGTCTTTCAGAATTGAACTGATGCTTATGTCAGTTGCATCAATTTTGTTTTTCAAATTTTGGGTCATAAGTGTTCGTTGGTTTTTTCAGCTTGCAGGTAACGGACAGGCATTTACGCTGTTTGTTTGTGTTGCGCCCGCGGCAAACAAATGGCGTAAATGCCATGTTATACGATTTTGTTATGTCTCAAAGATATACCAAAACTTGAGTTTTAAAACTTTTACAAGCTGAAAAATTAAAAGGAAAATATTTTGCAAATGGTTGATTTACGAAGTCTTTTCCTTGTGAAGTGCCTATCGTCCCCAAGTGATTCAAAGTCCGGATTTGTTTTTATCAAAAATAAACCCGAACTTAGTCTAAGCTTTTGAAGCATTGACGATGTCAATCGCTAAAAGCTTAAGCTGCGATTTTATGCAAAATCCCGGAATCACTACCCCAAAAGCAGCACTTCATTTTTTTAGCTTGGTTTTAAAATTTCGTACAACGCAAATATATGCGAAAGTTTTGTAGTAGTTCAATATTTCAAGTGCATTCAGTAATTATCTATTTGTTATTTTCTCAAAACAAGTCATCCAATGGACTCCTAACATTAGAAAGGTTCTGTTAGAAACATGCAAATACTTTAATGTCGTTTTTATATTGCTATGCCCCAATAGCATTTGAATCAAATGAACATCTGTTCCTGCTTCTAATAAATGAGTGGCGTAGCTATGCCTTAGCGTATGCATACTGGCTTGTTTCTGAATCCCGGCAAGGGTCTTAGCTCGTTGAAAAACCATTTGCAAACTCCGCTCACTGTAATGGTCATCTTTTATCTGACCTTCGAATAAGTATTTGTTTGGTTTGTATAAAGCAGCATATTCACGCAGAGGCGCTAACATGATTTCGCTCAGCGTGACCATCCTGTCCTTTTTCCCTTTTCCGCCTCTTATGTGTATCAACATCCGCTTGCTGTCAATATCCTTGATCTCCAAACGGACAATTTCCCCTAAACGCAAACCCGCGCTATAAGCCAAAAGAAGCATGGACAATTGCTTTTTATTGCTGATGGATTTCAATAATTTACTGACTTCTTCTTTATTTAATACAGAAGGCAGGGTCAATGGTTTTTTGGGCCGTAGAAAGTGGACATACATCGGATCATAGTCCAAAATATGCTCATAATAGTATTTTACGGCATTCACATGTGTGTTTAAGGTGCTTTCAGCAATTGCTGTTTTTGCAAGCTCAAAAAAATAATATTCAATAACTGCCTTGTCGTCCTGACCGTGTTTTTGTGCCGGGTGGTATTCCAGAAACTTGCTGAACGCCTGGGCGTAAACTTGAATAGTATTGTAACTATATCTTTTGGCAATCAAATGATGGTGTAATGAAGGAGCGTATCCTTGAAGGTTTCTGGTACTTTTTCCAATAAAAAAGCTTGCTTTTCCTTATGGTTTAATTTTCTGAATTTCTTTTTGGGGTCAATGTTATTCCTGATAATATATTGATGCGCTTTTAAAAATTCCAATAGCTTTTCAATAACTTCCTTGCTGTAAGGCAATATCCATATTTTTTCTACTTTATGGTAATTCCGATGTGGTATATTTTTGACAAATTCAAGGGTTTCGGCATGTAGGGGATAAAATTTAAAGGTGAACTTGCCTTTATAACGGTCGTCAGTATGGAGTAAGGCAGTTTTGGATTCCTTCGGAATTTGCTGGTATATCTTCAGAAATTCGGCTGCATCCCAAATTGAAAATAACTTCTGGAATGAGTTGACATTTGCTTGATTGGCACGGGCGCACCAGGATTTATGCTTTTTGCTATAAAATAAAGCAGGGTGCTGTTTCATTTTTTGCATCAATTCCTCACTTAACCTGTAGTTCGGTTTGCACAAAATATAACCCGCTTCAAACAAAACCGTGATTTTTTTGAAGGACTAATTATTTCTATCCCAACTTGTTTCGGCATTCCGTATTTTGACACCATTTTCCATGGGCAGCTCAGATGCCTTTTCGCCGGCATTGTTCCTTGTTTGTGAAGCTCCGGCATTCAAATCCATTGTTTTGCCTAGATTGGAAACAATGGCCTTTTGTTGTTCTAAAGGTAAAGGTACTTTCTTTTTGGTTAAATCGGGGTAAGTGGTTTTTAAAATTTCTATGTTTTGTTGATTGTCAGGAATATGTCAACATTTCAGTGTTTTACTCCAAAGACTTCCCGATATGCCCCTTACCGCAAATTCTTTTTCATGATTCTGGGCAATAAAAATACCAATCCTGTTTTGATTTCGATGAAGTATCCTTTTAATTTTAACCATATTCCAATTCGTAATAATAAACACAGCTTCGCCTGCTCAGTCACATACTGAACAAAATGTAAATCTAATAAATTTATCAATAAAAGTAAAAAAATTAAAAACAACTAAATGTTGCCAAGATATAGGAACGGTTGACGCTGGGCATTGAAAGAGGAGAGGGCAGGACGCTGGATTTTAGAGGTTTTGAAGTTGATACCTTTCCTATTCAGAGACGATCAGAGAAAAATCCCTTCCCCTCCATTTGGAAAAGTTTGAGCTGAAGTGCAAAATTGAATCGCCAGCTCTTCATTGGTTGAAGAAAGATTACTTTGAATTTGCCGACGAATGTTTATATTTGTCTTCGCATTGGAATGGTAAATCTGTTGCATATTATTTTTATTTGTGGAAAAACAAAAATAATCAATTTTTTACCTTCCAGTGTTTTCATTGAATTGAAGGCTAGCCTTCAATTCAATGAAAACACTGGAAAATACCATCAACAATGTTATGAAACTAAACAATTACCAAACAAAAACAATTCAAAAATAATGAAATATTTTTAGCTACAGACAAAGAAAAGGAAACGCTCATTTGCTTAGACGAACACATGGCTAACGAAACCGTAGAATATTTCAAAACAAATATCAGCCGAACGCTCATTGTTTTGAAGCGCGCTTTAGATACAACCAAAAAATGGAATCTGAAACATTATATGGGCGATAAGTTCAAAGCCTTTTAAGTATATAGAATAAAAAGCATGTGAAGGTTGTCCCCGTGATATTCCTATGTTATGGCACAATGTTTTAGCAACTTGAGGGAAATCGCAGCAATTCGGTTAAGTTGTTCTAAAAGGTTCAATATAAATCCTCTCGCTTACCACTTATTTCTTAATCTCATTTCTTTTGCTTCTTTTTGCAAGTACAAAATTGTTATTTGATGATTAAAAAATTATTCCTTGCTTTATTAATACTTGTATGCTTAAGTATTTCAGCTTTTTCTTTTGCTCAAAAAAAGGAATACCAAATCCATGCTTTTGCATTTTATAATTTGGAAAACTTATTTCATCCTTCAAATGATCCCAATAAGTTTGACGATGATTTTACACCCACGGGATCTTATCGTTATACCGAAGCAATTTATCAAAAGAAATTACACAACATGGCTTATGCTTTGTCTCAAATTGCAATTGATAAAATTCCTGGAGGACCAGCACTTATTGGGGTGGCCGAAGTGGAAAATGAACAGGTGCTTCAAGATTTAATTGCGCAGCCTGAATTGGAAAAACGAAAACTGCGCATCGTGCATTTTGATTCGCCTGATTCCCGCGGTATTGATGTTGCTTTATTGTACCAACCTCAATATTTTAAGGTATTTCATGCAAAAGCTTTACCTGTTCCCTTAATTGAAAACGGGAGAAAAATCCGTACCCGGGATGTATTGTATATAATGGGGAAATTAGGAAACGATACCATTCATGTATTGGTAAATCACTGGCCGTCACGGTTTGGCGGCGAGGAGGTATCATCATGGAAAAGGGAAAAAGCGGCAGCGGTGAATAGGGAGGTTATAGATAGTTTGGTTAACTTAAACCCGAATGTAAAAATCATCGTTATGGGCGATTTAAACGATGATCCCAATAACGCGAGCATAACCCGAACTTTAGGGGCAGTGGGTACCATATCCAAACTGAAATCTGGTGGTTTGTACAACCCTTGGATGTCCTTCCACAAAAAAGGGTTGGGCACCTTGGCATATAAGGATAACTGGAATTTATTTGACCAGATCATTGTTTCTTACGGTTTCATCAAGGCTAAAAGTGATGGTTGGAAATATCAAAGTGCTGAAATTTTCAATAAAAAATTCTTGTTGACGCAATTTGGGAAATTCAAAGGCTATCCCCATCGTTCTTATTCAGGCACAAAATGGATTGATGGTTATTCTGATCATTTGCCCGCCATTATTTATTTGATAAAAAAGTTGTGAATACATTGATTGTTGAATTGATTTTGTCATTTTTGCAAATCATGACTTTAATGGTTTGATTATATAAACAAAAAACCGTTATTTTTGTAATGAACTTTTACTTTGACTATGCGCTATCTTCAGGCTTTACCTTATTCTTTGATTATACCTTTAATTATCATTTTTATCCTCTTGATTATTTTGAGTGGCGTGGAGTATGCTTATCTTGCTTCCAATAAATTGACGATTGAATTAAAACGGAACAGGGGAAATAATTCGGGGAAGCTATTAGGTAAATTCTTCGATTTTCCTGAAAAGTTTTGGAGCGGGACAGTCATCGGGTTTTATGTGCTGTTGGTTTGTTTTTGTTTTTTGTTCAGTAAAATTACCGGTGAAATGGTATCCATTACCAAAAAGGATTTCATGGTTTCCGAATTTTTGGATATCCATCCTTATTTGCGGATGGCCTTGGATTTCATTTTGGCAAGTTGCATATTGTTATTCGGCATCGGTGTCATAGCCAAACGGAGTTTTGAATCTTATCCGGAAGGGAAATTGAATACCTGGAGTGCTTTCGTGAATATGGTTTCCAATATTACCGCGCCTTTCGCAAAGATATTTATCGGTATTTCAGAGTTTGTATTGAAGTATTTGTTTAATGTGAAGATCAATAAAAAAGAAGCCATTTTTGAAAGAGTGAACACTTATCAATTCTTTAGGCAATCCATTCAGGGACATGTGGATATGGATGAATCCAATAAAGAACTTTTTGAAAAAGCTTTGCAATTGACTAAAGTGAAAATCCGGAAGTGCATGACACCGAGGAACGAGGTGATTGCCATTGAAATCCATGCTAATATCGATGAATTGAAAAATTTGTATGTGTCCACCAAATTGTCGAAAATCATTGTGTATGAACATGATTTGGACAATATTCTGGGATACACGCATCATATCGATTTGAACAGACGACCAGAAACCGTCCAGGAAATACTGCATCCTATCCCAACAGTTCCGGAAACTATGAGCGCCATTGATTTGATTCACCAGTTTACGAAAGAACGCAAAAGCATTGCCTGGGTTGTGGATGAATTTGGCGGCACTGCCGGGTTTGTGACTATGGAAGATGTTTTGGAGGAGGTGTTTGGGGATATCAATGATGAATATGATATAGAAATGTTCACGGAAAAGCGGGTTTCGGAAAATGAATATATTTTTTCCGGGCGCTTGGAAATTGATTATCTGGATGCAAAATATGAATTGGATTTTCCCGAAACGGATGCGGAAACTTTATCTGGTTTCATAATCGAAGGACATGAGTCCATTCCGAAAATGAATGATATCATCATTATTGACAATTACGAATTTGAAATTTTGCTGGTAACCAAAACGAGGATTGAGACTACTAAAATGAGGGTACTCCATTAAATTGATAATCTAAAAAAATAATTGATTTTGAAGTTTTTGAAAATTACCATATTTTTTTTAATGCTTTCAGTATTTCCCAAAAGCCATCTTCTGGCTCAAGGGAAATCAATAAATTCGCAAATGTCAACTTCCTCCTTACTGAAGTTCAAAGCAATTGACAGTAAAGGGACTATCAAGACTTTTGAAAAAGGGAAACCATTGATGCTGGTTTATTTCCGGACGGATTGTGAGGATTGCAACCGCAACATCCGAAGTTTGAGTAAGATGGCAAAAGATTATCCAGTTCAAATTTGGATGGTTAGTCCTGAACCGGTTGCGGAATTGCAGGTTTTTAATGATATGTATGCCTTATATGATTTGGATAATTTAGAAATGATGCAGGATTATACCACTTCCATGCATGATTGGTTTGATTTTAAGTATCTGCCGTTTATTGTTTTGTATAATGCCTCAGGAAAGGAAATCCAACGCTTTGAAGAATTGCCTCAAGCTCAAACTATTCAGGATTTATTGAAATAGGAATCTTATTATGTAAATATCGCTTCAACTTTTAAGCAATAGAAAAATCCAAAAACTCAAATCCTTTTAGGATTTTTCTTATCTTGCCCATAATTTATTTTTTTATGGAACATTCATCTGCTACCCCTTCATTGAAATGGCGGCAAAACGAAATCTTTTTCAACGATAACCTGATTTATAAAAGTAATATTGAGGATGTATATAAGTTGACGGAAAATGTTTACGAAGAGATGCAATGCGTATATCCAAAATTTTTTAAAATGGATATTTTAAGCCGGGTGGCATTTTTGGCAACTGAATTGTTGAATCCAGATGTTACCGATTTGGACAAAAATAAAATTGCAGTTGTTTTATCCACAAAAAGTGGCTGTTTGGAAGTTGATAAAAAGTTTGAGGAAAGCAGGCAGAACATAGCAAGTCCCGCATTATTTGTTTATACTTTGCCAAATATCATGCTGGGTGAAGTATGTATCCGGCGAGGGTTTAAGGGCGAGCAAATGTGTAGCTTTGAAGAACATTTTAATGCTGAATGGTTCGATTTTTATGTTTCGGATTTATTGGAAAACAGGGAAACGGACGCTTGTCTTTATGGGCATGTGGAGGCGATAGAAAAAGAAGTGAGCGTGGATTTATTTTGGCGTAGGAAAGCAAGAAATTAAACAGCAATGGATGCTTTTAATTTTCAAAACGATTTATCAAGTTATAGTCTGCCTTTTTGATTAACGAGCGCATAACTCTTAATTTTTTAAAGGTAATTTGAATGATTTACCTCATAATTGGCTTTCTTTCAAAAATTGAAATTAATTATTATTAAATAAAGGAATACGATATAATAAGGAAAAATGAATCCCGATCCACATTTTGATATTGGATGAATTAGCATTATCATGAGTATTGCTGAAAACATAAGGAGGTTTAATTGTCCTATATCGATTATCGGCATCCAATATCGGATAAGGGAGGGAATTGAATGAAAAGGGTAAATCATTACTAAAATAATTGGTTTTCAAATGATTCAGCGTAGCACCGCCGGAAATGGAAAACCTGTTATTTTTCTTCCAGACGAATGTCAAATCAAGGCGGTTTAATTTGGATTGAATAGTGATGGCTGAAGTGTGCTTTTCTATTATGGTTTCTGGTTCAGAAATGGAGTCGGGTGGGGGGATGATGAGTGTGTCTAAATAAGAATAGGAAGATTCGTTGTACAAAAACTTTCCAGTATTAAATGAAATACGAAAACTGTAATGCTCGTTTATTTTCACTTCTGTACCCAATCCATAACGAGGATGAGGGTATTTCCCAATATTATAGGAGAGCGTGCCATATAAGAAAGTAAACCCAAAATTAACGGACGGGTTAAAGTAATAAATTTCATCCGATGAAAATCCACTTTCCAGTAAGGTCCTCCTTTTGAAGAAACTGCCGAGGTCGTAATCATTAAAATTCATCAACCCAAACTTCGCTTTGTCCGATGGCAAATTCAGACTTGCAAATGGGTCTTCCCAAGCATTCTCTTTTGGAAGTTTTCTGGTCATAATTATATCCGCACCACCCATATTCCCTCCACCACCAGAGGAATAATAAGAAGCGGCGATTGTGCTGTCGCCTATTACGGTTATTGGTATGGGTAGCAACAAAGTGTCTTCTGGCTTACTTTTTACTAAAATTGGCTCTTCTCTTAATGAATTGGTTTTGAAATCAGGGATGGGTACTTTGGTTTTCGTTTCGGCTTTAGTGCTTTTTTTTACAACGTTGCTTTTTCTTGTTTTACTTTTTGAAATTGTATAAATGATATGTTTTTGATTGATGATTTTATAGTCGATCCCCGAGTGTTTTTTGATTAATGGAAGTAGTTGTTCCAGCGTTATTCTTGTTTTTTTTATTCTGATACGCTTTTTTGCATTTACTTTCCCTGCATTATAAGAAAAAGTAATCCCCGTTTGTTGTTGTATTTCCTTCGTCAGGGATTCAAGTGAATAAGGCTTGTTGTTTAATTGTATTTCTTTGTAAAACATAGGATTCTCTTGAGCAAATATAGGTATGCTCAGATGCAAACAGCAGAATATCAGAATTACTTTAATCACAAGCTTCTCCATTTATCCATATTTTTGAACCATTTAGTTCATAGTCAAAATTGAAAGTACTCGCAATTATATTGATTATTTCACTGAGTTTTTGATTTTTAAAGCTTCCGCTAAATCTGCACTTGCCAATTTCCGGATTGCGAAATTGAATTTCTGTATGGAAATATAGGTTCAAATTGGAAATGATTTCATTTAAAGTTTGATTATTGAAATCGAAGCTACCCGAATCAGGAAAAGATGATTCCATAAGGAATCTCTCTTCTGTCAATAAATATTTTGCAGTTTGTTTTGCAAGTATATGTATGGAATCGGATTTGCTATAAAAAAGCACACTTCCTTTTTTGAGCATTACTTTTACTTCTTCCATTGTCTGTACTACAGAAAAGGATGTACCGGTAACTCGAATATTTAAATTGTTGGGTAAATGAATAATAAAAGGTTGGGATTCTTGATGTTTTATTTCAAAATCAGCATTCCCTTCAAGTTTTATTTCCCTTTTTTCTTTTTGAAAGAGTTCAGGATATATTAGTGTTGAGCCTCGATGAAGCGTAACGATAGAACTATCAATTAAAGTTAATGACTTTTCTTGTAATGCTGTTATGCGTAATATTTTAGCCGGTTTGTTTAAAATATTCAATAAAAAGTATCCCGAAAGACCCAGCAATCCAATTATTGTGGCCACTAATGCGATTTTTTTGGAGAATATTCGTCCTTTAGGTTTAGCATCCATAGCATCCACCAATTTATATTTTGCATTAAAGTTTTCCCATTCTTTTTTTACATCAGGTAATTGATAATGTTCATTGCCAGCTTCTATCCAAGATTTATGGATAGATTGTAAATAAGCATATTTATCCGGCGAAGATTTGGCAAAGTCCTCTATAAGCATGGCTTCTTCGAAACTTGCCTTCCCCGAAAAATATTTTATGAATAACTCAAAATCCAACATAACTGTTTATTCAATTGATGAGACAAAAATGATTACTAAAACCCTTAGTAGCTGGCGGATTAATTTAAGTGCTTTTCCCATATGCGCCTCTACAGTTTTTACGGCTATTCCTAATTCTTTGGCTATTTCCGTATATTTCTTTTGTTCCATTCGGCTTTTTACAAAAACAGTACGGCATTGTGGAGAAAGCTGATCCAAAACACCATCTATCTTTTGCTTTAGTAGCTGTTCTTCTTCTTGAGCGTTGATTACGGCATCATAGTAAGTTTGTTCTATTACTAAATTAGCATGATGTTTTTGAATAGAAATCTCTTTTTTTAAATGGTTAATGCTTTGGTTATGTACGCTTTTGAATAAATAAGCTTTTATGGAACTATTGATATTTAAAGAAAATCGCTTCTCCCAAAGGTTCAAAAATACTGCTTGGACAATATCTTTGGCATCATCAGGATTTTTCAAAATTGTAAAAGCATAACGGTGCAACGCTTCATATTGCTCAAGAAAAACGGCCTCTAGTTGATTTTTATCCTTCATTTCAGGTTTGCAAATATTGTGTAATTTTTCAGGAAATCCAAATTCGCCTCCTATAATAACAGTTTTGTTTTGGATAATTTAAAAACGAAGAAGTAAATAAAAAACTATCTACTAAGGGTTTTTCTCCAAACCACTTGTCCTTACAAAGTAAAAAGTATGCTCAATATTATATTGTATATGCAAATGGTGAAAAATACTAGCCCTAATAAACCTCAAACAAAGAACAAAATCGTTTCTCGGACAGTTATGTCTTTAAAAAGAAAGGGTATGATGAATGCTTCATCGGAGCCATTAAAAAAGAAAAAAAGCTGGGATGCCCGGTTTTTATTGACTTTTTTTTGTTTTATTGTAGTTGGTATGTTATTGTTCGATGTCAAGATCTTTTTGATGGGCGATGATGCAGATTATATTTTTGATGCTTTTGATTTTGTTCATAAGGGCTTGTATCCTTCGGGCCGTTCCAGTTTGTATTCCATGATGTTGGGTATTCCCATTTTGTTTTTCGGTACAAATGTGGTGGTGTTGAAATGTTTTTCATTCTTATGTGCCCTTTTGGGTTTTTTGTTTTTATACCGTGCTTTTTATAGGAAAATACCTAATTGGATGCTGTATTCCGTCCTTTTTTTTTCCGCAATCAACAGTTCGTTGCAGGTCTTTAGCAGCTCCAATCTTTCCGAAGCTTTTTTTATGATGGTACAATACGGCTTTATTGTTGCAGTTTTTTTATTACTGGGAAAACTTGAAAAACCTACCGAGCGTTTATGGAAATATTGGATATTGGTTGGATTTATGGGCTTGGTAATTTCATTGAGCAAAAATATTGCCATCATTGCTCCAATTAGTTTGGTTGTTTATTTTTTGATGAGAAAGGAATGGCGTAATTCCTTGAATTCATTAGGTGTTTTCCTTGTATTCAAAATACCTTATGAAATTTTATTGCGGTTGATTTTCAATCAAAACACGGTAGTGAGCCAATGGAGTCAGGTAATGGCAAAAGATCTCTATCATCATGAAAAAGGAGGGGAGACCTTTAGTGGTTTTATAGATCGTTTTTTTGCAAATACCCAGATTTATTTCTCAAATGTTGTATTGACGGAATTGGGATTCCAAATTGGGAAAGGTATATCCATCCTTGCTTCGGCAATCTTGGTAGCTTTGTTGTTATTTGCTTGCTATTGTTCTTTTAAGAATAATAAATTCGTATTTTTTACCTGTATTTATGTAGCTATTATGTGTGCAGGCACTTTTTTTGCCTTGCAACCGGCCGTAGCCGAAGCAAGGATTATTTTGATATTTGTTCCCTTGTTATTGGTGTTGCTATTGTTTGCCTTACATAATCTTTTCGCCTATTTCAGTAAATTCTCTTCTTTTATTTCAATTTCCGTATTAGGGATATTTCTTGTGTTTTTGTTTTTTAAGAACTTGCAAAAAACTTTTGCGAAAGTGCAGGAAAACCAAACTATGCTCATAGAAAATTTAAGCGGAGACATATATTATGGATATACAACGGATTGGGTAAATTACTTGCAAATGGGGAAATGGGTAAAGGAAAACATTCCTGACAATGTAACTGTAGCTGCAAGAAAGCCCAATTCCTTAACCATTTATAGTGACGGCCGGCCTTATGTGGGCATTTATTCCTTCCCCACAAATTTGAACGCGGACCAACTTTTGATGAAACTGAAGCAGGATGATATTCAATATTTAGTAGTGGCAAGTTTGCGGGCTAACCCTGCACAATATATCCCGGGTCGTTATATTACTACTATCCGTGCTTATATTACCAAAATAGAGGAAAGTTACAAAAGCGCTTTTACGATTGTACATCAAATTGGCAAAGAAGAAACTTGCTATTTAGTTAAAATAAATTATCCAGTGCATATAAAAGGGCAATAGGGTAAGGGGTATGTATCCTGTCCTTAGGGCTTTGCGCATCAGTCTTTCATATTGTCGCCGATGTCATCCAGTGGTTAGTACAATTACAGTAAAGTATTGGATTTGGGGTCAGGCGGGTTTCAGGGAGCACAAAATGTCAATTTATTACAAAGCACAACCTCAAAGTTTACCCTTCAGCCCGCCTGATGCAAAACCGTATTACCGGCTGTTTTTCTCAGATTAAAACAACCAGGCGTTTTCCGCCCTCAATATTCATCTCCCAAACTTTTTCAATTTCATTCAAATCAACATTTACGGTTTCAATTTTCAATTTGCCGACAGCAGCGAGTTGAAACATCTCCGGAAGTATTTCGGTAATCAATAACTTAATTTCTTCCCGTGTCCAGCTTCCTAAACCCGAACCTGAAATTTGGATATCGGTTCCACGCAAAACAGAAGAAGATAAAGTAATGGTATCACCCATCATTCCGCCAACAGTAACATAGCGTGTACGAGGTGAAAACCCGCCATTACCTTTCAATGCCGACAAAATTAATTCTGCACTTTCTCCCCAAAGGTAATCAACCACAACATCAATCGGATTTTCTGTGTGTATGGCATTTATTTGAGAAACGAAAGCTTCATCATCTTGTTTGAGGGAAATAATTTCATCTGCACCCAACAACAATAACTCTTTCAAAGATTCTTCGTTTCTGCCTGTTGCTATTACTTTTTTTGCACCATAATACTTGGCAATTTGTACTGCAACCTTTCCGGTAACACCCGTTGCTCCGTTAATCAAAACAGTTTCTCCTTTTTGTAAGTTTGTCCTGAAACGCAAGGCCAAAGCCGAACCCATAACCGCATTTGGCAGCGCAGCGGCCATTGCATTATCAATACCTTCCGGAAGTTTTACGATTCGTTCTTTTTCGACAATCGCTTTTTCGGCAATCATTCCACTTACACCGAGGCCGTAAATTCTTGTTCCGTCTTCAAGTAAACCAACTCCGTCCCCGCCTACTATTTTTGCTGTCCATCCTTCGTTTTGCGTAGAGTAATGTTTTCCGCTTGCCCTCATTTTATCAAGGTTTTTTACGGCCGAAGCTTTTACCGAAACCAATAATTCATTTTCGTTTTGCACTTTTGGTTCTGCAAAATCTTCTACATACTTTGGCATTTCGCCTTTTTGAAATATTACCGCTGCTTTCATTTTGTTTGATTTTTCTGCAAAGCTACAGTTCAGCATTATTGATTGCGATAACATTTGTTATCAAATTCACTTATCTCTTTTCTTTTGCCAATTTGCTTTTTATCCGGCTTAAATGAACGGTGGAAATTCCCAAATAAGAAGCAATGTAATGTTGGGGAACCCGCTTTACAATTTCCGGCCTTTCTTTTATCAGGTTGAGATAGCGTTGCTGAGGTGTATCTTTTATAGCCGAGAAAAAGTATTTCATGTAATCGAATGTCCGCTCAAAGATTTTGTCAATGAACATATCCCTCATGTATGGGATTTCTTTTATTTCTTCGATTATTTTGTCTAAATCGTTTTTATGTATCCACCATAATGCACTTGGTTCAATGGTTTCTATGGTAGTCGGGCTCTCAATATTTTTCCTGAAACTTTCAATAGAACCCACTGTTTCATTCTCGAAGAAAAACTGGGAAGTGACATCTTTCCCGTTATTGTTAAACCATACACGAATACATCCTTTTTCAATCAGGAAC
>Ga0160455_100617_pt1 | contig 15485 bp, 10 predicted proteins | sample HID1972I_E6MG_FD_108206 | JGI IMG/M metagenome (GOLD analysis project Ga0160455, IMG submission 108206) | Enriched pill bug-associated microbial communities from UW Madison campus, WI, USA - HID1972I_E6 MG | ecosystem: Host-associated > Arthropoda: Insects > Digestive system > Unclassified ... | reverse complement strand
TTATCCAGTCATACTCTTCTGGCAATTCATGCTCATGAGCTGCGGCTGCTTGTAATCCGAATGGTACGATCATTACCATGGACAGCAGAACGAGCAGTGCTGTGAACGACCGTTTCATTGCTTACCACTCCTTTAATTAAGTAAATGCGTCATGAAAGATGAGAATCGGCTCAAATCAACCTGACGTTCGTTAGCTTGCCCATCTTGACATGTCGTCATGACGATGTATGATTAGGGAAATGTACCAAAGTATAGGAGGCATTAGTCGCATGACACAAAAATTAAAATTTGCCATCATTCAAATGGATGTAAAAGCGGGTGATGTTGCACATAATATGGAAGTGCTGAAAGTAAAGCTGAATGAAGCAGTTAGTGTAGCAGAAAAACCTGATGTGATTATGTTTCCAGAAATGTGGAATACCGGCTATGCACTAACTGAAATTGATGCATTAGCTGATGCTGAAGGAAAACAAACGATTGCTTTGCTGTCGGAGTTCGCAAAGCAGCATGAAGTTAACATTATAGGTGGTTCGATTGCTGAGAAAAAAACGGATGGCGTATACAATACGATTTACGCTTTTGATCGCAGCGGCAATATTATTAATGATTACTCTAAGCTTCATCTATTCCGTCTAATGGATGAAGAGAAATATTTGCAAGCTGGAGATAAGCTTGGTCGTTTGGAAATTGATGGCGTACAAGCTGCAATGATGATCTGCTATGACATTCGTTTTCCAGAGCTAGCACGTTCTCTAGCTTTGCAAGGAGCAAAAGTATTGTTTGTTCCAGCACAATGGCCAAAGCCTCGTCTGAACCATTGGCGTACGCTTCTAATCGCTCGAGCGATCGAGAACCAGATGTATGTCGTTGCCTGCAACCGAATGGGGAAAAGTGGAGATGCTGAGTTTTTCGGTCATTCCATCGTTATTGATCCTTGGGGAGAAATTGTCGCTGAGGCACAAGAAGAAGATACGATACTACGTGGAGAAATCGACCTGTCGATCGTTGAAAAGGTTCGTGCAACGATTCCAATCTTCGAAGATCGCCGCCCGCAATACTATAACCGTGTAACCGAATAAGAATTTGTTTGAAAAGCACTTGATAGCTAGTCTGAGTAAGCGAATCGCTACAGAGAAAATCGTTCTTACACTCGCGTTTAAAGCCTGATTCTTCTATCAATTAATCAAGGTAGAATCAGGCTTAAAAGGCGAGCCACTATCGTTTTCCAGAATCGAATTGCTCCTTCGCTTACAAAGGAGCCCGAAGCAACCATGCAAGATGTCTGCTTTTCACATATCTTGATCTGACTCGTAGCCATTCTATGGAATAGAACGGCTATAACACTAGTGTGTATGGTCTTGAATTGTTACCTTCAATGTTGTTATGAAAGCTTGCGCTGCCTTGGACAAGTAACGTCCTTTTCGGCTAGCGATGACAAGTGTCCGTGTCGGATGACTTTTAATACGAAGATAGTTAGGAGTATAGTCATTATTTGACGTCTTCGTTAGCATATTGGGAACGAAAGCAATGCCCATTTCAGCAGCGACAAGCGCCTGAACGGTATCTATGTTCGTGCTTTCAAACACAATGTTCGGAGAAAATCCAGCTTGTTCGCATAAGTCCACAGTAATTTGACGAAAGCCTTGTCCTCGCTTAAGTGCGATAAATGGCTCTTCCTTAAGTTCGTTCAGATCAATCGGCTTTGTTACTTGGGCAAGTCGGTGATTTCTAGGAACCGCAAGTCGTATTTCTTCCTCCATATAAGGCTCACAGCTCAAATTAGCGTCAATAAGTGGTAAAGTTAGCAAACTAACATCGGTACCGCCACTTGCAGTGAGCTGTTCCAGCTTAGCTGTCGTATCCTCAACAAGTACCACTTCAATCTGAGGATATTGCTTACCGAAGCGGGGAAGCACAAGTGGCAATATATGAGCGCCAGTAATTGGCAGCGTGCCTACGACAAGCTTTCCTTTACGCATCTGAGCCATATCATCCATTTCCTGACGAAGCTGTTCTACTGCATCTAGTATATGCTGTGCTTTCTCAACAAACACTTCACCTGCTTCTGTAGGCTCGACGTTATTCGTTGTACGTCTGAACAGCATCACATTTAGCTCTTGTTCTAGCTTTGAAAGCTGTTGGCTTAACGAAGGTTGAGCGATATGGAGCTTTTCAGCTGCACGGGAAAAGTTTTTTTCTTTTGCAATTTGTATAACATAGCTTAATTGACGTAATTCCATTAGACAGATTCCTTTCAACAGATAATCTATGAACATGAATATTTAAATGATAGAGCTTCTAATTGAGAAGGATTATCAAAATCAATAAACGAATGCTCTTTAATAGGTTTTTCCTATAGTCTCTATAGTTATTATATCTTAGAATTATGAAAAAAGACATGTTATGATTACATTAATTAAAGAACGCGTTGCGGTGCAATGCTAGAAACGATAGAGGTGAGTATAATGGCGAAAAAAACTATGTTCGAAAAAATTTGGGATAATCACGTCATTCAATCAGAAGAAGGAAAACCTAGCATTTTGTATATTGATCTTCACCTAGTACATGAGGTTACTTCTCCACAGGCATTTGAAGGCCTTCGTTTGTCAGGCCGTAAAGTTCGCCGTCCAGATCTAACTTTTGCTACGATGGATCACAACGTTCCAACGTTTGATCGCTTTAATATTTCTGATCCGATTTCTAAGCAACAAATCGATACACTTACACAAAACTGTAATGATTTTGGTGTAACGCTTTATGACCTTAACACGCTTGATCAAGGGGTTGTTCACGTTATGGGTCCAGAGCTAGGACTAACTGCTCCTGGTAAAACGATCGTTTGTGGTGACTCTCATACTTCTACTCACGGTGCTTTCGGTGCTTTAGCATTCGGTATCGGTACTTCTGAAGTTGAACACGTACTTGCTACACAATGTTTGCAACAAGCGAAGCCAAAAACGATGGAAGTTCGTTTCGTTGGTAAGCGCAAGCCTGGCGTTACTGCAAAAGACTTAATCCTTGGTGTAATTGCTCAGTATGGTACTGACTTTGCAACTGGCTATGTTGCTGAGTATACAGGCGAAGCGATTCGTGAGCTTTCTATGGAAGAGCGTATGACAGTTTGCAATATGTCCATTGAGGCTGGTGCACGTGCTGGTATGATCGCTCCAGACGAAACTACATTTAACTACTTGCGTGGTCGTCAATATGCTCCAAAAAGCTACGAAGAAGCAGTTAAAGTTTGGTCCGAGCTAAAAACTGACGAAGGCGCAGTATATGATACTGTAGTAGAATTTGATGTAGATTCTCTTATTCCTCAAGTAACATGGGGAACTAGCCCTGGTATGGGAACGAATATTGAAGCAACAGTACCTAATCCAGCGGAAATGGCTACTGAAAACGAACGTAAAGCTGCTGAAAAAGCGCTTGAATATATGGATCTTAAACCAGGTACTCCGATGACTGATATCGCTATTGATTATGTATTTATCGGTTCTTGTACGAATGGACGTATTGAAGACCTTCGTGCAGCAGCGGAAATCGCTCGCGGTTACAAAGTAGCTAACAACGTGACAGCAATTGTCGTTCCGGGTTCTGGACGCGTTAAACTACAAGCTGAAAAAGAAGGCTTGGATGTTATTTTTAAGGAAGCTGGCTTCGAATGGCGTGATGCAGGCTGCTCCATGTGTCTAGCGATGAACCCAGACGTTCTTAAGCCAGGTCAACGTTGTGCGTCGACATCTAACCGTAACTTTGAAGGTCGTCAAGGCCGTGGTGGACGTACGCATCTTGTATCACCAGCTATGGCAGTAGCAGCAGCTGTTAAAGGTCATTTCTACGATGTTCGTAAATGGGATATTAAAGAAGCTGTTGTTAACTAATAGCTCATATAAGAGAGGGGTAACGAGAATGGAAGCATTTGTTAAACATACAGGAATTGTCGCTCCAGTAGACCGTGTAAACGTAGATACGGACGCAATCATTCCAAAGCAATTTCTAAAGCGCATCGAGCGCAGTGGTTTCGGTCAATTTTTATTCTATGAATGGCGCTTTGACGAAGAGGGCAATGTTAACCCGGATTTCGAACCGAATAAACCTCGCTACGAGGGTGCATCTGTACTAATCTCACGTGCGAATTTTGGTTGTGGATCTTCTCGTGAGCACGCGCCATGGGCAATTCTTGACTATGGATATAAAGTAGTTATTGCACCGTCTTATGCAGATATCTTTTACAATAACTGCTTCAAAAACGGCATCTTGCCAATTAAGCTAAGTGAAGAGCAAGTAGAAGACTTATTCCAACGTACAGCGAAGCATGAAGGCTACAAGTTGAACGTTGATCTAGAAAGCAAAACGATTACTGATGAGCATTGCTTAAATATTTCTTTTGATCTTGATGAGCATCGTCGTCAGTTCTTGCTACAAGGACTAGATGACATCGGGTTGACGTTGAAGCATGCAGACCTGATCGCAGCATATGAAGAAAAACGTGCACAATTAGTTGTTAATAGCTAATTATCGTAAGCTAGCAAATGAGTATTCGATTACTCACTTGCTAGCTTTTTTGTATCAAATTTAAATAAGAACAATCGTTGAGGGGCTATGGTCAATGATATGCCCCGATGATTGTTCTTTTTTCGTGTCAATATATTTGCAATGGATCTACTGAAATATGTACAAAAAGAGAGAATAGTTTGATAAAATGATGATAGCGTTTCAATCGGAAAAATAATTGTTGACTGAGCGCAACTTTTGGCAGAAAAACACGTCTAATGAAATGATAGATTGATAGTAATGACCAACGGGGTGGGAAATGAAGAAGATTATTAGTAGTTTGTTTATTGTCGTGAGTTTATTCGCTTTGCTAGGTTTTGCCGGAGTAGTTAGTGCTTCAACCACACCCAAGCTTTATATGGATGGTAATCAGATTGTAACTGATGTGGATCCGATCATTAAGCAAGGGACTACCTTAGTGCCGCTAGCTGTGTTGTCATCAGGACTGGGGTATGAAGTGAAATGGAACAATCAGGCAAAAGAAGTTACCGTACTAGATCAAAAAACAACGATCAAGCTAGCTATTGGTCAAAAGGTCGGCTACGTGAATAACGATAGCTATGAATTAAGTCAAGCTCCGAGTCTAGTGAAGAACAGAACGATGGTGCCAATACGATTCGTTTCTGAAGTGTTAGGCTTAAAGGTGGAGTGGAAGCAGAAAACCTCCGAAGTACTGCTGACAAGCCCTGTAAAGGAGCCAGAGCCTTCTGCGACACCGTCACCAGTACAGGATGCAACGGTAACCAATGTTCACTTTAGTGAAGAAGGCAATATTCATATTGCTTACACTGGAACACTTGTCGAGCCCAAACCAATGCTATTGCCAGCTAACGATACAACGCCAGCAAGGCTTGTCGTAGATCTTAACAACACTGGTTATACATACGATCTCGCAAGCAGTTTCATAAAAGGACAAACGGAAGTAACATTGAATGGCTTCGCAAACCTGTCAGGGTATCGCTTTTCACAGTTTTCCAGCAATCCATTGACTGCAAGAGTTGTCGTGCTGCTGAATGAAGGAGCGAATTATACGCTTGTTCACGCGAATGGGGAATTAATTATTAACTTTAATGAAGCCGCTAGTGAGATTCCAGGCGAAACACCACCTGCAACTGGAGAGCCAACACCAGGAGATAATCCGTCACCTACACCGAGTACACCGCCAGATTCAACAGATGGCAGTAAACCAATCTATCATATTGTACTTGATGCTGGTCATGGTGATACGGATCCAGGTGCTATTAATAAATCTCTTGGCTTGCGTGAAAAGGACTTCAATCTAAGTGCTGTGCTGAAAGTAAAGGCTGCACTAGAGAAGCATGATCAGATTGTTGTGCATTTAACCAGATCAGATGATACGTTTTTAGAGTTGTCTGAACGAGTAGCATTTGCTGAAAAAGTCCCAGGAGTAGGGAAGAAAGCAGATTTATTTATTTCTATACATGCGAATAGCTATACGAACACATCTGTTAGTGGAACTGAAACCTACTACAATCGTGAAAATAGTAAGCAGCTTGCAAATACGCTTCACCCTCATATTGTTGGAGCAGTTGGATTGAATGATCGCGGAGTTAGAACTGCATCATTTAAAGTAATTCGCGAAACGACGATGCCTGCTGTATTGCTAGAGGTTGGTTATTTAAGTAATTCATCAGACGCTAAAGTATTGTTTGACAGCAATGTTCAATCAAAATTTGCTAAAGAGCTTGCAACCGGAGTGTTCAAGTATTTAAAATTGCAATAATATTTCTGTCCATATGGTACGCCATATGATAGGAACAATGGTATAATAATAGTAGTTTACTAGGAAGTGTCTGGGAACTCCAAAGGGAGCAGATGTTGCCGAATGTTCGTTCCGAGCAAGGCACTTTTTCGAAGGCGTACCGGAGGTACGACAAGAGAAGGTAACGCAGCTGTGGGCGAACAGGCGGTGATGGATGCCCTTCAACGGGTTTCCAGACACTTCGTCAAATCACGGGTCGCACTGAGTGTAGACCCGCGATGATCTTATTGGATTGGTGGGGAAAAGATGCCTATACATATTACGTGGAAAAAAATTTTAACAGGGGCAGTTGCTTTTACTCTAGTTAGTGGTGCAGCACTGCCAGTGCTTTCTAATCAGGTGTCAATTGTACAAGCAGCGGAACAAGGAATTACTCCATTCACAGATGTGCCTGCTGGCTTATATGCGGAAAAGCATATATACCGTTTATCACTGCAGCAGATTGTGAAAGGATATGAGAACAAAGCGACTGGCGAATTCTCTTTTAAATACAACAATACGATTAGTCAACAGGAAGCTGTTATTATGGCGATTCGTTTTGCTGGTCTTGAAAACAACGTGAATAAAAATGGGATATTTATCTTTCCAGAAGGCTTTGATGTTAAAGAAGATTATAAGTCATATATTTCGCTTGCTTTCGACAAAGGGTTACTTGACCGTGAGCAAGAATATGCGATTGCTGCAGCTGAGCCAGATGTAGAGTGGGGAAGTAAGGCAGCATCTCGTGAGTGGGTTACGAAGCTTATTATTAATACGATTGGTGCACAAAAGAAAGCAACTGAGCTTATGGATACGCCTTCCTCGTTTACAGATAATGATCAAATTGATAGTAAGTATACAGGATATGTAAATGCTGCCGTAGAGCTAGGGCTGGTGAAGGGGTATACCGAGACAACGTTCTCCCCGAAATCTGCGATTAATCGCGCTAGCTTTGCAACGATATTAAGCCGTGCTCAAAAAGATTTCCCTATTGAAGCTGCTGGACAGCAGTATGGTATTATTACGAATATTACTGAAAATTCTATTACAATCTATGAGCATGATGCGGAAACAACGTATACTTTTGATGATACAACAGGTTTTTACGGTAGTGATTCAGATTTTGCTGTGAAAAGAGATCAATTCAAGCTTTATACCGATGTAGCGCTTATTCACATTGATGGCGTTGCCAAGTTTGTTGAGACGTTGGGAGAGACGACCTATACAGATGAATTAATTGCTCCTGTCGGAAAAGTGAACTCTTCTGAAAAGGTCATTTATGTTTGGATAGATGATAATCCTGTAAAAATACCATATGATGATTCAACGCTAATTCAAGATACGTCAGGAAAAAAGCTAACGATCAGTGATTTGAAAGAAAACAGTAACATTAAAATTACTCGTGACACCTTTAGAAATTCACCAAAAGTTATTACTATTGAATTAATAACGGCTGGAGAAGAGTCGACAACGACTGTAACAGGTACATACTTGAGCTATGTGGATTCGAGCAACATGATTACGATCAAAACAGACAAAGGACTTGTTAGTAAATACTTGGCAAAAACGCCAACGATAACGGTTCCTTATGTTAAGCATGCAACGCTTAGTAATTTGATTGAAAATGCGGACAAAGTAACCTTGAAGATGAACGCTAAGGATGAGGTTGTTGAAGTTTCGGTACCGTCAGAAGATTACAAGACGATCTATTTGCCGACGATTGTAAGCAGTGATGATATTACGGGGTTAATTACCGTATTAGATGCGAGTGGTACGAAGGCAGAAGCATTGTTCATAACAGATTCTACACGTTATTTAATGGATGGAGTACCAGTGGATTTATATAGCGTTAGTGGTGATCCTGCTGACTGGGATGGGTTGATGCTTCGCTATGTTGAAGTCAATGGTAAAAAGCAGGTTGTTTATTACGATATGATATCGGAAATAAGCGGTACTGTTGAAGAAATGGATTACTTTAATGAAAAAATTAAGCTGCAGTTGCCTGACGGCGTTATCGCTGAACTTAATTATGAAGATGCAAGTATTGAAAGCTTAACGAAGTCAAAGCTAACCTATTTGGATATTAAAGAGGGTAATTTGTTATCTGTTGATCTTTCGTCCGAAGATGGGTCCATTACAAAATTCCGTCTCTCTGAAACGTATTCAATGGCTGTTTCTTCCATTTCCAATTTAACAAAAGAAGTCAAGTTCAAGCATAACGATAATACGTATTCTGTTCTATATGACGAGGCAGAGTTTGTTGATGCAAACGGTAAGCCAGTTAGTTTTTCTGACTTGAAAACGAATAAAAATGTGATCGTTAGCTTTGCAGGGAATCGAGTTGTACGTGTAATCGTACAATAAACTGCAATTTTTAAGTAACATTTTGTGAAAAACTGTCCAAAACGGGCAGTTTTTTTTCTATTATGAGGAAATGTTACTTGCCTATAGAGTCGTTTTTCGCTAAACTTTGAACGATGGTTATGAAGTGGAGGCTTATAGATGAAAGCAAAGGAAAAAATGAGGCACGTGCTTGATGTGTTGGCAGAGATGTTTCCAGATGCTCATTGTGAGCTAAATCATAGTAATCCATTTGAATTAACGATTGCTGTGCTGTTATCTGCACAATGTACGGATGAAACTGTAAATAAAGTAACTGTGGATTTGTTTCAAAAGTACAAGACACCTGCGGACTATTTGGCAGTACCATTAGAAGAGCTTGAGATGGATATACGACGTATTGGCTTGTTTCGCAGCAAGGCAGCCAATATTCAAAAGCTGTGTCGAATCGTAATTGATAAGTATGGCGGTGATGTCCCAAATACCCACGAAGGGCTTGTAGAGCTTCCTGGGGTTGGACGGAAAACAGCCAATGTCGTAATGTCTAATGCTTTCGGTGTGCCTGCAATCGCTGTTGATACGCATGTGGAGCGTGTTTCGAAGCGCTTATCATTTGCGAAGCCAGATGATTCTGTATTAGTTGTAGAGCAGAAGCTTATGAAGCTTGTGCCGCGAGAAGAATGGACAATTACTCATCATCGGTTGATATTTTTTGGGCGCTATCATTGCAAGGCACAAAAACCTCAATGCGAGATCTGTCCATTACTTGATTTATGCAAAGAAGGCCAACAGCGTATGAAAGCTGCCTTATCAACCAAAACTAAACGTAAAACTACAAAAAAATAAGAGGATGATTATTAATGAAATGCATTTCCGTGTACACTAAAAATTTTGAACAGTTTTCTGATATTTACGAGCAAGTGCTTGAAGCAGCACCACAAGAGAACGAAGATATTGTCATTGATGGAATTACGGTAAGTGGATCAGGTCATGTACCTGTACAATATATCGAACGTATGCGTGTTAAGCCTGAAGTTGTTGTAATGAAAGAGAAGGCTCGTGATATTATGATTCTGCAACATGGAAATGTGTTCGAAATTTGCTTGCCATCTTCTGAAGATGAAGAAGTTAGTGAATAAGGAGAATTTTTAATATGCTGACAGGCAATTTACAAGAGAAATTACACAAAATCTCTAGTGAAATGTCCTCACATAACGATCAAGCCCATGCTCATAAAATAGATGAGCTCAATAGTAAGCTGACTGCCGGTCGGCTTACTATTGCTTTATGTGGACATTTTTCTGCAGGGAAATCTACTCTATTAAATACATTATGTGGAGCCAAATTATTACCTTCGAGTCCAATACCGACAAGCGCTAATGTCGTTACGATTGCTTACGGAGAGGAAAGTAAAGCAAAGGTAAAAGTGTCTGCAAACGAGTCGATTCGTTATGATGAGGTACCAATTGATCAATTAGATGCATACTGTAAGGATGGAGAATCATATATTTCTGTACATATTGAATATCCAAGCGAATTATTGAAAAAAGGGATTACGCTGCTGGATACTCCGGGTATTGATTCTACGGATGCAGCGCATAAGCTGGCTACTGAATCTGCTTTACATATGGCAGACGTTGTTTTTTATGTGATGGATTACAATCATGTCCAATCTGAGATTAACTTCACATTCGCAAAGGAATTGCGAGAGTGGGGCAAGCCATTATATTTTATTGTTAATCAAATCGATAAGCATCGCGAGGCAGAATTAAGCTTCGAAAGCTACCAGCAAAGCGTAGCCGATAGCTTTCAAGCTTGGCATCTGGAGCCTGCTGGTATTATGTACTTATCGCTTCGAGAGCCTCAGCATCCATATCATCAATGGGAAAGCGTATTGCGACTAGTAGATGATCTTCAGAGCTGCCAGAATGAGTTGACAGGCTATAGTGTGTGGAGCTCTTTGGCTCATGTTACGAACGCTTATATAACGGAACTTGAACAAGCTACTGAGCCGCTAAAGCAACAACTACTTACGCAAATTGGTGGCCAAGAAAAACTCGAAGGATTAGAACGAGACGCTGAGCAAGTCAAGGATAGAATCCAATCTCTTAATGAAGCAATCGAGCAATATCCAGTGCAATTACGTAAGGAAATTGAGAGTCTGCTTGATAATGCCAACATCACTCCAGCAGCACTTAGAGATCTTGCCCAGCAGTTTTTAGAAAGTCGTAAAGCAGGGTTTCGTGCAAGTTTTTTAGCATCAAAGCAAAAAACTGCTGCCGTTCAATCAGAACGCTTGCAAGCGTTTTATGCTGAGCTGATAAAACTGACTGATGCGAACATCGCCTGGCATATGCAGACGCTTCTTCGTAAAGCTGCGGAAAGTGTTTCGTTCGATCGCGAGCAATTGGAATTAGAATTGAAGTTGCTGGAGCAAGTACAGCCAACTGAGCAACAGCTGCTTGAAGGTATTCATAATGGAGCTGTACTAGGGAATGAGTATACATTGACTTATTGCAAGGATCTTGCTGCTTCAATCAAATCACATTATCGGAGATCGGCGTTAGTAATTGTTGATAAGCTCGCTTCAAAGTATGCGTTACAAGAAGAAAACAAGCTTGAGCAATTGAGGAATGAAATCAATGAACTATCTGAGCAATTGACACAGGCTGAGCAGTACCGATCTGTTTTGCAGCGTGAGCAAAGCTATAGAACTGAGTTAGATCAGCTCTTAATGCCGCAGCCTGAAGCGCCTAGGCTGCCTGAAGTGCTAGAGCTGCGAACAGGAAATGATGTCAGCTTCGTTGAGCAAAAAGAAATGATTAATTTAAGCTCAATCAGTAACGCTGCTGCAAGCCAGGGAGCAACCGTCCAAACACAGCTTAATGCAAAGCAGCTGTCGGCAGCGCTTCTGCAAAGCGCTGAGCTGCTGTCCGAAGTAGAAGGAATGGAACAGATCGTTGAGGAGCTTTCGCTAAAGGCTGCTCGTTTAGACAGCCGTAAGTATACGATCTCGTTGTTTGGGGCATTCAGCGCTGGGAAGTCATCGCTCGCTAATGCTCTGATCGGGGAACGCGTCCTTCCAGTTAGCCCTAATCCGACGACTGCAGCGATCAACAGCCTGCTGCCGCCAGATTCAGAGCATTCGCATGATACAGCGACGATTTATATGAAGTCTCGAGAGCTGATGCTTGATGATATGAGCTATTCTTTAATGCTGCTAGGCTTTGAGCTTACGGAGCAACAAAAGCAGGATCAGAGCTATCTGTTTAGACTAATCGACACATTAACACCAGAGCGAATCCATAACGGCGGTAGAGCGCACTATAGCTTCGTAAAAGCTGCACGTGATGGCTGGGGCGAGCAGGAAACTTGGCTCGGTAAGCAGCGAGAAGTAGATCATGATCTTTATCAGGCATATGTAGCAGAGGAGCAGCGGTCTTGCTTTGTTTCGGAGATTAAGTTTTACTATGATTGCGCTTTAACGAAAGCAGGCATTATATTAGTTGATACGCCAGGTGCAGATTCAGTCAATGCTCGTCATACAGGAGTTGCCTTTAATTATATTAAAAGCACGGACGCCATTCTTTTTGTTACGTATTATAATCATGCATTTTCCCATGCCGATAGTCAGTTCCTGGATCAGCTTGGTCGAGTAAAGGATCAGTTTGAGCTTGATAAAATGTTCTTTATCGTTAATGCGTCAGACCTTGCTTCCAGCGAGCAAGAGCTGCGCTCTGTCATGGAACATGTTGAATCGAATTTGAATAGACATGGTATATTGTCGCCTCGAATGTTTCCGATATCAAGTTTGCAGGCACTTGAAGCTAAACAATCAGGTGATCATCATGCCATGGAAGCATCGGGAATAGCGAGCTTTGAGCAAGTATTCCATTCGTTTATCCATGATGAACTTGGTGCCCTTGCAGTGAATTCTGCATTGCTTGAACAAAAAAGAGCTGTGAATATGGTTACAGCACTTCTTGACAGTGCAAAGTCTGCCAAGCTTCATGCCCAGCAGCAGATTGATAGCATAAAGCAAAATATGCAATACCTGACGCAAGTGAAGGAAGAGCAGGCATCACAGCAGCTTCCGACTGCAATGAACCAAGAAATCATCGAATTAATGTACTATATTGTTCAGCGGCTGTCCTTCCGCTTCGGTGACTTTTATAATTATGCATTTAATCCAGCACTTCTCAAGGACGATGGTCGTTCGATGTCTCAAGCTGTGTGGAGTGCATGGCTAGAACTACAACGCTCCTTAGCACTAGAGCTGCAGCAGGAATTGCTTGCGACAACGATGCGAGTAGAGAAAGCGATCGAATTAGCCGTTTATAAGCAGCTAGATCAATTTGCTGAACTTGCTGGTGAAAAATTAGCGGGCTATCAAAAGCCTGGAATTAAGTCGCTGGAATACATTCAACCTAAGCAGCCTGCTGATTGGCAAGAACGTAATATTAGTGTGAAGTGGCTTAGCAGCCGCATTAAATCTCCAAAGCAGTTTTTTGAAGGAGATGGTAAAGCGAAGCTAAGAAAAGAGCTAGAGGAATTAATCTTCCCAAGTATGGAGCAATGGATGAGCAATGTTCAGATGGATTGGCAGAATCATTATGAGCAGCAGTGGCAGTTAGTTCTTGCTGCTCAGCTAGACCGTTTTGGGCAAAGTATTACGCAATACGGCAAGCAACAGCTTTTGCTGCTTGAAGATGAATCATATGTATCCAAGCTAGAGGTTGTACATCATAAAATCAAGCAATTAATCACTAATGATTAACTTTTAAGGTAATTGATCTAAGTTCGTGATGAAGCTGCTACCTTTCGATATCGAAAAGTAGTAGCTTTTTTTTTGGTCTTTTGTGTGAAATTATGCAAAAATGGAGCAATTTGAACATAAAGCCGAATGAACACCATCATTTGAGAGTAAAAGTGAGGAATGTTTATTGTTTTGCCACAATAACCGCACAAAAAGATAGATTTCCATTATAATGCTGTTTGCTCAACAACAGGCGAGTTGATAAGATTCTTCATATCTAAAATAAGTGAGGAGTGACCGTTTTGGAAATACTTAGGCAGCTGAAGCGATTCTATGCACCTGAGAAAAAGTTTATTGTGGGCGCAATACTTTTTCTTGTGCTTGCAACTGGAATCGGACTTGTTCAGCCTTACCTGGTAAGTTATTTGATCGACAAAGTGATTTTGCCTAGAAATTTCGAGTTGGTAGCACCTATCTCACTTTCGGTTGTTGGGGTCGTCTGCTTGAAGGCACTGAATCAGTTTTTACACGGTTTTTGCGGTGGCAGATTAGGAAACCGAGTTGCAACGAAAATGAGAAATACGCTGTATGAGAAATTGAATACGTTATCTTTCCAATACTATGACAAAGCGAAGACGGGAGATCTAATGTCTCGCTTAACTGCTGATTTGGAAGCAATTCGAAATTTTATCGGGTTCGGATTTGCTCAGCTGCTGAACGTATTATTCATGATTGTGCTTGGCGGCGCAGTCATGGTGGCAATGAATTGGAAGCTTACGTTAATTACACTACTACCCATTCCATTGCTGTTATTTTTAGCTTTTCGTTTTGAAGGACAGATTCATCCAATCTTTCGCGAGATGCGTAAGGCGATGAGTAATCTGACTACGGCCGTTCAAGAAAACATTACAGGTGTTCGTACTGTAAAATCATATGCACAAGAGGGCTATGAGGTTCAAAAGTTTACAGAGCGTAGTGAGCAGTTTAAAACGAACCAGATTGAAGCTTCTTCAAAATGGGCAAAGTTTTTTCCGTTAATGGAAACGTCTGCAAACCTTTGTGTCATCGTGTTGTTTATTGTCGGTGGTATTTTAGTCATTAATAAAGAATTATCACTTGGGAATTTTGTCGCATTTTTTAGCTTAATTTGGTATATTGTTGGACCGCTATGGGGACTAGGGTTCCATATCAACAACTATACACAATTCAAAGCTTCTAGTGAACGCGTGTTAACACTACTGAATGAACCGATTCAAATTAAAAGCGAGTCGAATGCTGTCGTGCTTAATCCTGAAACGGCTAAAGGCGATGTTACCTTCAATCAAGTAACGTTTAACTATCCCGATAAAAAGCCAGCTGTTAATGATATTAACATTCAGGCGCCGGCTGGAACGGTAATTGGGCTGCTTGGCGCAACTGGGGCAGGGAAATCAACGATTATTCAATTGCTTATGCGTGCGTATGATGTGAAACAAGGCACAATTACGGTAGATGGCATCGATGTGAAGAATCTTGATGTGCATAGCTTGCGCTCGATTATCTCGCCCGTGTTCCAGGAAACGTTCTTGTTCTCGGCTACGATTCGAGATAATATCGCTTATGGTATTGCTGGTATAACGCAAGAGCAGATTGAAGAAGCTGCTAGGCTTGCAAAAGCTCATGACTTTATTATGGAAATGCCGCTTGGTTATGACACCGTAGTAGGCGAACGAGGCATGGGATTGTCTGGTGGACAGAAGCAGCGTATCGCGATTGCACGCGCATTTATAAAAAATCCTAAAATTCTTATTCTTGATGATGCTACGAGCGCTGTGGATATGGAGACAGAGCATGAGATTCAAGCAGGCTTCAAACAATTAATGGCTGGCAGAACGACGTTCATTATCGCACATCGTATCTCCTCATTGCGCTTTGCCGATGAAATTATCGTGCTTGATGAAGGGAATATTGTACAGCGAGGTACACATGAACAGCTTGTACATCAGCCTGGTCCATACCGTGAAACTTATCAAATTCAATATGCAGATTTCCCTGGTGAGCTAGAGCTCGCAACGGGCAATCGGGAATAGGAGG
>Ga0160455_100611_pt1 | contig 15610 bp, 10 predicted proteins | sample HID1972I_E6MG_FD_108206 | JGI IMG/M metagenome (GOLD analysis project Ga0160455, IMG submission 108206) | Enriched pill bug-associated microbial communities from UW Madison campus, WI, USA - HID1972I_E6 MG | ecosystem: Host-associated > Arthropoda: Insects > Digestive system > Unclassified ... | reverse complement strand
CTGCTCGCTGGTGACGCCCTCTGGGAAGACCGTGTCGATGGGGACGACCGCGCGCGTCGGATCGAACCAGGCCAGAGCCAACTCGAACCAGGTGGGCGTGCGCTCGCGGTTGCCCACCACCTGCACCGTCGTGAGATCCAGACTCCCGCCGGTGGGATAGGTCTCCGCATCCGGCACCTCGATCAGCGGCACCTCGACGCCGTCCGTTCCGCGCGCCGTGCCGAGCGTGTCGAACACGGGTCCGGGACGCTGGATCACGTACTGCGTCGGGACGAAGGTCAGAGCGACCAGCGCGACCAGCGAGACGCTCAGCGCGATCACCCCTGCGACCGTGCCGTTGATGCGGCGTGATGACACGTGTCCTCCGGGGCGTTCGCGAGCGGCGTACAAGGATCCGGAGCCAGCAGGGCACGGGCACAGGATCGTGTGACTAGCGTAGAGCGCACACGCTACGGGCATGCTGAGAGGGCGATTCGCATGGCAGACGACGAACAGGATCCTTCCGATTTCGAGGAGATGCTGCGACGAATGATGTCCGGTGGTCAGATCGACCCCGAGGCACTGCGCGACGCGCTCTCGAACATGGACGGCGGATCGTTCGACCCCGGCCGGATGTCGGGTCTGATGGCGCAGATGCAGGGGATGTTCGCCCAGGATCCGTGGCAGAACGCCGAGCGTCAGGCGCTGCACATCGCGAATCGCGACGGACTCGGCATCGCCGCCGGTGCGCAGACCTCTCTGGTGGATGCCTTCGCACTGGCGAACCTGTGGCTGAGCGAGGCCACCACGATCTCGGAGCTGGCATCCGCACCCCAGGCGATGACCCGCGGTGACTGGGTGAAGAAGACCCTGCCGGTGTGGAAGGAGATCGCCTCGCCGGTCTCGACGTCCATCGCCGACGCCCTGACCGGTGCGCTGGAGGGCCAGGTGCCCGAGGAGATGCAGGGCATGGTGCAGGGTGCCGGAGAGCTGATGAGGGGTCTGGGCGGGTCGCTCTTCGCCGCCCAGTTCGGCCAGGTTCTCGGCCGTCTCTCCCTCGAGGTCGTCTCCGGCGGCGACGTGGGCATCCCGGTGCTGCCGGCGGGGACGGCCGCCGTCATCCCGCAGAACATCGCCGGCTTCGGCGAGGGACTCGAGATCCCCGAGGACCAGGTCGCCCTGTACCTGGCAGTGCGCGAGCTCGCCTATGCCCGGCTGTACCGGCACGCGAAGTGGCTGCACCTGCACGTGCTCTCCCAGATCACCGACTTCGCCCGCGGCGTGACTGTGGACATCGACGCGCTCGAGGACCTGGCATCCCGCCTCGACCCGAGCGACCCTGAAGAGCTGCGCGCGGCCATCGAGGGCGGAGCGCTGCTGCCGACGCAGACGGATGCCCAGCGCGAGGCGCTGACGCGGCTGGAGAACCTGATCGCCACGATCGACGGCTGGGTCGACGTCGTCACCGGACAGGCCATCGCACGACTCCCCGACGGTGCACGGCTGGCCGAGGCCGCCCGACGTCGCCGCGCGGTCGGCGGTCCCGCCGAGGATGCGCTGGGTGCACTGGTCGGGCTGAAGCTGCGCCCCAGGCGACTGCGCGAGGCCTCGGCGATGTGGCAGGCCGTTACGGATGCCGTCGGCGTCGCCGCCCGCGATTCGCTGTGGGACTACCCCGACCTGATGCCCGAGCCGGGTGACATCGACGACCCCACCGCGCTGATCGCGCGCCTGCAGGCCACGCAGCGCGGCGAGGCTCCCGCTGCCGACGAGTTCGACGAGGCGCTGACGCGTCTGCTGGACGGCGAGGACTTCGGTGCGGCCCCCGGTGAGGGCGGTGGCATCGACGGCGAGGACGATCCGGACGAACGCCCGGAGGGAGAGCGTCCCGTCTGACGCTCGAGAACCCCGCGCGGCGCTTGTCCCTGCACAGGTGGGGAATTCGGCGGAGTTGTCCACGGATCGCGTGAACGCGCCCCGCGGCTGGGCTGCGGTGCACACAATCGGGATATGAGCCCTCGGACCGCGACCACGATCACCCGCCTCGACCCGCGGTATCCGCTGCTGTGGCGCGACGAGCACACGGTGCAGTTCGGCCTCGAGTCGGCCACGTCGATCGATGTGACCGAGGCCTGGGTCGAGCCATTGCTGCGGCGGCTGCGCGGCGGCATCCGTCTGAGCACCTTCGACGTCGTGGCGCACGGCGTGGGCGCGCCGCGCCAGGCCGCCCGCGAACTGCTCGCCCGTCTTCGCCCCCTGCTGGTCGGCGAGCAGCCCGCCGCACCACCGGTCTGGGTCGACGGAGTGAACGTCGCGGACGGCCGCGCCCAGGAGCGGATGCGGCAGGCGCTCGCCGATGAGGGCATCGCGGATGCCGAGGTTCGGGCGCCGGGAGCCGTCGCGGTGGTCGTCGTGGAGGGGGCCGCAGCCGCGCTGCAGTTCGCCTCGTACCTGCGCGATGACGTGCCGCATCTCCCGGTGGCCTTCGAGCGCCAGGCCGCGGTGGTCGGGCCGCTGGTGTTCCCCGGACGCACGCCCTGCCTGTCATGCCGCGACGCGCACGAGCAGCAGCGCGATCCCGCCTGGCCGATGCTCCACGCGCAGCTGGTGGGGCGTCCGGTCCAGATAACCGCGGCGCGGATCGCGCACGCGGCGGGACTGGCGGCTCGCGTGCTGCGCACGCCGGAGCGATCGACGGGCGTGATGGTGAGGGTCAGCCCTGACGGATGGGTCGCCTGGCGCTCGGTGCGACATCACGAAGAATGCCCGTGCCTCGAGCGGTCGTCCCGATCTCAGCCAGGAATCGCGAAGGACTCCGCTCCCCTCGACCCGCGCTTCGAGACCACGAGATCGCCAGCGTACGCGCGGCCCGCGTGACCCCCACATAAGCCAGGCGCCGCTCCTCATCGACCTGCGTGAACGTCGATGCGTACGAGATCGGCAGCGCGCCCTCCGCCCAGCCCGCCAGCAGCACGTGCGGCCACTCCAGGCCCTTCGCGGCGTGCAGGGTCGACAGGGTCACCGTGCGCAGAGTGGGCTCGTGCTGATCCTTCGCGCGAGCCATCAGGTCGTCGGCGAAAACCCGCAGAGTCGTTCCGTCGGGTGCCTCCTCGGCCAGGCGCAGGATCGCACGGCGCGCCTCCCAGCCGTCGCGCTGCGCGCCTCCGGCCTCGGGCGGCTCGTCGGTGAGCCCGAGACCGCGCAGCACGTCGCGCACGGTCGGCAGGAAGCCGACATCCGACGGTGCGACGGCGGCACCGCGCAGGCCGAGCACCGCCTGTCGCACCTCCGGCATGTCGAAGAACCGCGTGCCGCCCAGCACGCTCGTCGCGATCCCCCGCCCGGCCAGCGCCTGCTGGAGCACCGCCGACTGCGCATGCGCCCGGTAGAGCACGGCGATGTCGGACGGGGACGCTCCCGCCGCGATGCGGGCGGCGATGGATGCGGCGACTCCGTCGGCCTCTTCGCGCTCGCTGTCATAGGCGGTGACCGTCGGTGTCTCGGCGTCGGTGCTCGGGTGCGCGGGTACGAGGGCCAGTGCGCCCGGCCTGCCCTTCATGAGAGCGTTGGCGACGGTCAGGATGGGGGCCTGCGACCGATAGTTCGCCTCCAGCCGAACCACAGTGGCGTCGGGGTAGCGCTTCTCGAACTCCAGCAGGTAGCGCTGCTGGGCGCCGGCGAACGAATAGATGGTCTGACTGGCGTCGCCGACCACGCAGAGGTCGCGGCGGTCTCCGAGCCACAGCTCCAGCAGCCGGTTCTGCAGCGGCGAGACGTCCTGATACTCGTCCACGGTGAAGTGCCGGTACTGCTCATGCACGGACGCGGCCACGCGGCTCTCCGTCTCGAGCATGCCCGCGCAGGCGAGCAGCACGTCCTCGAAGTCCAGCTGGCGCCGCTCGTCCTTCAGCGCCTCATAGGCGATCTGCAGCTCGAGGAGCTGTTCCGGGCGGATGCCGCTGATGGGCCGGTCCTGCTCGGCGTACTGCTCGATGGAGAGCATCGAGACCTTGCGCCATTCGATCTCGGAGGCGATGTCGCGCAGGGTGGCGGTGCTCGGCCGAAGGCGCATGCCGTCGGCCGCCTGCCCCAGCATCCGCACCTTGTTGTCGATGATCTTCGGGGCCGTGTCACCGGCGAGCGTGGGCCAGAAGAAGTTCAGCTGGGCGAGGGCTGCGCTGTGGAAGGTGCGCGCGGAGACCCCGCCGACACCCAGTGCGCGCAGGCGTCCGCGCAGTTCGCCCGCGGCCTTCGCCGTGAACGTGACGGCCATCACCCGAGACGGCGAGTACGCGCCGGTGTCCACGCCGTGCGCGATGCGATGCGTGATCACGCGCGTCTTGCCCGTGCCTGCGCCGGCGAGCACGGCGACAGGTCCGCGAAGCACCGACGCCGCCTCGCGCTGGCGTTCGTCCAGAGCATCGAGAGCACTCACTGCGGCAGCTCCTCCCGGTACCACTGCTCGATGAGGCGTCGGGCGATGGACGCGGGCCCGGGCAGGCCGACCGGCCCCTCGCCGGCCAGCGACGTGCCGATCTCGGCGCGAGTCAGCCACCGCACGTCGACGATCTCCTCGCCGTCGGCCTGGGCCCGCTCGTCGACGGCCACCGCCTGGAAGCCCAGCATCAGCGACCGCGGGTAGGGCCACGCCTGCGAGGCGATGTAGCGGATGTCCTGCACCCGCACCCCTGCCTCTTCGAAGAGTTCGCGGTGCACGGTGTCCTCGAGGGATTCGCCGGCCTCGACGAACCCGGCGAAGCAGGAATGCATCCGCCCGCGCCAGTTCGCGTTCGCACCGAGCAGCAGCCGTTGCCCGTCGGGACTGACGACCGCGACGATGACGGCCGGATCGGTGCGCGGGAAGTGCTCGGTGCCGCAGTTCGCGCAGCGCCGCGACCATCCGGCGTTCTGCAACTCGAGCGCCGAGCCGCAGGCCGGGCAGTAGCCGGCGTCGGTGAGCCAGGAGGCGAGAGCGACGGCGGTGACGAACAGGTCGGTCTCGTGCTCGTCGAGCTGACCGCCGGCATCCCGCAGTCCCAGCCAGGTCTCCTCCGGCGCGCTGTCGATGCTCTCGGTCGCGGGTGGGACGGATGCCAGCAGCAGAGCCGATCCGTCGCGGTCGCGACCCAGAAGCGCCCACGCGGCTTCGCCCACGCTGTCGACCTCGGCACGCAGTACGGCATCGTCGGCGACCCGCAGCCGACCTTCGCGCACGACGATCGCGCGCGTGCTCGGGTCACCGCGCAGACGCCCGACCAGGCCCGGATCGGCGCGCGTGTCCGCAACGCGGTCGAGGATGTCCCGCAACGCGGTCATGTGCTCCTCCTGATCTCGTGTCGTGTACTCGCTCGCTCCGCACGATCGTAAAAGGCGGCAAGGGCGTGGCGTGGGCGCACCGGCTGGGGTGCGCACCTAACCTGGAGGACATGGCACGCTCACCTTTCACTCTAGTGGCGGCGGTCACGGCCGCACTGCCCGGGGCTGAGGTCGTCGGCGCTCGCGCTCTGACCTCGGATGGGGACGGGAGGTTCGACTCCGCGGTCGCGACGCTCGCCGACGGGCGCGAACTCGTCATCCGCGTGGCCGAGGACGACACGGCCGAACGCGAGCTGGCCGAGGAGTCGTTCGCGCTGCGTGCGCTCACCGCCGGTGCCAGGGAGATGCTGCCGTTCCAGGTGCCGACCTGCATCGGCGAGACCCGGGTGGGCGAGGCGAGGGCGCTGGTCACCGAACTCATGCCCGGCTTCCAGATCGAGGCCGCCCATGTGCCGGGCGGGCGAGGAGCTGCGACGTCGATCGGCCAGGCCACCGCCGCCGTGCACGCGCTGCCGGCCTCGGTGGTGCGTGCCGCGGGCCTGACGGTCCGGGATGCCGAGGGTGTGCGATCCGAGATCCAGCAGCTCGTCGATCGGGCCGCCTCCACGGGCCGTGTACCGGCGAGGCTCACCGCCCGCTGGCGGGATGCCGCCGGCGATGGAGACCTGTGGCGCTTCGAGACCACGGTCACGCTGGCGGGCCTGCAGGCGCAGTCGTTCCTCTTCGAGGACGACCCGCAGGACGGTCCGCAGGTGATCGGAGTGATCGGCTGGCGGGGACTGAGCGTGGGAGATCCCGCAGAGGACCTCGGCTGGCTGTCGGGAGCGCCGGATGCCGCGGAGGACGTGCACGCCGCCTACGTGGCCGCGTCTTCACGCGCCACCGACGACGCGTTGCGCGTGCGAGCCCGCCTGCACGCCGAGCTCGAGTTCGCGCGCTGGCTGGTGCACGGCGATGAGCAGCGTCGTCCCGACATCGTGGAGGACGCCGCCGCCCTGCTGGAATCCCTCTCGGACGGACTGCGCAGCGACGATCTGCGTGTCATCGCCGCGTACACGGGCGGCGTCGACTCGGCACTGGACGTGCTGGAGCGCACGCCGGCCACCGCCGCGACCGCCGTGGACACCTCGATGCAGACCGACGCCTATCGTCCGGAGGATCTCTGGCGCGACGACGCGGACGACGATGCCGCCACCGCGCAGTCCGACGACGACGCGGATGCCATCGACGGCGCATCCGACGCCGCATCCGACGCCGACGCCGACGCGTCCGACCCGGGAGACACCCACGATGCTCTCGGTGCGCGCGGCGCCTCGCACGCCGGTGACGCCGACCGCACGGAGGGCTCCGAGGAGGAGGCCACGCAGGATCTGACGGAGATCAGCGGCGTGCGCGGGTCGAACCACGACGGCGCATCGCGGCAGGAGGCGCCCGCAGCCGAGCAGCAGCCCAGCGACATCGACTCGGCCGAAGAGGCTCAGCGCGCAGCCCGTGCGGCGCTCCAGCGCTGGACCAGCTCCTCCTCCGAGTAGACCCGGTCTCCACGGATGACGAGGTCGTCCGCCACATAGAACAGCACGACATCGATCTGCTCCAGCGGCACACCGAATCGACGGTGGTACGCCACACGGTAGAGGGCGAGCTGCAGCATCCGCTCCTCCCGCTCCTGTGCGGTGCGCGGCGCTCGCCCGGTCTTCCAGTCGACGATCTCGATACGCCCGCCGTCGCGGCGGTAGACGGCGTCGAGCTTGCAGATCACGATGTGCCCCTCTGCGCCGGGGGCGGGCGCGCCGAAGGCGAAATCGATCTCGATCTCCACCGCGATCGGCTGCAGGGCGGCCCATTCGCTGCGTTCGAAGATCGCACGCAGCTCGGCGAGCGCCCGCTCGTCCTCCCCGGTCGCGGGGGTGACGGTGTCGGCATCCGACAGGTCTTCGTCGAGCTCCCACAGGGCGCTCTCGGCGGCGGTGCCGGCACCCACGAGTCCGGAGCGGTGCTCGACCCAGGCGTGGAACAGCGTTCCGATCCGGGTCTGCGCGTACGGCTGCTCGGGCATGGGACGACCGAGGTCGCGCAGGGTGCCGCGGTAGTCGGTCACCCAGTCCTTGAACCGCGACGCGGGCACACGGGTCGGCGCCTCCGCCCCGCCTCCGCGCATCCGCTCGGCGCGCTCGACCAGCAGCCGCTCCAGCTGCACGGTCGGAGTCGGCTCCTCGGCGGCGGCCATCGCCGTGCGCACCTCAGCGACGGCATCGCCGACCACGCCGCGGCGTGCTCCGAGCGGATCCATCGGCCAGCTGGTGGTCAGCCCCGGTCCGGCGTAAGGGTTCTCATCCGGGTCGACCTCGTCGATCGGGTCGAGTCGGAGCACGTCGATGGCGTCGAGCAGGAACGGGCTCGCCTTGCGGGGCTTGACCTGTCCCGCCCAGTGCGCGCCGGAGAGCAGCAGATCACGGCGAGCGCGGGTGACCGCGACGTAGGCCAGCCGGCGCTCCTCCTGCTGCTGGTAGTCGCGGTATGCGTTCTTGAAGCGGCGCAATGCTCCCCCGTGCGGGAAGGCCTTCGTCACGCCGGCCGCCAGCGAGTCCAGTGCGGCCTTGTGCCGTTTCGCAGGAATGACGCCCACGGCATCCATCTCAGCCTGCGGGTCCCACTGGAACACCGGCAGAGCGTCGCGGTCACCGCGCAGGGCGAAGGGGACGACGCCGAAGCCGAACCAGCCCGAAGTGTCACTGACTCGGCCTGGCAGCTCGTCCTCCACGAGTCGCACGACGGCCACGGCATCCCATTCCAAGCCCTTCGAGCCGTGGATCGTGAGCAGCTGCACGACGCCCGGCTCGGGCGGCTCGGGGCGCGGCATCAGCTCATCGGTGCTCTCGGCCTTGTCGAGCCAGGCCAGCAGACTCGAGATCGTGCCGCGGTCGTCGGCGGTGAGGAACGCGCGCACCTCGTCGACGAACGCGCGCAGCTGCGTCGCCGCGACGCGGGCGGGCCCGCGCGATTCGTTCGCGGCCAATTCGATGTCCAGTCGCAGCTCGAGCTCGATCAGGCGGATGAGCTCGGGGATGGGCAGTCCGACCGAACGACGCAGCCGCTCCAGGATCTCCCCCGCCGCGCGCAAGCGGCTCCGCCCCTCAGGGGTGATCGCCTGGACGAGGCGGTAGTCGTCGGGGGCCGCGCGCAGGAAGTCGACCGCATCGACGATCGACACGGCCTCGTCGGCGCCGCGGGAGGACCGCAGCCGCTCTCGCACGTCATCGGAGAGCGGCGTCAGAGAGGCATCGCGTCGGGCGAGGGCGGATGCCAGTTCGTACAGGGCCGCCATGTCGGCCACCCCGATGGCGAAGCGGGGACCCACCAGCAGCCGGATCAGCGCGGAGCCCGCCGTGGGGTCGTGGATGACACGGAGCATGGCGACGACGTCGACCACCTCGGGGGTGGACAGCAGCCCACCGAGTCCGAGAATGCGGTGCGGGATGCCGCGGCGGGCGAGGGCACCGGCGAAGGTCTGCATGTGGCGTTTGGAGCGGAACAGGATGGCGCCGGTGTGCGCGCCGCGCTCGGCATCCGACGCGTGCTCGGCGCGACGCCGCTCGAACCATTCGGCGACGGCCTCGGCCTCGTCGTCGACGGTGTGCGGAAAGGCCACGTCCACGTTCCCGCGGCCGGCGCCGGGGCGCGGTTGGAGCGCGGGAACCTCGAGACCGGGTCGCTTCAGCGGTTCGAGCACGCGGTTGGCGACGTCGAGGATGCTGCTGTCGTTGCGCCAGCTGGTCATCAGGCTGTAGGTCCTCGCCGCCTGCCGACCGGAGAAGGAGTGGCTGAAGGCGTAGAGGTTGTCGGCGCTCGCACCGCGCCAGCCGTAGATGGACTGGTGCGGGTCGCCGACGGCCATCACCGCGCTGTCGCGGAACAGGGCGGCCAGGAAGCGCGTCTGGATGACGGAGGTGTCCTGGTACTCGTCCAGCAGCACGACTCGATGCTGCTCGCGCAGCTCGGTGCGCACATCCGGGGCGGTCTCGACGATGTCGAACGCTCCGCCGACCTGGTCGGCGAAGTCGAGCACCCCCCGGCGCTCCTTCTCGGCGATGTACTCGCGCACGAGCCCTGCCAGCACCGGCATGCTGAGCAGATTCAGTGCGGCCGTGTCGACGTCGCGGTTGGTGCGGTACGGAGCGAACGCCGCCGCCTGGTCGGTGGCGATGCGCTCGGCGGCATCCAGATCCACCCGGTGATCCAGCACCTCGCCGGCGAGGCGCTGCACCGCGTCGATGACAGTGCCCAGCGCCCGGTCGATGTCCTCGAGGCCCGGCAGATCGGCGCGCAGCACCACCGCGCGGGCGATCAGCCAGGAGGCCGACTGGCTCAGCATCGCCGCCTCGGGGTCGCGACCGATGCGCGCGGCGTGCTCGCGGACGATCGCGTCGGCGAAGGCGTTGTACGTGGAGACCCGCGGACGGATCAGCAGGTCGTCGGCGGAGCGCGGCGTGCGCGGATCCCAGCCGGTGCCGAGCCGCTCTGCGAGGGCATCCAGCACCTGGATGCGCACGACCTCGCGCTGCGCGCCCGGTGCCGCATCGTGCACACGGCGGAGAGCGTCGCCCGCGACGAGCTCGGGCAGGTGCGGCAGCAGCCCGCGGCGTGCGAAGTGTCCGATCATCTCCAGGCGGGTGCCGATGCGCTCGGCGAGCTCACCGGCGGCCTTGCGTGTGAAAGTGAGACCGAGCACCTCGTCGGGGCGCACGTGCCCGTTGGCGACGAGCCAGACCACCCGCCCCGCCATGGTCTCGGTCTTGCCGCTGCCGGCACCGGCCACGACGAGCGCGGGGGTGAGCGACGCCTGGATGACGGCCTGCTGAGCGTCGGTGGGCACGGGCAGCCCGAGGGCGAGGGCGATCGTCTCCGCCGAGATCGTGGAGCGGGTCTCCCCCTCGACGGGTGAGATCGTCAGCGATGCGTCACCACCGGGGATCACGCGCTCACCGCCGGCACGGTGTGGATGCGGCACGGAGTCACGCGCACCTGGGTGTCGGCGCAATGCGATTCGACCTGGGCGGTGAAGCTGCTGGCGGCCATCCCCCGACCCGCTTCGCTGATGCGGTGCAGGAAAGCCGTGCGCGCCTCGTCGTCGAGGGTGTGCTGGTGAGCGATCCGGTACTCGGCCTTGCCGACCGTCTTCGACACGATCAGCAGGCGCGCCCCGGTGAGCGCCGCAGCCGGGGCGCCCTCGACGAGTCCCTCCTGCACGGCGATCTGGTAGGCGGCGAGCTGAGCGTGCTCGCGCACGTTCGCCTCGGTGTCGGGCTCGTACTTGCCGGTCTTCAGATCCACGACCACGACCCGCTCTTCCCCGTCGCCGTCACTCATCCGCTCCCACTTCTGCCCGCGGGCGGCCGCGTGCTCACCCGCCCCGGCCGGGTAGACCTCCACCCGGTCGATGACGCCGCCGACCACCGCTCGCGGGGTCGAGTCCGCTTCCTCGTCATCGGACGTCGCCGGCAGGACGCGCTCCTCGGTCAGATCCACGGCGAAGCGGAACGCCGCCTCCGCGCCGACCACCCGCCCGCCGTCACCGGAGCTCGCACCGAGGTAGGAATGCAGCCGCTCCACGTACAGGTCAGCGCGTCGGCGCTCCTTGCGGCCGATCCAGTCGGTCTCGAAGTCCAGCTCGGGCCAGTGCTCGTCGACGATCGCGCGCATGGCCTCCAGATCTCCGTCCGGCACCTTCTCCATCGCCTCGTGCACGATCGTGCCGATCCCCGCCGACGGGGGCGCGACCGTGTCGCCCCCCAGGGAGGAGACGACCCAGTTCAGCCCGCATTCCTCGAACGCCTCCAGCCGTGAGGGCGACACCTTCACCGGGGCCGCTGCCAGATCCCGCAGCGGAGCCGTGCTCGAGGCGGGCGTCACGCCGTACCACTCCTCGGGCGACGCCCCGGCGACGCCTGCTTCTGCGAGGAGTCGCAGCTGACCTGCGGATGCCGCCCGCTCGGCCTCGTCGACAGCGGTCGTGAGCACGCGCCGGTGCCGCGCCACGAGCCCGCGCAGCGTGATCGGATGCGCGAAGCGCAGCTCGTCCTGCTCCGCGGGCGGCGCCGGCGGAAGGAACGAGAAGAACGGGCTGGGCGTCTGGTCGTCGTCGTCCACCGCCGACACGACCAGCCGCGTGCGCGCCCGCGACAGCGCCCGTACGAACAGCCGCAGCTCGTCGTGCAGCGCGGCGCGTCGCCGGTCGAGCACGCCCGGGACGATCTCGGGCTGCCCGTCGCGCGAGGTCGCCAGCCAGTCCGCGAGACGCCAGGTCTCCAGCATCCCACCGCGCAGGCGCACGTTCGGCCAGATGCCGTCCTGCACACCCGCCACCACGACCGCCTCGAACTCCGCACCGAGCGCGGTGGCCGGAGTCATCAGGGTGACCAGGCCGGGGCGGTCGGGCGCGGAGAGGGTGTCTTCGGGCACCTCGCTGTCGAGGATGTCGCGGATGAACAGGGCGGGCTTCTCGTGCGGAGAGCGCTCCACGAAGCGCTTGGCCGCGTCGAACAGCGCCACCAGGCTGTCCAGCGAGCGTGCGATCTCCGCGCCGCCGGGCTGATCGGCAGCCGTGCGCCAGGCCGCCTGCAGCGCGGTGCCTCCCGTCGAGCGGGCGCGGTCCCATACCCGCCACAGCAGCTCGTGGATCGTCTCCCCTGCCGCTCCCGCCTCATGCACCTGCGCGAGCGTCTGCGCGAAGCGCTGAGCGACGCGCGCCTCGGGCGCATCGACGCGGTCGAACAGGTGCGGGAACTGCATCGCCTCGCGCAGGAGTTCGCGCGCGGGAGTCGAGCCCCCCTCACCCAGCTCCACATGACGCAGCCGCGCGCGCAGACGCCGCAGCCCCACGGCATCCAGCCCGCCGAACGGCGAGGTGAGCGCTTCGGCGAGCAGATCGCCGGGGCGGTCCGCCGCCTCGGCCAGTCCGAGCCGCACGATCTCGACGATGGAGCGGACGGCGCCCTCGCTGCCGAGCGGTCTGGGCACACCGGCGGCACGGGTGGGCACCTCGCGGGCCGCGAGCTCGGCTTCGAGCATGACGATCTGCCGGGTGTCGTGGGCGATCACGGCGATATCGCCCCATGCGATGCCGTCGCTGAGGTGCCAGTCGCGCACGATCGCCGCGATGCGGTCGACCTCCTCGTGCGGCGACGGTGCGATGAGTGCTCGCACGCCGTCCTCCGAGCTCTCTCCCGGCGGGCGACGATGGTCGACGCGCCCTGCGACACCGATGGCCTGCGTGACGGTGCGGGTCAGCGTCGTCAGTGCGTGGCTCTGGCGGTGGGCCGCGTCGAGGACGTGCACGTCGCCCAGCACCTGCGCCAGTTCGGCGAACAGCTGCGGGCTGGCTCCCCGGAAGGCGCCCGAGGAGATGTCGGGGTCGCCGAACGCGAGCACGGCCACCCCGCGCCCTCGCAGCGCGCGCACGAGTCGGACGCCGCCGCGAGTGAGCTCCTGGGCGTCGTCGATGAGCACAGCTCGCAGGGTCGCGAGGGGACCCAGCATCGCCGCATCCGCCGTCTGCAGGATCCCGGTGGCCTCGGACAGCAGCTCGGGGATGTCGCGATGCGACACGCGCATCCCGCCCATGACCTCGCGGTACTCGTCGAGGAAGTCCGCGGCAGCGGCCCACACATCTCGTCCCGACCCCTCCAGCTCGCCGGGGCGGATGCCGAGCTCGGTGCATTCGGCGAGAAACGCGCGCAGCTCGGACCGGAACCCCTTCGATGCGCGCACCGCCGGGCTGAGCGTGTCGGGCCAGCTGCGGACGCCGTCCTCGGCATCGCCGGCGAGCAGATCGGCGAAGATGCGGTCCTGATCGGCTCCGGTGAGCAGTGCGGGTGGTTCGAGACCCTGCTGCACGGTGGCTCCGCGCACGATCTGGAATGCGAAGGAGGCCAGCGAGCGCACCAGCGGTCCCGGCGTCGCCTGGGTGATGCGCACTCCGACGCGGTCGCGCAGCGCGGTCGCGGCCTGCCTGCTGGGGGTGAGCACGAGCACCTGCTCGGGCAGCATGCCCTCGTCGAGCAGGCGCACGACGCGGTCGACGAGGACGGTGGTCTTGCCAGTTCCCGGCGCTCCGATGATCACGCCGGATGACATCGCATCGGCGTGCACGACGGCGTGCTGGGCGGCGTCCTCTGTCATGCCCTCCACGCTAGCGGCGCGCACCGACACCGGCCGCAGCCCGGCGTGTGCGCCCAGGGCGAAATCGGCCCCGCCCCCGGCTCTGCGTCAGGGCCAGCCGGTAGAGTTGCGGGTGTTCGCAGACATCTGAGGAGAACGCGTGGAAATTCGCATCGGCATCGTCAACACCGGTCGTGAGCTGAGCTTCGACACCTCCGCCAGCGCCGACGAGGTGCGGGAGCAGGTCACCTCCGCTCTCGAGCAGAACGCCAGCCACCTGAGCTTCAGCGACGCGAAGGGCAGCTCCTACATCGTCCCCACCGCGAACCTCGCCTACATCGAGCTGGGCACCGAGGAATCGCGCCGGGTCGGCTTCGTCGCCTGACATGTACATCCTGCTTGCGCTGATCGCCGCCTGCGCACTGGGAGTCGCTCTGCACTACCTGCTGCCCAGGCGGGATCTGCGCGGGGTCGCCGTGACGCCCGCCATCACCACGGCCGCCGCGGCCGCGATCTACACGATCCTGCAGTGGAGCGGCGTCGGCGAGGACGTCTTCTGGCTGTGGGTCGCCAGCATCGGCGGCGGCATCCTCATCGCTCTCCTGGCGACGCTCGCGCTCAGCGCGCAGCGCGCGCGTCACGACGCCGCCGAGAAGCAGGCGCTCGGCATCTGACCCGGCCTCTGCTGCGGCGGCCGCAGACGGGCGGATGCTACGAGGCGAGCCCCATGGCATCCATCCGGCGTGCGTGCGCCCCCATCAGCTCGGTGTAGACCGGTTCGATGCGCTTGTCGTCGGCCTCCAGACGTCCCGGGCGCAGCGCGCCCCGGCACACCAGCAGAGTGTCGCCGACGAGTCGGCGCCCCCACATCGACAGCAGCGAGCGCCACTCGTGGTCGATCTCGATGGTCTCCTGGATGATCGTGACGATCCCGCTGCCGGCGTCGTCGCGCCGCAGGATCTCGGCGACCTGCTCCCCGGTCTCGCCGTAGCTGGACGCCAGAGCGAGGTAGAAGTCGTCCAGCATCCCGGCCGTCAGATAGACCGACAGCAGCGTCTCCTCCTGACGCTCACCGATGGTCTTGCGCCGGAACGCGTCGAGATTCTCCCGGAACGGGAGCATCACCTGCGTGGGGTCCTCACCCTGCGCGGCGATGAGCTCGACGATGCGGCGATGCTTGTCCAGCGCCGCGCCGGCGGCGCGGGAGAGCGCTTCTTTGCGGGCGAGCTCCTGAGTCCCGCGGATGCTGCGGCTCAGCGTCTCGAAGTAGCCGAGTTGCAGATATGCGGCCTGCCCGAGGAAGCGATTGAGCTCGGGAGCGAGCTCCGCGAAATCGACCCGGGTGGCGTCGCCGTTCTCGCCACGACTGCGCAGCGTCAGCGTGCGACGCTGGGGCTTGCGCTTCCAGAACCAGTTGACCACACGCCAAGACTACTGGGCTGACGGCGTGCCTCCGGTAGGCTGGTCACGTCCTGCCATCGGAGCAGGGCCCCGCGCCTGTGGCACACGTGACGGCGTGGATCCATTACGAGGCGCCTCTCGCGCGGCGAACCGCCGCGCACGCGCCGGACAGGCAGACACCTACTGTGACTACATTCGCTGATCTCGGCGCCGATCAGGACATCATCGACGCGCTCGCCGCCAAGGGCATCGTCGATGCCTTCCCGATCCAGGAGCAGACCATCCCGCTGGGCCTGCCGGGCCAGGACATCATCGGTCAGGCCAAGACCGGAACCGGCAAGACCTTCGGGTTCGGCATCCCGCTCGTGCAGCGACTCGGCCGGAATCCCGAGCCGGGAGTCAAGGCGCTGGTCGTCGTGCCGACTCGTGAACTCGCCGTGCAGGTGTTCGGGGACATCGACATGCTCGCATCCAACCGTCCGACCAGCGTCGTCGCGATCTACGGCGGCAAGGCGTACGAGGGGCAGATCGACCAGCTCAAGGCCGGTGCGCAGATCGTCGTCGGAACCCCTGGCCGCCTGATCGACCTCGCGAACCAGCGGCTGCTCGATCTGTCGAACGCGACCGAGGTCGTGCTCGACGAGGCCGACAAGATGCTCGACCTGGGCTTCCTCGCCGACATCGAGAAGATCTTCTCCAAGGTGCCCCCGGTGCGCCACACCCAGCTGTTCTCGGCGACCATGCCCGGCCCGATCGT
>Ga0160455_100610_pt1 | contig 15626 bp, 9 predicted proteins | sample HID1972I_E6MG_FD_108206 | JGI IMG/M metagenome (GOLD analysis project Ga0160455, IMG submission 108206) | Enriched pill bug-associated microbial communities from UW Madison campus, WI, USA - HID1972I_E6 MG | ecosystem: Host-associated > Arthropoda: Insects > Digestive system > Unclassified ... | reverse complement strand
ACGAGTAGCGCAGCGTACGGTTCTGGTACGTGAGCAACGGAGTTTTCGCTAGCGTTCAAGATTCGCCGTCGAGTCCACTACAACGCAATCTCATCGTAATCAACTTCGGACATTTTTAACTCCCCCTTCCAATAAGGGTTTAAAATGTTCGGCTTTCAGGACCAAGAAGATGGGACGATACTAGAAAACGAGGAGCACAGCGTACGTTTTTGGTACGTGAGCACCGCAGTTTTCGGTAGCGTTCCATCTTCGACGTCGACTACGCTACAACGCATCACATCGTCATCAAAGTCGGAGATTTTAAACTACCCCTTCCAATAAAGATTCAAAAACTCGGCTTTCAGGACCAAGAAGCTTGGACGCTAGTAGAAAATAAGGAGCACAGCGTACGTTTTTGGTACGTGAGCACCGCAGTTTTCGCTAGCGTTCAAGATTCGCCGTCGAATAGGCTACAGCGCATTACTTCGTCATCAAAGTCGTGTTTTTGAATTACCCCTTCCAATGAGGTTTAAAATGTTCGGAGTTCAGTACCAAGAAGCTTGGACGCTAGTAGAAAACGAGTAGCGCAGCGTACGGTTCTGGTACGTGAGCAACGGAGTTTTCGCTAGCGTTCAAGATTCGCCGTCGAGTCCACTACAACGCAATCTCATCGTAATCAACTTCGGATATTTTAAACTACCCCTTCTCAATATGCATTAGTTGTTCTGCTTCTTGCCACTGCACCGAATACCCCGCCCCCTTGGCACAGAAGATTGACGCCGATGTATACTCAGCGTCAGCATCCTTAATGTATCCAATCCGCTCAATAACCTCGCTCGCATTATGGCATGGGGCATAGCCGCCAAAGCTAAGCTGCAGTCTGCCTTTTCCTTGTGTGAATGAGGCGAGCTCGCTAGCATAATCGAGGAAGGTAGCTACAGGCGCTTTACCTGTAATGATTGCTTTTTTCCCTTCTGTCTTAAGCGGCTCTAGTTCACCGTGGGCCCGCTGAATATCAGACATGACTCTCCCCATTTGCTCGGATTGAACGACGACCTTAAAAGCATAGTACGGCTCCAGCAAAACATTATCTGCTTTTTCGAGCCCTTGTCGCAAGGCGCGCAGCGTCGCTTCTCGGAAGTCCCCACCATGCGTATGCTTGTTATGCTCTCTACCGCGCAGCAGTGTCACATGAATATCTGTCAACGGTGAGCCGGTCAGCAAAGCGCGATGCTCCCGCTCCAGCACATGCTGCCCTATTAAGCGCTGCGAGGCCGCTGCCAGCTCATCAACATGACATTGTGAAGAAAAGCTCACTCCTGCACCACGAGGCGCTGGCTCCAGCTTAAGATGAACCTCTGCATAATGCCGCAGCGGCTCGAAATGTCCATAACCTATCACTGGTGCAGCAATTGTTTCCTTGTATAAAATTTCTGGTGGAGCAAAAGAAGCATCGATCGAAAATCGCTCGCGAACAACCTGCTCCAGCACCTCCAACTGTATTTTTCCCATTACATGAAGCTGGATTTGTCCATGCCGCTCCTCCCAAACAACATTGAGAGAAGGATCTTCCTCTTCGAGCATACGAAAATAAACAAGCGATTCCTTCGGATTAAACTCCTGTGGAAGCACTACGCTGGAGCGCAACGCTGGCGTCATTTCGTAGGAAAAGCTTTCCTGCAGCGTACCAACACCGTCTCCGATTCGAGCCTCCGACAAGCCGGTTACTGCAATCAGCTCACCTGCTGCAGCAGATTGCACCGCTTCGAATTGCGCTCCATTATAGCGGCGAATTTGTGTAATCTTCTGTTGCTGACCGGCATGTTCCTTACCATATGCAAGCTCGTCGCGTACCGATAAGGTGCCACTGAGTAGCTTAATAAAAGTAATACGCGTACCTGCTTGATCGTAACGAATCTTGTACACGCGTCCCGATAGTGGCTGCTGCTGATCATAGCTTGTCGTGGTCAAGCGGTGAAACGCATAAAGAAACTCCTCCACGCCTATATTTTGCAGAGCTGAGCCTGTAAAGCACGGAAATACAGAACTGCTCGCCACCAATTGCTGCAGGGTCGTGATCCAGCACTGCTCCTCGAAGCCGTACTCCATATAGTAATCGAGCAAAGCCTCATCACGTTCAGCAATGGATTCAATCTGCTCTATGGTCAGCTCCATTTGCCCAGGAGCAGCACTAAGCAGTGTAATATCTTGAGAAAATTCCCGCTTCAGCTGCTCCAGCACCTGATTCGCATCAGCGCCCGTCCGGTCGATTTTATTAATAAAGAAAAAGGTTGGGATGCCCAGCTTACGCAGCAGCTGCCAGACGGTTTCTGTATGAGCTTCGATCCCTTCTACAGCACTAACGACGACAATCGCTGCATCAAGCACGGCAATTGACCGTTCCATTTCAGCAGAGAAATCGACATGCCCTGGCGTATCAATTAAATAATATAGGCTGTCTTTATACTTGAAGATGGCCTGCTCAGCAAAAACTGTAATTCCGCGCTGCCTCTCTATCTCATGATGATCCAAAAAAGCGCTTTGATGATCGACTCGACCACGTTGCTTTATGCTTTGGGTACAATAAAGCAGCTGTTCGGAAAATGTCGTCTTGCCGGCATCGACATGTGCTAATATTCCGATCGTTTTGTTCAAGTTTATGTACATCCTTCCGTTTAAGCTTTAGCTCTGCCAACCTGCATATTGAACCTTCCTTCAAGCTTAGGGTGCTTATCATGAAGATTGGACGGTTATATTCACATTATAATACACAAAGCCTCTATGACTATGGCATAAAGCTATAAATTCAATTAGAGTAGCAATAAAATAATTGCTGTTTTTATTTTCAATGTAAGGAGCAATACAAGCTACGAGTTGCATAATTTATAGCTCATGGGAGTAAAATTTCTCCTTAAGCGAAGATCATTTTCTTAGCTCAACAATCGTTTCCAATAAAAAACTTAAAAAAAAATTTAAATTCCCTCTATTCACAACTATGGTTTTTATGCTAGCATAGGAAAGCAGGTATTGAAAAAGACAGTTTTATTCAATGTATCTGGATCATTGGAGCAGATAATTTTTTGACCACATTCCTTTCGGAATGTTTAGGCCATACGGACAGCCGGGTCAAATGCCGACTGGCAACTATAGTTGCCCTATTGATTGAGTTAAAAGCTCAAATTTTATAAGTTGGTTACTTTACAACCAGTGCATACGCACACAACTTGTGAAACGGTCAATAAGAGTGGTAAAAGTAATTATTTGCTATATAGACTCTGATCCTTTTTATGATATGTTCCGACTTTTAGAAAGCATTGTTACAAAAGTGAGCTATTACTTTTGTAGCATATCTAAATGTGCTTTTTAATGCGTAATGATATCAAAAGCAAGTGTGATGCGCGGCTAAGCGTACTTACACTTGCTTTTTTTTACTTATAGGCCGTTTTAGTAAGTGATTGCAAAAGTAAGCGCTAAGTGATCCAGGGTTTTGAACAACTTTATTGCAGTAATAATTAAAAATGTTAGGAGCTAATTAAAATGAGCAAAGCACTTATTATCGGCTGCGGTGGCGTAGCATCAGTAACGATTCACAAATGCGTACAAAACAGCGATGTATTCACAGAAATTTGTATAGCAAGCCGTACGAAATCTAAATGTGACGCACTAAAAGCGAAGCTTGATGGCGGCAAAACAAAAATTACTACTGCTCAAGTTGATGCCGACAATGTAGATGAACTTATTGCGTTGATTGAAGAAGTAAAGCCAGATATTGTTATGAACCTAGCATTACCTTATCAGGATCTTACGATTATGGACGCTTGCTTGGCAACGAAAACTCATTACATGGACACAGCAAACTATGAGCCTGAAGATACAGCGAAATTTGAATACAAATGGCAATGGGAATACCGTGAGCGCTTTGAAAAAGCAGGAATTATGGCTTTGCTGGGCAGTGGATTCGATCCAGGCGTAACAGGTGTATTCTCGGCTTATGCACTTAAGCATTATTTTGATGAAATTGAATATATCGACATTTTGGACTGCAACGGTGGCGATCATGGCTATCCGTTCGCAACGAACTTTAACCCTGAAATTAATATTCGTGAAGTTTCAGCTAACGGAAGATATTGGGAAAGTGGCGAGTGGATTGAAACGAAGCCTATGGAAATTAAACGCACATACAATTTCGCTGAGGTTGGCGAAAAAGATATGTATCTGTTATACCATGAGGAGCTTGAATCTCTTGCTCTAAATATGCCAGGCTTGAAGCGTATTCGCTTCTTCATGACGTTTGGACAAAGCTATCTTACACATCTAAAAGTACTTGAGAATGTGGGGATGACTTCCATCGAACCAATCGAATACGAAGGTAAAAAAATTATTCCACTTCAATTTTTGAAGGCGGTATTGCCAGATCCTGCATCGCTTGGACCACGTACGGTTGGTAAAACAAACATTGGATGTATTTTCCAAGGGAAGAAAGACGGACAACCTAAAACGTACTATGTTTACAACGTGTGCGATCACCAAGAGTGCTACAAAGAAGTAGGCTCTCAAGCGATTTCTTACACTACTGGCGTTCCAGCTATGATCGGTGCTGCAATGATTCTAACTGGTAAATGGAACAAACCAGGCGTGTACAATATCGAAGAGTTTGATCCAGATCCATTCATGGAAGAGTTGAACAAATGGGGACTTCCATGGGTAGAAGATTTTAATCCAGTGCTAGTTGACAGTGAGCAGCCATCCACTAAACAGCCGGAGTTGGTTCGTTAATATGCGTTTTGAAGAATTACCAAGTCCTTGCTTTGTAGTCGATTATGAGCGTATTGAAAACAATCTAAAAATCCTTAACGGTGTTATGCAGCGTACAGGAGCTAAGATTATACTAGCGCAAAAAGCTTTTTCCATGACAACCATGTACCCCCTCATTGGAAAATATCTTAACGGCACAACTGCCAGCGGCTTGTTCGAAGCTCGCTTAGGCTATGAGGAAATGGGCAAAGAAAACCATGTCTTTGCCCCTGCCTACCGTGAAGATGAAATCGACGAAATTATTTCGATTTGTGATCACATCATTTTTAATTCGTTTTCACAATTGGAGAAATTTAAGGATATAGCTCTTCGAGCAGGTAAAAAAGTAGGCCTTCGTATCAATCCAGAGTGCTCCACTCAAGTTGGACATGAAATTTATGACCCTTGCTCGCCAGGCTCGCGTTTTGGAGTAAAACGTGAGCAGATGCGAGCTGATTTGCTTGAAGGCGTATCTGGCCTGCATTTCCACACACTTTGTCAGCAAAACTCCGATGATTTGCTAACTACATTGAATGCTGTGGAAGAAAAATTTGGCGAATGGCTACCACAGATGGAATGGATTAACTTCGGTGGTGGGCATCATATTACTAGAGAAGATTACGATATAGCAACACTTGAAACCTGCATCAAAAAAATGCAGGATCAATACAATCTAGAGGTTTACTTGGAGCCAGGCGAAGCTGTTGCGCTTAATGCAGGTTATCTAATCACCTCCGTCCTTGATCTTCATGAAAATGGCATGGAAATTGCGATTCTTGATACATCCGCTACCTGCCATATGCCTGATGTGCTGGAAATGCCTTATCGACCACCGCTTTACGATTCAGGTGAACCAGGCGAAAAGTCATTCACATATCGACTTGGCGGGCAAACTTGTCTTACAGGCGATGTAATCGGTGATTACTCGTTCGATCAGCCATTAAAAAGCGGAGATAGACTGGTATTTGGTGATATGGCGATTTACTCTATGGTAAAAACGAATACCTTTAACGGTATGCCTCTACCAGCGATTGCTGTGAAACATCCCGACGGCAATTGTGAGGTTGTTCGTGAATTTGGGTATAATGAGTTTAAAGTAAGATTAGCGTAGTATGTTCAATAGCTGACACTCCTCTCCAGTCTCATATATGGAGAAGAGTGTCTTATCTTTATATAAAGGAGAGTGTATGCAATGAATTATAGAGCGTTAGGTAAAACAGGATTAAACATTAGTGAACTTAGCTTTGGAACTTGGGGAATTGGTGCTGACTGGGGTACGGTCGATGATGCCACTTCATTAAAAGCGCTACATACTGCCATTGAGCATGGTGTGAACTTTTTTGATACCGCTGATGTATATGGCAGTGGTCATAGCGAAGAACTGCTAGCTATCGCTACGAAAGGCAAGGGAGATAACATCTATATCGCAACAAAGTTCTGTCGCCAAGGAGATATCCATGATCCTAATACGTATTCTGAAGCAACCGTTCGTGCGTATTGCGAAGCTAGCTTAAAGCGACTGAATCGCGAGCGCATCGACCTGTATCAAATTCATTGCCCACCGTTTGAAATTCTTAAGCAGGGTGAAGTATTTCACGTATTAGATAAGCTGCAAGCTGAAGGTAAAATTCGCAATTATGGTGTCAGTGTGGAGAGCGTTGAAGAGGGATTGTTCTGTATGGAGCAGCCTAACGTAGCTGCACTTCAAGTAATCTTCAATATTTTCAGACAGAAGGTATCAAGAGAACTGCTGCCAGTTGCACTTGAAAAGCAAGTAGGTATTCTTGCTCGCGTTCCGTTAGCTAGCGGATTGCTTACAGGCAAGTTTAATCAAGGTGCAAGCTTTGAATCCAGCGATCATCGCAGCTATAATCGCAACGGCGATGCGTTCAACGTTGGAGAAACCTTTGCCGGCCTTCCTCTTGAAAAAGGGCAGGAGCTAAGCCGTGCTTTAGGCTGGATTGCTGAAGGCAAAGGAAATATGACTCGTGCTTCACTTCGCTGGATTCTAGAGCATGAAGCAGTCAGCTCCGTCATTCCAGGATTTAAAAACAGCGAGCAGGTGCTAGACAACTTAGGAGCATTAAACGTGTCATCCTTTACAGAAAAAGAAATGCAAAAATTAGAACGCTTCTATGATGAGGAAGTTCATCAGCATATTCGCGGATCATACTAAACAATGGAGCTGTTTGAAAGTTAGATGAAGCAACAAGAGCCGCTACGGAGCAAATAGTTCTTGCACTCGCGTTTAAAGCCTGATTCCTTAAATTTATTAAGGTGGAATCAGGCCTTAAAGGCGAGCCACTGTCGTTTTCCAGAATCTATTTGCTCCTTCGCTCACGACGATCTTATAGCTAACCATTCATGAAGTCTTCTTTTCAAACAGCTCTATTTTACATGGAAGAAAATTATTTAGTCGAGACTGCTATTTAATATTCAGATTGTGCACGTATGGCCCAATCTCGAACATATTAGAGCTCAAAGCTTCAACTTTAACACCGTTAACGTAAAAATCCTCAATCACTACGTCACTGACTGTTCGCTGCTCGTCGTATCCTGTAATCCATGACACCATAGATTCGTCACCTGTATAGCTAATATTTTTGTAAGTAATATTCGAGATCCCTTTCCCCGGCTCTGGATTATAGTCGCGATTCCATACGACGCGAAGATCGATAACTCGGCCTAACTGAAAAGGCTCGATTCGAATATTGCTATACGTAACATTGCGAACAACATTTTTATCGCCGGCATTAATCGTGAGACAGCCGCGATATTGCTCTTGGGGTTCATGATGCTCCAATATATCAATATTGTTAAAGCATATATTCTCGATCAGCGTTCCGTTATTGATATAGTCACCATGCGTACCGATCATCGTCGGATGAGCTACGTCTGCCCACAAAACAGAATTGCATACAACGATGTCGCGAGTATCACCATAATAGCCCCATCGATGTCCATAGATCGCAATGCAGTCATCCGAATTTCGCATAAATACGGAATCAATCGTAATGCTTGAGCTTGCCATTATATCAATACCGTCTGACCAGCCTCTTGTGCTAAACGATTCAACATCAAAGATTCGCACCTGCGACGATTGCCCAATATAAATGCTGTAATGTGGAGGATCAATAATGGAAATGCCAGCGATATCAATGTGCTGAGCATACATAATTCTGATCCCTCGAAAGGCTGAAAATCTGCCAAAATCAGATAAGTAAATGATACCGCGACCATGTATTTTTACGTTGCTCACCTGATCACATACAAAGGAACCAACGACAACTGCTCCTCCTGCAATATATACGTTAATGTTAGAGGGAAGTCCGATTAGAACCTGTTCAATGTGATGCACGCCAGGCATAAAGTATAATGTATCAATGCCTTCGACTATTTTACTAAGTATCGACTCGATACGATGAATGCCGGGCTGAACGATTGCTACACCTCGAGCTGTAGGCTCTGGCCGCTCGTGCTCTATCGTTTTCGCAAACAAGTGCAAATTGTGGAAGCAATCACCGTTCATTTCAATCGACAGCTTGTGCGGCTTGACAAGCTTAAAGCGAATGGTTCTGTTATCGATCCTCTCAGCTATAACTCCAGAAGAAAGTGGGCGTACGATCGCTTGCTGAATGTTTTGACGATGACACGTTACATCTACCTCTACTTCGCCTGAAAAGTCGAAGCTTGCCATTGAAGCCTCACGCACCTCATGCATATCGACTTTAACTAGCAGTGTATCTAGCTCTTGCCAATCTCCCTCATTAGCTCGTATTCGAACAGAATAATCACCATTCCGCGGCACATACGAAGGTATGCTGTACGTTACGATTTCATTTTGTCTCATATTCCCCTCACCATATATAAAGGTCATTGCCTTTTAGTTTGAAAATCGCTTCCATAAAATAATAATCTCCATAAATAATTGCTTGATGGTGATTGCTAGTATGATATGCCGAGCTGCCTTTCTGTAGCATAGCATCTGATTGTTCTGACCAATCGATACGCGACGCCTCTAAACATTTCAATAGTTTAAGTGCTGCGTTCATATACAACGGCTGTTCATGCTGTTTGCTAGCCTTGGCTATTTCGATCAAGCCACAAGCAGCAATCGCTGCTGCAGTATCGTCCTCTAGACATGGCTCAACAGGCTGTCTAAAATCTACTGGAATGACGCCATCATCAGGAATATTAGCTATGAAATAATGAGCGACACGCTTAGCGGTATCCAAATAACACTCTTGCTTCGTATGATGATAGCTCATCATAAAACCATATAGTGCCCATGCTTGACCACGTGTCCAAGCTGAGCCTTCGCTATAGCCCTGACCGCCGTGTGTTCTTACTACACCGCCATGAATCGGATCAAATTCGACGATGTGATTGACCGAACCATCTGGTCTAACAAAAGCATCGATCGACGTATCCGCGTGCTTTATTGCGATTTGCTTAAAGCGTGGATCGCCAGTTTCTTCTGAAGCCCAATAAAGCAATGGAAGATTCAGCATGCAGTCAATGATCGCCCAGCCCTTTGTATCCGTATGATCAAGGTCATTCCATGCTCGAATAAATCCACCTGCCAAATTAAATCGTCCCGCCAACAGATTGGCTGCATGAATAGCCCTTTTTCGAGAATGAGTATCCTTAGTCACTTTATAGCTTGCTACGCTTGTCGGTAACCACATAAACCCTACATCGTGATGCAGCCCATAAAAGCTTTCAAAGCATTGATCCAGCTTCGCTTCCGAATGCTGAGCAATCTCCTTATATTTTTTATTGCCCGTCTCATGATACATAAGCCACATCATGCCGCCCCAGAACCCGTTAGTCCACCAGCATATCCCGTCAGCCACATCTCCTGTTGGATTGTCTATAGAACGATCATCATGTGTACCAGCAATCGTTGTGTATGGTATTTTATCGCGAGACTTCTCACTAACCCAATCCATCTTATGTACAATGTTATCAATAACCCCGTGCAGCCAATATTGATCTGCCTCATTCAGCATATTGCAAACTTCCTCCCGTCAGCATATGAGTTTTCGTACTGTTAATTGTCAGTGCTAAACGCAATGTTTTTATGAAACCCGTTACATACAATGTTGCCCTGCTCCGCATCAGCAATCCTGCTTCCATTAATGCTCAGGTTGCGAAAATGTACCCCGTCCACGATCCTTTCATCGTCAAAGCCAGCAATAACAGATGGGTTTTCACAGCTTCCATTAAAGTTTATATCTTCAAAATAAATATTCTCTACGCGCTGGCCCGGGGCTGGGTTATAGCGTTCATTCTGAAATACGCGAATATCAAACAGTCTTCCACGCTCAAACTGCTCGATACGAATGCTACGGAATACTGCATTACGCACGATGTTTTTATCCCCTGCGTTAATGGCAATGCAGCCCCAATACCCGTCCTGCGGTTCATGATGCTCTAATATATCAATGTTTTCAAAGTGCAGATTTTCAAGCTTATCCCCTGCGTTTTCATGATCTCCGTGACAGCCTATCATTATCGGATGCGCTACATCAGCCCATAGCGTTGAATTTTTAACGATAATATTCGTCGTATCGCCTTTAAAAGCACCTCTGCTGCCGTAAACAGCAATACAATCATCCGAGGTGCGTAAAAACACATCCTCAATCCGAATATTATTACACGACATCATATCTATTCCATCACACCAGCCGCGTGAGCTGAACGACTTAAAATTATGAATCGTTACATTGTCCGATTGCCCAAGATGAATGCTATAGTGAGGTGGATCAATCGATACGATATCTTTCACGACGACATTACGAGAAAAGTCTATTTGCACCGTTCGCCAATAGGTTGTTTTCTCAATATCTCGCAAATAGACGAATCCTCTACCGCGCACGATTACATTTTCAACATGATCACAAATAAAGGAGCCTACTACAGTCGCGCCTCCAGCAATATATACCGTTTTATTCGAAGGAATGTACAATCGACCATCCTCAAAGCAGTGCAAGCCTGGAGCAAAGTATATGACATCAATATGAGGTGAATGCTCAGCCATACTCTGCAGCAGTTCTTGTGACTCATATGTGCCCGGCTCCACATAAAGTACATTATCTTGCTCTGGATGTGGCGCATCCTTTTCCAAAGCATTGGCGAACAGATGCAAGTTATGAAATCGCTCACCATTGATTTCAATACTTATGTTCATAGGACGCTCAAGGGAAAACATCAGCTTGTTCTCCACAATCCGATACGGAATCTCGTAAGCTAGCGGCCGAATAGCAACGGTTTCTATATGGACGGAACTCTCAATTAGTACTTGAACTTCGCCTTCAAAATCAAATATTGCCATTGAAGCCTCTCTCACATGATGCATATCGACACGCACAGCGTACGTGTCTAACGTATACCACTCGCTATTTGCTGTTTTTACTTTAACGCTATAATCTGTACTGCGAGGAAGCACAGACGGTGCGTAATAGACTTCCAGCTTTGAATCCGTTGCAAACATATAAGATTAACCTCCTCATCTTTCATCCATCACCGTTCTCTCATGGATTATTCTAGTGAGGAGACTCCGATTATTCTATTGTAAAAATTACAGAATGATTGCAATATTTTTTGTAATATATAGTTAATCAGCAATTTCCGTAGCATTGTCCGACAAATGCTCGCTACACGCATCGTTGTTCAAACTATATTGCATAGTCATTCATGAAGATCAATTCCGCTCAGCATGTAATTTATTCGCTTCATCAAGCAGCACTTGACCTCCTGCTTTTAACCATTGTGCTACAAAATCATCAAAATCTTTATCTGTGTCTGCTTCACCGCTTATCGCTTTAATAAAGTATTGATCTTGCATGTTTTGCAGCATCTCATTGTACTTTGACTTTGATTGCAAGACCGTCGTGCCTAATACGTCCGTAATAAGATCATAGCCTTCAGAATGCTTGTCTCTAAATTCAATTTTTTCGGGCGATATGAAATACTTCTCCATCGCAACGACGCGCCCGCTTAGCGGATTATAAAATCCACCGATGCCCAGCAGCGCCCCCGCTTCTCCACTACTATATTCCTCGGTAGATACCACTACATCTCCATCAAATGTATACGATTCACCTTCGATTCCAAATACAGTTGTTAAGTAACCTTCATCCTCCATACCTACAAACTCCAGCATTTGCAGTATTCGCGCTCGCTTTTCTGCATCTTCCTCAAGCTGGATGCCGAACATTTGTGGTGCCTGCAGAGAGCCGTTCGATAACGCGTAAGGCTTTCCTTTAGCCCCAATTAGCGGCTTTCCAATCACTAGCTCGACCTCTTCCTCGATAGCTGTAGCACCAAAAAAACCGTCATCATATAAATGCTGCCACATCCCTGTATCGAACAAGCCAATCTGTCCGCCGACAAATTTGGTACGAATCTCACTATTACTATCTGTAATAAACTCCGGATCAATTAGCCCTCGCTCGAACCATTGGTTCAACAGCTTCAGCCCTTGCCGCGTTTCCTCTGACAAGCCTGAATAGACAACTTTACCGTTCTCATCAAGCGCATAATAATAAGGATTGATACCGAATGTAGAAAACACTAAATTGAACATCTGATTCGTAGCATCTTTGGCTCTGCCCGTCATTCCATACGTATCATGCACGTTATTGCCATCGGGATCATTGAAGGTGAATTTCGTAAGCACATCTTCCAGCTCAGCCAATGTTTTAGGCGGCTCGCTATAGCCAATCGCTTGCAGCCAGTCTCCGTTATAGGCAGGCAGAAAGCCTAGTGTACCGTTACCCCATATACGCGGAACACCCCAGTTTTTATCTTCGAATTTCCCTACATCCCAGGCAGAGACCGCTACTGATTCAAAGTCTGCTACATACCGTGGCATATATTTGCGAATTTCTTCCTCCGAGATGCTGGCAATAATACCTTGTTCTGCCCACTCCACCATATCAGAATCGACAGCTACACCTGGCATTATATCTGGAATTTCTCCTGAAGCAAGCAGCATATTCAATTGTTCACGCCATCGGATCGTTTCTAGGCGGATATTTTTTATATTCACATTAAACTTTTGCTCCAAGTATCGTTGAACATAGTTATTATCATACTTCGGCAAGCCATAAATGCTTGCGATACTAATCTCCAAAGTAGGTTGAAAGGCTGAAGCTTCCCCATTCACTGCTTCTGGAATTTTTATTTCTTCGTCCGTCTCGTCCTTTGCTTCATGTTTGCCACTACATGCAGAAGCCATCGTTGCGATAAGCAATAAAGCGACCATACTTACCACGACCATTATTTTTCGTTTGTCCATCATGTACTCCCCCTTACGCCATTTCTACTGCATTTTTATAAACATTGCGGTATTGCAAAGGCGTAATGCCGTACTTAGCTTTAAACTTATTATGGAAATATTGCGGATTACGGTAGCCAACAAGCGCTGAAATCTCAGCTACAGACATGCGCTGCTCGTCTTTTAGCAGTTGTGCCGCTTTGTTCAGCCGTGATCTCGTTACATATTCGGTGAACGACTCCTTCATTACTTCTCCAAACAATGTAGAGATATAAGCTGGTGCTAACGAAGCTCGCTCCGAAAGCACATTTAATGAAAGGTCCTCATGCAAATGCTCATCGATATATTGCTTAAGCTCCATAATAATCTCTGTATGCGCATGACTGCTCGTTTCCTTCACATGCGCAACAACACGTTCGGAATGGCTGCGCACCGCTATGATTGTCTCTTGCAGACTATCCTTTTTTAGTTCGTCAAACAAGCTCGTTGGCGGCATCATCTTTTGCAGCTGCATATCAATGACCGCTTGATAAAGTGATGACACTAGCTGAAGCAGACTTAACTCAACTGCTTCCAGCTGTCTATCTCCGCTTTGCATTCTGCTGCTAAATTCATCTAAAAATTTGTTAACATGATCCTGCTCTCCTGCCTTCAGCGCATTGACATATTGATCGAAAGCAATCATATAGGGTGCAGTACCCAGCTTGGATATATCTGCATACGAGATCATTGCTTTTTTTCCATATATAAAGCGATATCGCGAAGCATGCTGCGCATACTGATAGGAAATCGGAATATCATCACTTCTCTCTACTACAGCTCCTATTGCCGCGCTAAAGCTAATATTATCCGCTTGTTCTTCTTGAAATTGAGTTAGTTCTTTTTTTAGCAATTGCTCGGCATTTTCCTCTTCGTCCGATGCGATATAATAAATAATTGCTGCTTCCTTAGCGTTGAGACAGATCACTTCATGCTCCTGCCCATAAGAGCTCATCTTATAGTACTGCTGAAAGCTTGTCGATTCCCCGCTATGCATATCGATGTAAACGACAACGAATTTACTATGACGAGGGAAATCTCGCATATGCTCCAGATTAAGATTCGCACCTAAAATCAAGTTTTTCATTTCAATCTTTTTAGCGTTGGTTTCCAAATGATTGATTTTCTCTCCTAATAAACTGAACGCGTTGCCAATAACGGTATATTCATTCCCCTGCACTTGATTCTGATTAGGCATATAATACGTTCTAACCATTTGAATTAGTCGTTTCATCGGCGTATAAAACTGCTTGGAGAACAAATACGAAATAACAAAACCAAGCACGAGCACAATTCCGCAAATCACAAAAATATTGCTCTTGAAACGTTCAAAGGAAAGTGAAAATGTATGAACAGGCCGCATGACAGCATAATTCCAGTCGAGCCCCGAATACTGCGTAGACAAATGAGAGAACACTGCATCTCCCTGTGTTTTAATGTGTACGTTTTCCGATGACTCCCAAGAAGCGACCACTTCACGCATCTGATCTGCATAAATATGCTCCTCGTCACCCGTAGCAAGAATAAGCTCTCCTTCTTTATCAAAAATGTAAAGCTTTTCATGTGGTGACGTTATAATCTGGGAAATTGCATTCTGCAAGTATTCTATCGTTACATCAATATAGATATAGCCCTTAGGCTCTACACTCGGTTGGTTGTATGGAAGCTTTAACACATAAGTTAAAACCGGCTGCCCATCAGACAGCTGTCTAGTTATCCATCTATCATGATCGTTCGGACTAAGCTGCTCAATAAATGCATAATCCGCGGAATGTTCAGGTGTCTTGTTAAAGTTAACTTTATCAATAACATAATCGCCGTTTATTAAATAAACCGTTGAATTGTGCACACCTTCGCTTGTGAGCCCATAAAGCTCCATCCCTTTACTGAACAACGCAATTCTACTTAAATTATCGTGCCATGAATTGTCCAGCAAATAATTCAAACTAACGGAGTTGCCAACAAACCCTGTCGACATTGAAATATTTTGCACATGATTTTCAAATCTGTGCAGCATCGTATTTTCCATATAATCTTTAACTGCTTGCAAACGCTGCTGACTATCCTTCGAGATCTCCTCAATCATTAATTCATTGGCTCGTGAGTACAAATAACCTCCTGCAAGACTAATGAGTAGCACGGTCATTAACGTATAAGACAAAATTAAACGATAGAACACGCTGTTTTTATATTTTGATATCGCTTTCAATTTTGTGCCCCCTTGCTTTCACAGATTGCCAGCTACGATCCTGGAGTTGCCTGAATGCTAAAAACTCACTAGTGAAAATATGCCCTTTCTATCTATACAGATAAAAACGGCATATACATATCATTTATCATGGTTGCGCTCTGATCTCAAACTATAGACGATAAGTAAGCTCGATTCTCTATAGCTAAACTCTACTTTACCACAATTAAATGCATTTTTTACATTATAATATTATTCATTTTACTCACTTTTCTTTAAATTGGGGCTGCGTTAACCCTTCAATTTCTTACTAATATAGCGATATAGCGAAAGTTAAACATT
>Ga0160455_100609_pt1 | contig 15627 bp, 8 predicted proteins | sample HID1972I_E6MG_FD_108206 | JGI IMG/M metagenome (GOLD analysis project Ga0160455, IMG submission 108206) | Enriched pill bug-associated microbial communities from UW Madison campus, WI, USA - HID1972I_E6 MG | ecosystem: Host-associated > Arthropoda: Insects > Digestive system > Unclassified ... | reverse complement strand
TGGCGTGGAGGCATCTACCCATGCATAAGTTCCTGCGGCCCTGCCGTTTAAGGTCGGCGTAGTGTTATAATCAGAGGCTCCGGTAAATTTCCATAATGCGTATGCACTAGTTTGTCCGGGGGTAGTGGTGTTGTACCAACATGAAGGGAGGACACCGCCATCTAGGTCTTCAGTGAAAGGTGCAAGATATGCCGCGCAAGGTGTAGTAAACGAAACAAATGAGGTCCAATCACTTTTATCACTCGCACTACAAACAGAACGCACCCATACATAATAAGTGGTATTGGCCGTAAGAGAAATTAAATCCTTAGTCAATATACCGGCAGCTACGGATCCGGTTGCTGTAGTAGTAGTGGTTGGTGCTGTATTAGTTGTATTTTGATAATATTCATAACCACCTGATGGGATAGTCACAGACGCCGTCCATGAAATGGTTGCAGTTGAACTCAAAACATTAGTAGCTGTTAATCCTGATGGCTCGATACAAGTTGGCGCTTCTTTTAAGGAAATATCGTCAATTGCCATATCCCCATAAAAATCCGAACCTCTTATTGCTCTGAATTTAACTTGGATCGTTCCGGTATATCCCGTAAGGATAATCCTTTTTTTTGCCCACGGATCGGTGGTAGCAGTCTGTTGCTGCCCTTTAATACTGTCTACAACAGTCCAAGTAGTACCATTGGAAACCTCAATGTATAAATTCCCCATTGTAGATCCATACATATGGTAATAAAATTCCAATGCAGGAATTGTTAAAGGAGCAATATCTACTGGAGGTGTAGTCAATTCGGCAACTGCACTAGTGGATCCATTGGAAGCTTCCGTAAAGAAATATTTTGTTCCGCTGTGTGCTGCAGAAGGACCAGTGCTTGAAGAAGGAGTGGTTCCGTTTACCGTTACATTCCATGAATAGGCTGAAGTAGAGTTAGGCAATGCTACCCAACATGGAGAAATAGTATTGTTATTTCCAGTTCCTGCTTGCCCTTCCACATCATCTGTCCAGGGAGCAATAGCTGTAACACAAGGAGTAGTGAAGGAAGTACCTATTGACCAACTGCTTTTATCAGTTGCACTACAAACAGAGCGCACCCAAACATAATAAGTGGTATTGGGCGTAAGGAGTGTTAAGTCTTTGGTCAATATACCTGCAGCTACAGCTCCAGTGGCTGTGGCAGTAGTCGCGGGAATAGAATTAGTTGTACTTTGATAATATTCATAACCGGTTGCCGGTATAGTTGTAGGCGCAACCCAATTAATTGTGGCAGTAGTCGCACTCGTTACCGTATTGGTTAAATTTGTAGGAACCCAGCAAGTAGGCACAACCACTACAAATGAATAGTCCTCATATTCTCCTGATAAAGTTGTCATGCAAGGAGTGGCAGGCCCTGTAGCAGGGGTATAAGAAATTCCAACCCTCATGCGCGTCGTACCCGGTGTAGCAGTTGATGGCACTACAAAAGAACCGTCTTGAGCATTTAAATAGGCTGAGGTAGCAAAAACAGTTTCATCTGCATCGTCAAAATCCCCATCCTGATTCCAATCGACCCAAACTTTGGTACCGAAGGTATTAGTACCTGAGCCATATTTAGCATGAAAGCCAACCAAACTTCCTAAACTTTGTGTTACTGTTTGACTTGTGAAATCACCATATCCACCAGTAGAATAGCCTGAACCGCCATTCATGATATTAGTACTTCCACCTGTAGTTAGGAAGCTATCAATATAATAAGATGAATTTGTAGCTGCCGGAACACAATAGCATTGATTAGCAGGATTAATGGTGGTAGTCAATGTATTGGAAGTTCCTGTATTACTTCCACAAGTTAGTTTATATCTATAATCCGTAGGAACAGCAGGCATACTGGTCACGGTATAAGTAGAAGTGGTTGCACCAGTTAAAGTTTGCCATGTCCCTGAACCTGAAGGTGTCCTGTATTCCCATTGGCCGACTAAACCATTAAAACCAGTTGTGGCACCAGTAGCAACTAAAGTATAAGATGTTCCACTGCAAACACCTGCAGTAGCCGGCACTGTTCCAGCCGAAGGAGTACCCGTACAGGGAGGAGTTAATACACCATCAAATTGAATCTGTGCAACATTATTAACTGCGCCTGTGTAATCGTATAACGCTGTGGTGGTTGGTGGGGCATCGGGATCCGGATTGACGCCATCACTATAGAAGTAAATTCCTTTATTGCCTGAAGTGGGCGCCAAAGTATATCCTGCCCAGTTAGGACTATTGCCATAAGTAGGGGTATTTTCATCAATAGCTATTATTATATTACTTGTTCCATCCCAGGGGAACGGTGTAGTCAGCGTGACTTCCATCCAACCATTGGCTACAGTAGTAGCAATAGGTAGATCTCCGCTGAATACATTTGTCATGGCAGATGTTGGAGTCCAATCAGACCAGCTTGAGAAACCGGATTGCGTGGTGTTACCCATATATACGGTCCAGTTTTTCCAATCCGCAGTGGAGGCAGCTGATGTAGATTTATACCTGATTTTCGTGATGGTACCCGGCTGAGCAGCAGCACCTGCAGCCACGATTTCAGCAGCGGTATAAATCGTTTGAGTATAGGAAAAATTGTAATTGTAATAGTTGGGGAAATAAGACGAAGATCCCCCGCCTGACCCTACTTGTATCGTTTGTGCTTTTAGAGACCACGAAAAAATCGTGAGTAACAATAAGCTCAACAGTTTAAGTTTGTTTATAAGCTTCATAAATTTGAATTGTTTGGTTTAAGAATCGGTTTGACAGTTAAAATGTAAATATCCCGGAATCCCGGACCAGCCCTTACTTTGATGTGTGACATAAGAAGTTATTTTTATGATTAATTTAATCCTCTGCTTTTGATAAAAGCATTTAAGTACCAAATCTAATATTTTAATTCAATAAAAAAAATAAATTTATGGTTAATATAATCAGCAATTAACGCTGAATAGTGCAAAATGAAAGGAAAGGTTAGGCGCATTAAAGACAATGTGTTAATATAGAGCATTTTGACGCATATTTAATTTTAAAATGAACGTGCGCATTCTCTAATGCTTTAACTGTATTTGTCTGATAAACTATGGAAAGGCACCACACCAAGGACGGCTTTATGTTAATTAAAAAAACAGTCGTATCTCGGAATATGAGTTTTGAGAAAATGCAGAAAGGAAGAATTTATTGCAGTAAGTACGGTACTGAAGGCACCACAATATGGCATCCAACCGACATTGCGCTGCAATAGCTGATTGAGGGAAAGTGCTAAACTGCCTATACGAACATAACATTTGGCAACCTGCATTATCTCCGCCTAATTCGTTTGACTGACCAGGTTTCCGCTTTCCTCCCTTACTCAACGAACCTGCCCAAACTCCACTATTCATAAAAAACCACTTGATCCTTTGTCGTAGGGCGGCAGCACATTGCCGGTGCCAAAATAATTACCCCGTCCTCTAAATCCTCCATCAGGTACGCTTCCTGGTTATCCCGCCATCGCTCTTGTTATACCGTTTTTTTCGCTGAAATTGTAGTCCCATTCAGAATCAGGGTTTTCATCTTTATCGGCAAAAGCATTATGTAGTTTAAAATTGGCTTTGAGGCTAATGGAAGTAAATGAGGACGGGATAGCTTTGATCTGATACAAAACCACAGAAAAACATCGATGCCTGATTTATTATGGTCGTGTAGAGACGCAATGCATTGCGTCTCTACACCCGTTTTCATGTGCCTCCGTTCCTTCCTGATAAAAAAACTATACAATACCTCAACTACCGACTCTGTTCATCCTTGAAGCCATATCTGGATTAACCCGATAATTTCAGCTTCCATACGCTAAGCAGCTCCGTACATACAGTAGAGTAACTCCGTACATACAGTAGGGTAACTCCGTACATACAGTAGGGTAACTCCGTACATACAGTATACCAAAAAGTAAAGTAGCAGCATGTAATCAACAACCAACCTCTACACATTTCAAAACACTTTTTCAGATACAAATTGAGCAACCTATAAATAAATTCAAATTATCAAATAAGCAAAAATAGAATCAACCATATTTCTTTTTCCTGATAAAGAAATAACCCGCCCCAAAAATCACGATTAGGGCTACCGGAATCCCAAGATTGATCATTTGCCAAAAAGAGCGCTCGCCTTCAATCCTTTTTGGATCAAGCAACCGGGACTGGAAACTCTTTGTGCGGGCTTCAAGTAAATTATCCTTATCTGTCAAATACTCCAAAGAATTGAGCATAAAACTTTTGTTGTCAAATCGATAATCACTAAAACGATAAACACCCATATCCGAAGGCCCGTTCTCCTCCGAAAATTCGTTCATCATTAACTGCCCGTCGCTAACAACTATAATTTTAGCTTCCGGATTTGCCTTTCGGATTGTTGGAAGATTGTTTGATTTCTGAAAGGCACTCACCTCCAAAGGCATCCTTTGTGAATACATGGAAGCGAAAGATCCTTCTAACAATACAGATGCCAACAAGAATTTTTTCCTGAACTCGGCAGGGTTCTTATCCACAATTGCTGTTTCCAAAATAATAGGCGTAGGCGTACCCACCATGGAACTGTATGCAGAAGAAGTCAATAAAGCCGTTTTCTTTATTTCCGGATCATTGGAATTGATATCGATACTGCTCACAAAACGGCCCAAAACACCATTCAGATTTTTGACGATGGGATGATCACTCCCACTTTGCAATACGGGGAAATATACCCAGGGATAAATGACAGGTTGCCCATTATTGCTTTGTGCGGCAAGAGGAATGCCTGCACAGCTTACGGCATCTTCAATCAAATTGGAATTGATCCGGAAACCATAATTAAAAAACAAATCATTCAGGTTAAGGTCGATTGCCATGGAATTGAACTGTCCGGCATTATTAAAACTATCAATTGATCCGGAAGCGGCATCGATATTCATAAACACTGATTTGCCTTGCATCAGGAATTGGTCGATTTTGAATTTGTCAATTTCACTGAAAGCATTTAACGGCCGGTTGATGATGATGGCTTTATATGTATTGGGGATGGCAACTTGCTGTTGCAAATTCAAAGTGTCCAAAGTATAAAACTTCAATAACGTATTGATTGCCGAAGAAACGCCGAAATCAAACTGCTCACCGTTTCCAGTTAAATACGCAATGGTAGCCTTTTCCTTTTTAGTCACTTGGCGTACGGCATTGGCAAGATTGTATTCCAAAAGCATTTCCGACCGGGACAAAATAGCCCTGGACAATTCCGGCGTATTGCTTTCCTGAAGAAAAACGGGAAATATTTCATCCCTGCCATTTTCATCCCGGGCCGATACCAATGCCCAAGGGAAAACCATTTTTTGGGAAGAGCCTTTTTTGCCTGCGTCAACTGTTATCGGTATTCCCGGCATACGGAATTTGGACAACAGGCTCAATGCCATAGTATCGGATCCAAGGGGATCCACAAATCGATAAGCAATTTTATTGTCGCTTATCGACCTGAAATTACTCAATAAATCTTCGGTGCTTTTTTCTAATTGCTTGAAAGCGGCAGGCAAATCGTCGCCCTTTAAAAAAACCGTGATTTCCACTTTGCGGGAAACATGTTGCAACATGTTTTTAGTGGCATCAGTTATGGTGTAGCGCCTGCCTTTAGTCAAATCCAGCCGCGTATAAAAAAAATAAGCCGCAATATTGACAGCTATCAATAATAATAAAACACCCAAAATCCATTTAGTACTTTGCTTCATTTTATTGCTTTGCGGCAATTCTTTGTTTTCTATCATTTTTATATTACGAAATGCTTGCAAAAATATTGAAAGCGCAGCTTAAAAGCTAATTTTTTATTGATTTGCCCGATTATGCGTTTTGGGGGATGAAAAATGGACTTATGCTTAAAAATAACAAATTGTAAATTTAGAAATAGAATCAGCAAATAATCCTTAACTTTAAGGAATTTTTTTTCATTCAAAATCTATTTATCATGATTTGGAGAACTTTTAAAGGAACGACAATCGAACTGCCCATTAAAAATGCCGTTGAACAAGCCATTTTACGCGAAGTAAATGCAGGTTACAAACTAAAAGTCTGTATCGGCACGGACTCTCAGGTTTATGGCGACCATACGGAATTTGCCACAGTCATTGTTTTCCTGAGGAAACGGCAAGGTGGTTTTATGTTTATCCACAACGAAAGATCCACAATCAAATATTCTTTAAAAGAAAGGATGCTTTTGGAAGTTTCAAAAAGTATTGAAATCGCTTATGAATTATGCGGTTTGTTCAACGATTATGATATTGAAATGGAAGTACATGCAGATATAAACACGGATCCTCAATTTCAAAGTAATACCGCATTAAAGGAAGCCATGGGTTATATTTTGGGAATGGGCTTTGCTTTTAAAGCAAAGCCGGAAGCCTTTGCCAGCAGTTGTTGTGCAGACAAAATGGTGAATTAACGCTCTTCCGGAATATCAAAAGCCAACCTAGAATAAGTTGGCTTTGATATTTCATAATTCAAATGAATCGTTTCTTTTATTTAGCTTGCTCCATTTTCATGTCAGAAGGCGTTCTTTGAACCCTGTTTTCACCGGATTTCATTTTTTCCATTCTTTTTTCTTTCATCGCTTCCATTTTCTTGTTTTGGTCTTCAGTCAAAATAGAAGTGATTTCTTTTTGATTATCTTGTTTAACAGCCATACGGTCTTTGTTGGCTTTCGCTTGTTTCAGGTAAACATCGTTTACTTTTTGTTTTTGTTCTGCAGTCAGGCCAACCATTTTATCTAAACGCTCGGTTCTTTTTGCCGCTATCTGGTCAGGGCTCATTTTTTGAGCACCCATTTCTGAACGGTCACGGGTTGTAGGTTGAACTTGTTTTTCTTGTGCAAAGCTGGTTGCAAAGCCGAAAAATGCGATGCCGGATACCAAAAGTAGTTTTTTCATTTTTTACAGTTTTTATATGAGGTGTTTGGACACCGGATTGAATTTAAGGTTTAAATGTAAGCAAAAAATATTTATCCGAGCAAAAAACAAAGATAATCGCGATACTCTAATTCAGAACGCCAAATCATTGCTTCCTTTCTGGATAATTTTTACTTAAAAAGTACCCAATAGTTTTTTCTATCATCAATTTTGTTATTTTTGTCCAAATTAAAAATTCCCACCTAAATGAATTTCAAGAAAGTTAATAATATTGCCGGATGGCTTGTATTCGCTATCGCCTATTTCACTTATTTAAAAACAATGGAAGCGACCGCGAGCCTTTGGGATTGCGGGGAATTCATTTCTACGGCATACAAACTTGAAGTGGGTCACTCCCCGGGTGCACCTTTGTTCATGATGTTGGGCAGGATTTTTAGTTTGTTTGCAGCTTCCAAAGAAATGGTTGCCATTATGATCAATTCGATGAGTGCGCTCATGAGCGGATTGACCATCCTTTTCTTATTCTGGACGATTACCCATTTTGCTAAAAAAATAATCGTAAAAGAAAATAAAGAAGGCAATCCAATTTCCGGAAATAACCTGATTGCCATTATTGGCGCAGGTGCAGTGGGCGCATTGGCCTATACCTTTTCCGACACCTTCTGGTTTTCGGCAGTGGAAGGCGAAGTATATGCCACTTCTTCCTTTTTTACCGCTTTCGTGTTCTGGGCAATCCTGAAATGGGAACATGTGGCGGATGAAAGATATGCAGATCGCTGGTTGATCCTTATTTTTTACATGATGGGACTTTCCATCGGTGTCCATCTATTGAATTTATTGACCATTCCGGCCATCATGATGGTTTATTATTTCAGGAAATTCACGCCAACACTCAAAGGCAGCATCCTTGCATTTATTTTGGGTTGTGCCATTTTAGGTTTCGTCCAGTTCGGCATCATTCAATATATACCCATTTTCGCTTCTAAATTCGAGTTGCTATTTGTCAATTCATTTGGATTGCCCTTTAATTCAGGTGCATTATTTTTCTTGTTGTTGTTTGCCGTACTGTTAGGTTTCCTATTATTTTGGGCTAAGAAGAATGGTAGATACATTTTGCATTTAGCTACACTTTGCGTTGTTTTCATCATGATTGGTTATTCAAGTTATGTGGCAATCGTAATCCGTTCAAAAGCCGATGTTCCAATTGACATGGGCAATCCCGACAATGTAATGTCCTTGATCCCTTATTTACAAAGGGATCAATATGGTTCACAACCTCTACTTTCAGGCCCCTATTACAACACACAACCAACCGGGATCAATGATGACGGTCCGGTATATGCTGCGATTACTAAAGACGGGAAATCATCCTATAAAAAAGTGGACACCAAGAAATCATATAAATATGACGACAACAAATTTTTTCCAAGGATATGGAGTTCAGATGCCAATCACATTAATTTTTACAAAAGTTATCTGGGATTAAGTGATATGGACGAGCCTACCGCCATGGATAACCAAAAATTCTTTTGGGGTTATCAGGCGAGTTGGATGTATTGGCGTTATTTCATGTGGAATTACGCTGGTCGCCAAAATGACTTCCAAGGTCAGGGTGAAGCTAAAAACGGCAATTGGATTTCCGGGATCAAACCAATCGACAAACTGTTTGGCAGAGGCGACATCGACCTTTTACCGGAAGCATATAAAAACAACCCAGCAAGGAACCAACTTTATTTCTTGCCATTTATATTGGGTATTTTAGGATTGGCATATCAATACAAAAAAGACAAAACCGATACGACAGTCGTTGCATTGCTCTTCTTTTTTACAGGTTTGGCAATTGTACTTTACCTGAACAATACACCATATCAACCCCGGGAACGGGATTATGCCTATGCCGGCTCTACCTATGCTTTTGCAATCTGGATTGGATTGGGCGTACTTGCGATTGTGGATTTCTTAAAGAAATACCTCAAAGGCCCATCTTCGGCAGTTATCGCCACGCTTATTTGTCTGATTGCCGTTCCCACATTGATGGCATCACAGGAATGGGATGACCATGATCGTTCCCAAAAAACGATTGCAAGGGATCATGCATATAATATGCTGAGCAGCTGCGACAGTAATGCCATTTTGATAACAAATGGTGATAATGACACTTATCCATTATGGTACATGCAGGAAGTGGAAGGATTCAGAACCGATGTTCGGATTATTAACCTGAACCTGATGGGTACGGATTGGCAAAATGAACAATTGGGCTTTAAGGTAAATGATGCGGATGCATTGCCGATGATTTGGACGAAAGACCAGTTTACCGGTGGGGACTTGAATTATATCCGTTATTTTGACAGTCCGAATATCCCTAAAGACAAATATTTTGAACTTGCTGAAATCATCGAATTCTTTTCTTCCGGCAAAAACCAATTGCCGACGCAAGGTGGCGAAAAAGTAAGTTACCTGCCAACTAAAAATATGCAGATTACCTTGGATAAAAATGCCATTTTAAAAAGTGGGATCGTCCCACTAAAAGATGAAGCACAGATACCGGATCAAATCAGGTTTACTTATAATAAAGACAATGCCACAAGGGCGGATATGTCCTTCATGAACCTTATTGCCGGTCAGGCAAAAACAGGCTGGACGCGTCCAATCTATGTAGCGGCAGGGACACCGAAAATCGGACTGGATGCTTATTTCCAAAGCGAAGGCGTATTAGAGAAATTCGTTCCTGAAAACAAACCACAGGTTATACAAGGATTGATGCCATCAACCGATTTGGACAAAAACCTCAACTTATTCTTGAACAAATTCACTTTTGGGAAAGCCAATGGGAAAACCGTTTATTATGATGAAAAAAATAGGCTGTTGTTCTTGGTTTACCGCCAACAAGCAGGTCAATTGGCATTGGAGCTAAATACCGTGGGCAGAAAAGCAGATGCCGTAAAAGTATTGGATCATTTCTTAAAAAGCGTTTCGGAACATTCGCTTTCTTATGATATTTTATTATATGACCGAGGAATGCTTGCCATTGTTGACGATTATTACATGGCTGATGCACCTGAAAAAGCGAAGTTCTATGCTCAAAAGATGGTAAAAAATATTTCTGACGAAGTGAAATATTTCAACAGCTTAAAAGCGGATCAGCAAGACGGCATGAATGCTCTTATCATTCAGCAAAACCTAAGTGTTTTAAATACTTTGGCTCAAATTGCCCAACAAAGAGGTGATGCGGCATCCGCAAAATCATGGAATGAAACATTACAGGCGATTGCGCCCGCATTCATGAAACAACCTCAACAATAATCAGTTTTAAAGAAACATATCCTTTTTTCAACGAAAGGGTATGTTTCTTTCTCAAAAGTATTTAAGGATTTTTTTTCTAAATTTCAAATACTTTCCCCACGAATTATAATAATAATCCTTAATTTTGTTTCAAGTTCAATTTGAAAATGAAATCATTCATTCGCTCTTGAATAAAAAATCCGAATAAAAAAAATGAACACTTCGGATATGGTTTTACTTACCTCAAACTTACATGGATACCATCCCCCTACAAACCATTTTTTTAGTTACCACTCCTGATGGAGACCCAATCTCTTGGTTTAAAATATTCTTTACCCTTTTCCTGGTTGTATTAAACGGCTTTTTCGTAGCCGCTGAATTTGCAATTGTCAAAGTCAGGTCTTCACAGTTAGAAGTAAAGACTGATGTAAAAAAGAGCCTCGCAAAAACCGCAAAAACAATTGTAAGTAACCTTGATGCCTATTTAGCCGCCACTCAATTGGGAATTACTTTGGCATCATTGGGTTTAGGCTGGGTTGGTGAAAGCGTGATGACGTCCATCATCCACCACATCTTCAACTTATTTAATTTGAATGCGGATCCGGATATTGTCCATCAAATATCCATGCCCCTGGCATTTGCTATCATCACGATTTTGCATATCGTTTTCGGGGAACTGGCCCCCAAATCCATCGCTATCCGCTACCCAACAAGTACCACATTTACGATTGCATGGCCTTTAAGGATCTTTTATTTTATTTTCCGTCCCTTTATTTGGCTGTTGAATGGTTTTGCCAATTCCATCCTCAAGCTTATGGGCATCAAACCCATTCATGGCTCTGAAATACATTCAGAAGAAGAATTGAAAGTGATCATTTCGGAAAGTCATGAAGGCGGCGCAATCGAAGAAACTGAAAGGGCCTTAATCCAAAATGTTTTTGAATTTGACGACAGAAGGGTAAGCAATATCCAAACGCTGAGAAAGAATATTTCCGCAATCGCCATAGGTCAAACCGTCCGGGAAGCCATCGAATTTGCAATTCAGGAAGGTTATTCAAGATATCCTGTTTACGAAGAAACTCTGGATAACATAAAAGGGGTGGTTTATACCAAAGACCTCATCAAACATGTATTGGACAACCCGGAATTGAAAGCAATCCAACCGATCATGCGGGAAGCATATTTTATATCAGAAACTTCTAAAATAAAAAATGTCCTGAAAGAGTTCCAGAAAAAGCATATTCAAATGGCTATCGTGACCAATGAAATCGGCGAGCTCACGGGTATCCTTTCCATGGAAGACATTTTGGAAGAATTAGTAGGGGAAATACAAGATGAGTACGACAACGAAAAACCAATCGTTGAAAATACGGGTGACGACACCTTTATCGTCAGTGCGCACCATGCGCTTTCCGATATCAATAAATACATTCCGTACCGACTGGCGGAAGGCGATCATTTTGAAACCCTAGCAGGTTTGATTGCCGAAAAATATGAGGAAAAAGAATTGAAAGAAGGCGACAAAATTGAATTGGCCGATTATGATGCCATTATCTTAAAGATGTATCGTAACTCCGCAGAAACGGTTCAATTGCGAACGCGGTTCAAAAATGAAGAGAACAAATTTAATTAAAAAACAGAGCATTAAAAGCAAATAAAATGAGTTCATTAAGTTCAAATGAAGAAGTGGAAATTCAAAGAGGAAGTGCATTAATGGTAAGTGCAACCTTAACAGAAGTTGCGAAAATATTGAAGGCCGGATTAAAAACAATCGACATAGACAGGCTGGCAGAAACTTTCATCAGGGACAATGGCGGGATACCTTCTTTCAAGAATTACGGTACACCCGGAAATGTATTCCCCTACTCCCTTTGCATTTCCGTAAATGAAGTTGTGGTTCATGGTTTCCCAAGTGAATATGAATTAAGGGAAGGCGATATTGTTTCCATAGATTGCGGTTTTTACAAAAATGGTTTTCATGGCGATCACGCTTATACTTTTGCCATTGGCGAAGTAAAGCCTGAATACCTCAAACTCATCCAGGTAACCAAAGAATCATTATACAAAGGTATTGAACAAGCCATAATTGGCAATAGGATTGGGGATATTGGCTGGGCAATCGAAAACCACACTTACGGGAAATACGGTTATGGCGTAGTCCGCGAATTAGTTGGACATGGCGTGGGCAGGGAAATGCACGAAGACCCCCAAGTTCCAAATTACGGAAGGAGGGGATCAGGTAAAAGATTAAAAGAAAACATGGTTTTGGCAATCGAGCCCATGATCAACTTAGGGACGCGCAATGTTTATACACTTAAAGACGGCTGGAATGTGGTTACCGCCGACGGGAAACCTTCTGTTCATTTTGAACATGATGTATGCGTGAAAAGTGGCAAAGCAGATATCCTTTCCAATTATGAACCAATAGAGGCTGCAGAAAAAGCGAACATTAATTTAAGTACCCTTTAAACAAAACGCAGCTTCCTTACTTATCCTAAAAAACAAACAATCCGGTATCTATGTCAGCATTTGAAATTGAAGGTGGCTATAAACTTCATGGAAGCATTCAGCCCCAAGGTGCAAAAAATGAAGCTTTGCAAATGCTTTGTGCTGTTTTGCTGACAGATAAAAAAATTACGATAACCAATATCCCTGACATTCTGGATGTCAATCTTTTAATTGAATTATTGGGTGATTTAGGTGTTTTAATAGAACGACCAAGCAGGGATATTTGCATTTTGCAAGCGCAAAATATAGACTTCAATTTTTTACAAACAGAAGAATACAAACAGAAATCAGGAAGACTCAGAGGAGCCGTAATGCTGGCGGGACCATTATTGGCAAGATTTGGGCATACCTTTTTGCCGCAACCGGGTGGCGATAAAATCGGCAGGAGAAGATTGGATACACACATTCGTGGCTTTGAACAGATGGGGGTGCAATTCAAGTATGACGACAATAAAAAGGAATTTTCCCTAACAACGAAAAACGGACTTCAAGGTGCTGATTTAATTTTGGAAGAACCTTCCGTAACCGGAACTGCCAATATCATAATGGCAGCCACTTTAGCAAAAGGGAGAACCACTATTTACAATGCAGCTTGCGAACCCTATGTGCAGCAATTATGCAAAATGTTGCAACAAATGGGCGCCAAAATCCAAGGCATCGGTTCCAATTTACTGATCATCGAAGGCGTAAACCACTTGAATGGCGCTGAGCACAGGCTACTGGCGGATATGATAGAAATTGGTTCTTTCATTACTTTAGCGGCAATGACCCAAAGCGAAATCAGGATTACTGATGCAGATGTAAAAGAAATAGGCTTGATCCCGGAAGTTTTCCGGAAAATGGGACTTGAGATCATCCTCGAAAACAATGATTTGATTATTCCCGCACAGACAGAATACCAAATCCAGAATTTCATTGACGGCTCTATCCTGAATATATACGATGCTCCATGGCCAGGTATCTCCCCGGATTTATTAAGCGTATTATTGGTAATGGCAACACAAGCAAAAGGAAATGTACTCATTCATCAAAAAATGTTTGAAAGCAGGTTGTTTTTTGTCGATAAATTAATTGACATGGGCGCTCAAATCGTACTTTGCGATCCGCATCGTGCCGTAATTATGGGATTGAATAAAAACACCTCCTTAAGGGGAATAAAAATGGCATCTCCTGATATCAGGGCGGGAGTGGCTTTATTGATTGCCGCACTCTCTGCCCAAGGAAAAAGCCTCATTGAAAACATTGATCAAATTGATCGCGGTTACCAAAATATTGATGGAAGATTGAATGCATTAGGTGCACATATCAAGCGAATATAATAGTATCCCAACACAATTTACCTACAGAACCGTATTCATTTTAAGATTCATTTCCTAAAGGTACTTTTGATTGGTTGTTTTCCATTTAAGTGAACATACCATATAGTTTTTAAGAAAACATACCATATAGTTCCCTTTTAAGAAAATGACGGATTACTCTAAGCCTCCAATAGAAATTCAAAACTAATCATAAAAAACCCACTACTTGGGGGATAGCTCATAGCCACAAAACAATTACCTTTGCGTACATTAATTTACTATTAATACTTTCTATGAAACAGTTTTTTAAGTTTTTCTTCGCATCTCTCCTCGCATTGGTCGTGGCAGGCGTATTATTTTTTGTTGTATTTTTTGCCATCATTGGTGCGGTGGGCAATTCCATAACCAATAGCATTTCGCAGGAGGAAAAAATATTTACACAAGAAAAATCCATCCTTTTAATTGATTTGAAAGATACATACCAAGAACTTGGCCAAAATAACATGCTGTCCTTATTTACCGGAGGACCCAATCAAGTGCCCGGATTAAAAGATGTGCTCAACAGCATTCAAAATGCAAAAAAAGATGATAAAATAAAAGGGATTTATATCAAAACCAGTGGTTCTTCCAATGGATTGGCTACTGCGCAGCAAATCAGGGCCGCATTGAAGGATTTCAAAACAAGCGGAAAATTCATTTATGCGTATGGCGATTACATCCCTCAGTCCGATTATTTTATTGTATCCGTGGCTGACAGTATTTTTGTAAATCCTTTGGGTAATGTGGAACTAAGGGGCCTGGCTTCAAAAATCACCTTCTTCAAAGGTGCATTGGATAAATTGGAAATCCAACCGGAAATATTTTACTGCGGTCAATTCAAAAGCGCAACGGAACCATTCCGGATGGAAAAAATGAGCGATCCCAACCGGAAACAATTGGCTGCACTGCAAAACGACATCTGGGCCAACTACCTTGAAGCAGCGGCAGAAAAAATAAATACGGATACGGCAACCATCAATTCCTGGGCTAAAACAGGATTGATACAAACAGCTTATGATGCCGTTAAATATCACTTGATTGACGGAACAAAATACAAAGACGAAGTGGAAACCTTGCTGAAAGCCAAAACAGGCTTAAAAGAAGATGATGATCTTCGATTTTCTTCTATAGCGGATTACGCCCGCAACTTACCGGTATCAACACAAAGTGATCAAATTGCATTATTAGTTGCCGAAGGGGAGATTGTGGATGGTGAAGGAAGTGGAAGCGCACCTCAAATAGCCTCAGAAACTTTCATAAAAGAAATCAGGAAAGTTAGGGACAATGATAAAATAAAAGCAGTTGTTTTGCGGGTAAATTCCCCAGGTGGAAGCGCCTTGGCATCTGAAGTAATCTTAAGGGAAATCCAGTTATTGAAAAAGAAAAAACCGGTGGTAGTTTCTATGGGAGATGTGGCGGCAAGCGGTGGATATTATATCTCTTGCCAGGCCGACAGTATTTTTGCATTGCCTACCACGATTACCGGAAGCATTGGCGTTTTCGGCATGATGTTCAACACCGCCACTTTTTTCAAAAACAAATTAGGCGTTACATTCGACGAAGAAAAAAATGCCCCCTTTGCTGATATGCCCAACATGAACAGA
>Ga0160455_100599_pt1 | contig 16087 bp, 15 predicted proteins | sample HID1972I_E6MG_FD_108206 | JGI IMG/M metagenome (GOLD analysis project Ga0160455, IMG submission 108206) | Enriched pill bug-associated microbial communities from UW Madison campus, WI, USA - HID1972I_E6 MG | ecosystem: Host-associated > Arthropoda: Insects > Digestive system > Unclassified ... | reverse complement strand
TGCTGCCCGTGACCGGCGGCAACGGCACCGACAGCACCGACATTGCTGCCCTGCCCGCCCCCCGTTCCGGTGGCAGGAGCAGCACCTGAGCCGCCTTCAGGCAGCGTCGGGATGGCGGGCACCGCCGCCGCGGGACGGAACGCCAGCATGCGCAGCACGGCCATCTCGAAGCCCGCACGCGGGCTGGGCGCCAACGGCAGGTCACGGCGCCCGTTGAGCGCCATCTGGTACCAGAGCTGCACCACTTCCGGGCGCATACGGCCAGCGAAGGCCTCCACGTCCAGGCCCTCGGCGATTGCCGCGCCCGGCACCAGCTGCTGCACCTGGATACGATGCAGCGCTTCGGCCAGCGCATCCAGCACACCACTCCAGTCCGGCGAGAATTCCGCCAGCGTGGCCACCACCTGCAGCAGGCGCGCGCCGTCACCTTCGGCCAGCGCGTCCAGCATCGCCGCCACCTGGGTACGGTCCACGGTACCGAGCATGGTGCGCACCACGTCTTCGCGCAGCGCGCCGCCGGCGTAGGCGATGGCCTGGTCCAGCAGCGAAAGCCCGTCGCGGAGGCTGCCATCGGCGGCCTTGGCCAGCTGCACGATGGCGGTATCGTCGGCCTCGATCTCCTCGGCGGCCAGGATGCGGGTCATCTGCCCCTGGATCTGGTCCTCGTCCAGCCGTTTCAGGTTGAACTGCAGGCAGCGGCTGAGCACGGTGACCGGCAGCTTCTGCGGATCGGTGGTGGCCAGCAGGAACTTCACGTGTTCCGGCGGCTCTTCCAGCGTCTTCAGCAGCGCGTTGAACGCGGCCTTGGACAGCATGTGCACTTCGTCGATCAGGTAGACCTTGTACTTGCCACGCGACGGCATGTACTGCGCGTTCTCGATCACCTCGCGGACATCATCCACACCGGTGTTGGAGGCCGCATCGATCTCCAGAAGGTCGATATAGCGCCCGGAATCGATATCCAGGCAGGCGGGACACTGGCCGCAGGGGTCCGCGCTGGTGCCCTGTTCGCAGTTCAGTGATTTGGCGAAGATGCGCGCGATGGTGGTCTTGCCGACGCCGCGCGTACCCGTGAACAGGAACGCATGGTGCACGCGACCGCTGTCCAGCGCATTGCTGAGCGCCCGGACCACGTGTTCCTGGCCGACCAGCTCGGCAAAACGCTTCGGACGCCACTTGCGGGCAAGGACGAGATAGGACATCAGGCCACCGGCTTCATCGGGACGTCCATTGTGCCATGCCTGTCCAGCCCCCCTGCCTGCCACCACCGGCGCTTGTGTCCCGCCGCCCAGCCAGCTAGAATCTGCGGCCCCCAGCAGTGGTGCATGCCGCTGGCAGGGGAAATCCGGAGAGGTGTCCGAGTGGTTGAAGGAGCACGCCTGGAAAGTGTGTAAGCGTCTAAACCGCGCTTCGGGGGTTCGAATCCCCCTCTCTCCGCCAGACAAATGAAAAGGGCTGCCCATCGGGCGGCCCTTTTCATTTGTCCGGTGGAGAGATCGGGTGCGAGAAGCCCTGCCGGGGTTCGACGGTTCTGCAGGAGCAGAACCGGACAGCCGCAGGCTGGCCCTGGAGCGCGTAGCGCGGAAGGGTTGGGTGCATGGATGCACCCGACAATCCCCCTCTCTCCGCCAGATTACGCAAACCCCTGTTAACGCAGGGGTTTTTGCATTTCTGGGGTGACCTTCGGCGGGACACAAATCGGGACACATCTCTCGATGCGCATCCCACATCACCTCGTTCGCGCGCCCTCTGGGCTTTGGTCTTTCAGGCAGCGAGTCCCCACCGATCTCCAGGCCGTCATCGGACGACGCATCTTCAAACGCACCTTGCGCACGTCCGAACTGGCCGTGGCCCAGCTGCGCGCCCTGCAAATGGCGGCGCGGTATGCTCAAGCCTTCGACGTGTTGAGGGAGCAACGCATGGGAATCAAGGAAGAGGACATCGACGCGCTGCTCAGGCGCATGACCGGCAGCGACTCGCTACAGCAGTTGATTTTGAACCGGACCAAGGCAGCAGACGGGACGGTGACCGAGCACTGGCAACTCGACACGCCGGACGATGTCAGGCTCTATCAGCAGATGATGGAACTCTCTGCCGCTCAGCCCAGTGAGCTGAGCGAGTTGATCCGGCAGGGCGTGCCGCCCATGCCCGTGGCCCGTCGGGTAACCAAGCCTGCCGTGGAGACCATCACCCTGGGCAAGGCACGCGACGCTTGGCTGGCCAGCATCCAGCCCGGCTGCCTCCCCAAGACGTTCACCATTAAAAAGACCGCCATCGAGGCACTGGTGTCCTTCCTGGGGGACAAGGCCAAACTCCACTCGGCCACCCGGTCCGACCTGGCTCGGTGGTATCAGCACATGCGGGACGGGGGCGCAGCCACCCCCACCTTGACCAACAAACAGTCCTACATTGGCGGCAAGGGCGGGTTCTTCGACTGGGCCATGGCTTCCGGCCACTATCCCAAGGGGGACAACCCGGCCGCAGGCCATGTTACCTACTCCACCCGCGAGAAGCGGGCTAGGAAGCGGTTCGGCTTTAAGGCCTATGACAGTCATCAGGTCCAAGCGCTGTTCGCACCGGCTGCGTTCGAAGAGCTGGCCCTGTCCGCCCGTTGGGCCTCGTTGCTGGGCCTTTACACGGGTGCCCGGGCATCAGAGGTCGGCCAGCTCTTGGTCGAGGATGTCTTGACGGTGGACGGACTGCCCTGCATTCGCATTTCTGACGAGGGGGAGCACCAGAAGGTCAAGACCGAGGTGAGCCTGCGCACCATCCCCGTGCATCCCGACCTCATTGAGCTGGGCTTCTTGGACTGGGTGGACACCCTGCGAACCCAAAAGGCCCCAAGGCTTTTCACCGCCGCCAAGGCGAACGCCAAAAACGGCGCGGGCAACTGGATCACCAAGGCGTTTGGCCGACACCTGGAACAAGTCGGGGCGAACTGGCCGGAAGCCAAAAGGGGCTTCCACTCGCTCAGGAAAACACTGATTCAGGAGCTCCAAGGCGCTGGCGTGGTGTCCGAACTCCGGGCCCAGCTGGTGGGCCATGAGCTGGACGACGAGCACCATGCGACCTATAGCAGGACCTTCGCGGTCCGGGAAAAGCTGGAAGGCCTCAAAGGCGTCTCGCCGGGATTGGCTGTGCTTTCTTACGAACTGAACCTGCCTGCTCTTCGTGCCCTCTTGCACCCGGAGTCCAACCCCAACAAGCAAAGGAAAGCTAGTTGATGAGCATTGTTCCGCATGAATCACGCGTCGCGGTTCTTCTGGATTGCGACAACGTCAACCCGGAGATCGTGGACCACGCGCTTCTCATGGCCGCTCAGTTCGGTCGGGTGGTGGTTCGGAGGGGTTACGGCAACCACGCCACGCTGACCAAGCGCTGGCAGGAGACGCTCGTCCGGCAAGCATTCACCCCATGCCTGCAATACCAATACGCCGCCGGCAAGAACACGGCAGACATTGCTTTGGCGCTGGACGCCTTAGAGGCAATGTTCGACCAGCGCGCAGACACCTTCTGCCTGGTCACCAGCGACTCCGATTTTGCCTACCTTTGCCGCAAGCTCCGAGAACGAGGAGCCACCGTCTGCATTGTGGGGGAAGGAAAGACGCCAGAGGCATTGCGCAACGCCTGCGACCAGTTTTTTGAATGGCAACCAACGGAGCCGAATGCGGCCTGCGAGGAATCGCCTGCTCCTGCTCCCAAGGACTCCCCCGGCAAAGTGGAAGTATCCAAGCCGCTTCCCAAACGCCGCCCTCGCTTCCTGGTCGACGCAGTTGCCTTACTTGCCGATGGGACCACGGACGGGGAAGTGGTGTTAGGAACGCTCGGCCACTATCTGAAACGAACTGACCCATCCTTCTCCCCGAACGCTTATGGCCACTCAGGCCTCCTAAACATGATTAAGACGTATGACCTCCTGACAGCTTCACAAGCAGCCGGTGGGCATTGGTTGGTTAGGCTGGCACCGCAAGCCGGATCTACAGATGCATGACTGTGTCACCGGCAGACTTTTGCCATTCCTAGGCGTTGAGGGTCAACTTCAATATTTGTGAACCAACGCAGATTCCATCTCTTGCCAATCTTCGGCGAAATGCTTCGATGTGAAGACCCTTCATACTGAGAGCTTCAGAAACCCAATGCCCGCCAACGTAGAACTTCGCATCGCCAGCCGCCTTCTCCCTTCTCTCATGGCGCAGAGCGGGACCAGAAATGTCGCCGAGCGCGAAGCTGATATCCAACATGCCCTCGATGTGGCGGCTGCGCTGATGCGCCGGTTCGCAGCCTCCCCTGCCGGGCAAGTGCAACAAGCTTATGTGCCCAGTGCCGGAGAGCGACCAGCCCCACGGGCTGCGACCGTGAACCGAGAGCAGGTGCCACCCACCTTCATTTCGCAAGAAGAATGGCGGAAGGCACGCGGCTTGGCCCCTGCCCCCTCCCCCCGAAAGCCTTCTGGACCAGCCATCCACTGAAAGACGAAGCCCCGCATTTGCGGGGCTCGTTCGTTCAATGGAGGGTCGGCGTCCGTGGCTTCAAAACCGGCAGAGGGGAGTCCACAGCAACCGGATGAACGGCCTGCCACTCAAAAACGAACTGTGACGGCGACGGCATCGCCTCCAGCTCGACCGCCTTGCGGAAGATGTCCGCATCGACCTCTGCCAGCGCCTCAGCCGACCCGCGCAACCTCGCCTTCCCTAGCTCCGTTGTCCGCTGCTCCAGCGCAGACAGGCGGCGCTCCCGGCGCTGTGTCCATTCGGGCCGCGAATATCCGTTGGTTCCCATGGGGTAGTCCGTGTTGAAGCGCTCCCATTCGTGCTGAGCCAGGTGATGTAGGCGTTCAGCCCTACCGAGTGACACCAATCGCAAGGCACGCCCCAGGATTGCCGCTCGCAGTGCCCGGACCTGAAGAACCGCCTTGCTGATCCACTCCCTCAAGGGGACCGTCTCTCCCATCTTTGCCAGCTCAGTTTGGGCCCATTCAAGCCCGGCACGGATGCGCTGGGTCGAGAGGTCTGCCCTGGCGCGCGCGATGTCCTGGAGGTCGCGCAGGGCCTGAGCCACCCGCTCGGCCAGATTGATGGGGCGCTGCCCTTCGGTCGCTTCGTGCTGGAGGGCCACGACCCGAGACATCCGCATCCCGGATACGCCTCGAATCTCGAGTCCAGGAGCCAAGCCCTGCATGGAGGACGGACGGCCACCTTGACCATGGCCGACTGACGCAGGCATGGGAACTGCCCTGCCCTCCCGCCCGGCCTGGATAGTGAGATGGTCCAGATGTCCGGCGTTGCCCGCCTCAACAGCTTCGTTCTCTGCCACCAACCTGCTGTCCATGCCCTTTCTTGACAGCGCGGTGGCCGCCTTACCCAAGTGCTTGGTCGGCTCTCGAGACAATGCCACCGCCTGGAGTTCATCCCCCCGGTCCGAAGCTGCCCGCGCCTGCTCCGCCAAACTGCGGTGGTCGATGGTCACCATGAGCCCAGCGGCCTCTAGATGAGCATTCGTGGTCTCGGCGACCATTTCCCGCACCCACTGGACTTGTGTTTTCCCAGACACACCTCCGTCCAGCTCACGGGTTTTCTCGCCAAACCCATCCGGGCCGATTCGCCTGGTGCTCGCCAACAAGTGGACGTGATGGTTGAGCCCATCTGGAGTTCCTGGGGAATGGATACTTGCCTGGACAGCAAACTGATATCGGTCGACCAAAGCCTCGGCAATGGCGAACGCCAGATGGGCTCGCTGTTCGTCCGAAAGCTCATGGGGCAACGACAGTTCGAACTCCCGGGCTACCGTCGCGTCCTTGCGACGCTCGGCGGCCTCCGCAACGGCCCAGAGTTCACCGGGCACCAGCGCCCAATCCGGGGCATCTGGGGGCGCGAGGCAGAAGGTCTCAACGACCCCGCTCCGGCGGCGGTAGTCGTGCTGTTGCCCAGTGGCGAAATCGGACAGCAGCAGACCGCCCCGATAGGCGGCTGCGGCGACGGCGGATTGGCCTTTGCTTCGGCTGAAGGTTTTGATTGCGGTATGGAAGATGGCCATAAAGACTCCTGAAAACAGGAGTCTTTATGGATCAGCTTCTGCTTTTGGCAAGCCTCGCAGAGGCTTGGGGTTCCAGGGGCGAAGCCCTTGGCGCACGCATCCGTCAGGATGCCTAAGTGCGCTCTTGCTTTGCTCAAGATTTCTTAAGAGTCAGTTTCGCGGGCCTTCCAGCACTCGGAACCAATCCCGAATCGCGAGCTTCAACCTGTCCACCTCATCCTCAGCTAGCACACCACAGTGAGCAATGGTTCCCCGAAGCATGTTCAGACCGGAAAGAGCACGATTGACAGCAGATAGGTTGCTCAACATTCCAGCAAAGTCACTCCAGTTGTCGCGAATGATCTCGCCAAGCTGACCAAAAGTTGTGTAGTCGATGTTGTCATCAGATCGACTTGACACACCCGCATTGGCCTCCCGCGCCTGATTCTTTCTAGCTTCTTCTGCCACGCCTTGGGACACATGAGTGCTCCACCAGTCGGGACCGTGAGCAGACTCCATCGTATCCACGATTAAACGCCTGATGTCGTTCTCGAGTAGATAGAACAACTCATAATACCTAGACATCTTTGCCGCGTTTCTTCTGTTGCTGGCATCGAACTGCCTAATAAATGGCTCGAGCCGCTCATCAGAGTCAAGCGGAGCAAGGTCAGGGTCTAAAGCTATGTTGTCGGCATTCAACCCCGATTGAATGACCGCGCACTTGAGCATGAAGAGCTCGATGGTGTGGTCCTTCATGTCAGAAGATTGGCCTTTAGGCTGCGAAAAATTGCGTTATACACCTCAACGTTCGTGGTTTCCGGCAGAACAACGTTGATGTTGTAGGCAAGTTGCATCGTGCGCGCCACAGCTTCAGTAGAAGCAAGCGGCGCACCCGCCTCTCGCTCCACCGGAGCAGCTTCAACCTCTGCCACATCCGTCTCGCGAGCGCCTTTAGCGTAGTCCTGAAAGGCCTTGAAGGTGTTGATGATGTAGCGAACTACTGGATCCTTTTTCGGCAGCCCTGTCACCGATACGACGATGTCTGTCAGGGCAGACTCATCCGCCCTGTGAGCGAACTGATTTCTCCTAAAAACTTCTGCGAAACCATTCTTGAGAATCTGAACAGCGGCGGCGGACCGCCCGGACTCTGTTTGAAACTGAGAATAGAGTTCAGTCGGAGCACCTGATTGGGTGAGCAAGCCAGCTGTTTTTAGTATGGGCGGAACTTGTCGAGCGGCACCGCCCGAGGAGCCGAGGACTGTGGAGATGAAATCTGGGTTGAAGACATGCGGCTTCTCGGAGTGTGGAATCTTCTCAAGAACGCTCTTCAACACCCCCGGGCTAGTCGTGTAGGGAAGCCCGCCAGGAATCTTCCTGCGCGCTGCCTTGTCTTGGCCCGCCTTGTCTTGGCCCGCCTTGTCTTGGCCTGCCTTGTCTTGGCCTGCCTTGTCTTGGCCTGCCTTACCTTTGCCCGCCTTGTCTTGGACTGCAGTCTCCGCATCAGCATCAGCCATCTGTATCGCTCCTTGATAGGTGAGTCAGCCCAGTTCGGTTGCTGCTGAGGATGGGCTACCCGCATCCTGCGCAGCATCAATCGCTGACAGACAAAGGATATGAAAGGGATGTAAATAAAACGCTGCCGCGCTCCAGTCATTTATTCTGCGTTCATGTTCAAAAATTGAACAGTTAGCTTGTTCCAGTTAAACAGTACGGTAATGACTCCGAAAATGGGCCAATCCCCTTGAAGCAAGTCATTGATTTATATTCAAATGTCAGCGCATTTTGGGGCAGTACGATTGGCTAGGCCGACGCGCAAAAGTGCACCTCTCAGGCGATGCCTAAGGCCGTGAATAAAACCCCGATTTTTCGTTGACGATTTTTAGGCCCGCAGTATCTGTACTTCCATCCTTCAGATGGAAGCAACACAGTGACCTCCCCCACCTCGAAACACCTCGACTCCTACCTCGCAGACCCAACTGGCACCCTCAAACTGACAGACGTGCGCATTGGCCGCGTCCGCATCGGCGAAATGATCGTGACTGGCCGAGAAGCAGCCATTCATGCTCAAGAGATCATCAACGACGCCTGCGAGCGGACCCGTCGAGCACTCCTTGGAAAGAATGGCACGCGCCACCCTGAGCCTCTCCCCGTGGCCGCCCCCGCTCGATTGCTGTCTATCGAGATCCGTGACTACCTGGCTGACCGCGAGCGCATGGGCCTGACACGCAACACCATCGAAGCCACAGCGCGGTCACTGAAGATGCTCCTGATGGCCTGCGGGGATATTCCGGTGTCCAGGGTCGACCACGTGCACATCTACCGACTCTGGGAGCTAATGCGCTGGGCTCCACCACTTCTCCAGTCAGACCCTCAGTATCGGAACTACACGTATGAGCAGGCGGTGGCTCAAGGAAAGGCGCTCTGTGTCCAGCCGCCCGCACCGGCCACCGTAGAGAAGCACCGAAGGTTCCTGGTCACGTTCTTTGGCCGACTGGAAAAAGCAAAAGCCATTGTGGGCTCTCCCATGCACTTTTTCCCAGAGGCGAAGAAGGACCTAGTCATTGACCCCGACAAGGCAGAGCGTTTGTTTGACGAAGAAGATCTGCGTCGCATTTTTGCCCCCAGCACATTCATCCCCTGGGCCATGAAAGCGCCCCACCGGTGGTGGGTGCCGATGATTGGACTCCATACGGGAGCGCGTATCAATGAAGTCGCTCAGCTGAAGTTGAACGACATCGTCCAGGAGGCAGGCGTGTGGTGCATTAAGATCCAGAAGACGGTAGACGCAGACCTGAGCCACAGAGACAGGAACCGGAGCCGCCAAAGCCTAAAAGGTAAAGCAGCCGTTCGGACGCTCCCCATTCCCCAACCGCTACTCGATGCGGGGTTCCTGGCATTCGTGGAAGACATCCGAGCTTGCGGCCATCCTCGCCTCTTCCCCCACCTGTCTGCCGGCGTGCGACGCGACAATGGCGACACCAACGCCCGTTACAGCCAAGGCGTCCTCAACCAGTTCAGCAGATACATGAAGGATCTCGGATTTCCTAAAGGCGTCGGGTTCCACGCCTTCCGGCACACCCTTGCCACGGAGCTGCATCACATGGGGGTGGCCGATGAGGACATCGCCTTGGTCACCGGCCACTCCATCAGTAAGCGGGTCCCTGTGCTGCACGAGGCCTATTTCCACAAGAAGCCAGCGTTAGCACGAACGAAGCAGATCGCAGTTCTAGAGAAGTATCGCCCCGACGTGGTGCTGCCGGCCTACCAACCAGGACAGTTCCGCACGGCCTTGGCGGACCGAAGTAAGTTCTACCCTTGATAACGCGGGACCGGACGACATGTCGGCCCTGGCGTCCGCCAGGCCTGCGTTAGGGTTGATAATGGGCCTCCTCATCGGAAGAGGCCTCAACGTGACCTACGATCAACTCGCAAAGATCGCTGCCAGCTTTGGTTTGCGAGACTCCATGGTTCATATCTGGGCCTACAGCCTGCACATCGGCCATGGGTATGGCCTGCCCATGGAGTATGCCCACTCTCGCCCAGGGCTGCCCGATCAGATCAGACCGTATGTCTTTGAGTTCTACTTGGATCTCTACGTAAGAGAAATCCTCCAACATGCGGGGCCTTCAAAAGGGGCACGCCGTTCGCTACGCAACTGGACTGACCTCGGCACCTTGCACAATGCCATTCGAGGCTACAGCGAGTTCAAGGCAAAGTGCGACCTCGACATCTGGACAACGATGCATCGAATCGGGCACCAGCAGTTGCCTCACTTCGATCGCTTTGGCGCTGCCTACTTCGGCCGCTACTGGTCGCTCTACAAACGCGGCCGCCTTTCAAACATTGTATTCAAAGCCCTAGGGCTGACCTCTGAAGATTACTTCCTCGTGGCTGGGGCTACCCAGGCGCTGTTCATGCGGAACTATGAAGTGGCGCTGATGCCGCAACTGGCGGCGCTTGGCCTGGACTCTTCCGCTGTGGCGGCAAGAGTGGCAGCCATCAGTGGCACGCCCAAGCTACTGCGGAGCCGCTGCGCTCTGGATGCTCGTTACGACTCATCTTGGGACTACACCCCGAATCCTATCGTCGTGAAGCCCCTGATCCAGCTGCGTTCTAACGCTCTCGATCGCCTGACATGTCCACGGCCTTCCTTACTGGGTAAGCGCCTTCTGGCTGGGCTCTTCTATGACTTAGCAGATGCCGACGGCTTCGCTCAGGCGTATGGCGATGCCTTTGAGGAACTGGTAGGCGATTGCTTTAGCCACCTAACCGGTCAGACGACAGCTGAGCGTCCTGCCCCGTATTTTGTTGGCAAGGCGCACTACCACGGAAGCGACTGGCTGCTTAGGGACGCATCCACAAGTCTTTTTGTGGAGTGCAAGACCATGCGCATTCCCGTCCCAGCACGGCTTGCAGCCAGTCCCGGCGATCTGGAGTCCGGACTGACGCGCCTGGCAAAGGCGGTCGTTCAGAACTATCGCAACATTTTGGATGCAACATCAGGGCGCGCCGGCATCAAGCTGCCGGATGGACCTATCTACTCCCTGATAGTGACCTTGGAGGACTGGATTCTCTTTAGCCATAAGTCCGTGGATGCGCTCACCAGCCTCGTGGAGAAGGAGTTGGAGGCACGAGGGATGGATCCTAGCCTCCAGGAGCGTCACCCCTTTTCCATCGTCAGCTACGCTGCACTACCAGAACTGGTTGACTCCATCAGTGAGCACGGCCTGCGCGTTCTTACCGAAAAATCCACCCACCGATTCAAGGGCTACCTCTTTCCCCAGTTCTTGAAGGATGCCGGGCTCAGTAAAGAGGGCTCGGCAGCCTCCATGTTTGACCGTGAATGGGAGGATTTGATGGGACGACTCAGATCTCGATTCCCAACGGCTTCCCTCACGTAACTACGTCAAGGCTTTGCTTTGTGGCGAGTATGACCAGTGGCCGCACTCTTGTAGACCATCGGCCTGGCGCTTCGTTGTGCGCTGAGGGCGGCGCGATACACCGCCCCTTCGGCTGACCGCTCATCGCCCAGTGTCATCAAATGGATAGATGGATTCGGCGTCTGCCCCTCAATCGTCAACTGCCCGAGAAAACGCGCGACGCCCTCGTTGTCCTCAAACTCTCCCTTCAGAACCCTGCGCCATGCCGACGCCAGCAGATCGGCCACTTGAACACCAGCGACATCATGCGAGCGAACGAACTTCGAATCTCGCATGACCGCTCCCAAGTTCACCGCTGACTTGATAGCGTGGCCGGCCGCCTCTTGGAGGTAGGCAGGGATGTCTTCGGGGGCACTCCTGAAGTGCTTCTCAAAGTGGGAGTAATCGAAACCCTCCACAAAGATCCCGGGGTCTCGCAAGGATTTTGCCTGGATGAGGCCCGGTGCCATGTGGGTGAGCGTCTGCTCAAACAAGGGGCGAGCTGAGTTCTTCTCATCCATGCGCCATTTAAAGCTACTCAGTGTGGCCGGGATGCGCTGAGCATAGTAAAGCGTGGCCATCCGAAAGACCTGATCCAACAGGTCGATTTGCGCCACCATCTGGGTGTATAGCTGTGGTGATAGGCGCTCAAGCCTGCCCGACAGGTCATCGATGGAAGCGCGTCCCTCTTCGTAGAGCATTCTTGGACGGTTGGCCCGGACGCTCTCGACCTGCTTCTTCTGATGGGCCAGGACCACTTCGGGGTCTTGATGCCCCAGATCAATCGCAGAGATGAAGAGCGCTCCTTCAAGCTCGCCAAGCTCGCCTAGGAAACGCTTCAAGTTCGCTTCCGACAGGTCTTTCAGTTTGACCTCATCCTGGAAGCCGCACCCCAAGTGCCTTTTGAGCAGACCTAGCGACTGCTCTACCCGCCTCCTGGCAACCTCTGGGACAACATACCCCGCAACGACACACCAACTGTCGCTTTTTGCAGCAGGAACGAAGCTGCCAGACTCATCGATGTAGATGAACATGCAGTCTCTTCCGTGATTGCGTCTCGGCTACAAAGCTGCCTGATAGCCAAGGCTTCAGACCGGGCTGAAGTCTCAACCTCATGTTCTCTTAGTCTTCGAAGAGAGCGGACAGGACCAGTGCCGCGCCTGTGCAAAAAGCGCCAAGGGCAGCCCAGTAGTTCATGTCAGCTGACAAGACTAACATCGTCTTTGAGAACTGCTCGGGAGCACCAGGAGCATCCATCAGCTCGCGCTGGATTCTGGCGGACATGAACCAAAAGAAGCCTGAAAGAAGCGAACCGCATGAGGCGAAGAAGATCATCAGCTTCCAGATAACCTTCTTCAACGCCCTTCCTCCGATCTAGCCACCATGTCCTTCAGGCGCTGGAGAGCTTCCTTCTGCTTGGCGACCGGCAACTTGGACACCAACAAAATCACTTCAGCCAGCGTATCTGAGGTTGCATGGAAGTAAGCGACCGGAAGACCTAGGGCCTTTGCCAACGCCTGAGAGGTCGCCGGGTCAGGGTCATGCTGGCCTGTTTCATAGCGACTCACTCGGGTCGCCCCTGAGACTGAGTCCACCATGCCGATGCGCTCGGCCAGCTGCGCCTGCGTCCAGCTCTTAGCCAGCCGTGCACTACGCAGGCGCTTGCCATAGACCGTCGCTGGCGTCTTGGGTTGCGGCATCCGGATTCTTGCACCAAAGCTGAACTCCTCCCAAGTCTGACTGTTGGAACCTGATTGCACATCTGCGATTATCGTAAATGCCGCCGGCGTGGCGGTCTACAGGGCACCTAATGAAGGACACCACAAGGATGGCCGCCGCTCTGGCTGCCGCGCTGTCGCTGAGTGGCCAGATCGCATCGGCCCAGGAGGCAACCCAGCCCAACCCGGAGTCAGGGAAGCCGGGCTTTTTCCGCCAACTCGGGACCAGCCTGAAGAACGCTGGCCAAGAAATGATTGGGGTGAAGCCCACCGGGGCCAGCGGAACTCAGTCTGCCGGCAATGAAGCGATCTACACCCCGGTCAACGGGGCTGGGAAGCTTCCTGGGCTCTTCAAATCCGATAACCACCAGCTTGCTCAGCAGGGACGGCTTGACTGGCCCCGCGTCGCCCTGACGTTCCAAGAATGGGGCACGTCCGTCCCCTGCTGGACGGTCGAGGCTCGAATCTGGACCAGCCCCAGCGCTTCCACAGTGGAAACCTTCCGGAGCTGCGCTAACGCCGCACTGACTGAAGTCGACGACCTGGGCGACATGGCCGAGCTCAACACGGCGGCCCTCTGGAAGGGGCGCGACACCCTCAATGGCATCCGGGTGCCGTCGAGCAAGGCCAACACCGGGGTGAGCCGGTCCGCCGGCCCCAACCCGCCCAGCCAGCCGTTCGTGGTCAACGTGTCTCGTCCTGGCGTTTCGGATAAGGCGGTCGACGTGGCCCTTCGCGTCGCCTGGGTCAGCGGCTTTATCCAGACCGCGGATCTTCACCCGGGCCCGTCGGGAATGCTGACGCCCTTCAAGGATTCCAGGATGTGGATCGCTGGGTTCAAGCCCCAAGGCAACCGTGACCGGTAAGCCTGCCCGCTGGTTCGTTTAGCACTCCAGGGCGGCCCACCGCCGCCCTAATCACTCCCAAGGAATGATCATGAAAGCATCGAAGCTTGCCTTCGCCGGCTCGGCGACCGCTTTTGCACTGACCGCCTGCGGCGGCCCGCCATCCAACGCCGACGCCCAGAAAGCGCTGGTCACGCTGCTGGAGCAGAGCGGCGCGGGCCAGATCTCCGGTGTTCCCGAGTTCGAGCTCAACGGGTGCGTTGAAGCAAAGGATGCCGCCGGATATCGGTGCGACACCAGCGGAAAGGTGACGCTCGACATTGCTGGCCGGCGGGTTCCCGTTCCCATTGGCAAAAATCTTAGGTATGCCAAGGAAGACGGGGTGTGGCGGGCCTACGCCAAATGAGCCTGCCTCCTCCCCTGCTTGACCAGATCACACCCACCCGACGCATGTTGATGACCCCCAGGGACCGGTTCTTCTGGTGGTATTCGGGTGCCCTGCTCCTCACTGGACCTTTCGGGTTCGTCGTCGGGCCATTCATGGCCCGACGCGCAAGCCGGAAGGCGGCTCGCCTCTACCCGGCAGAGGCCCGCGTGGCCCAGGCTCGGGATAAGGGTTTTGCCTGGTGGCAGTGGTGGGTCATGACGGTGCTCACCCTGATGGGCGCGTTTGGGGCCTTCGCTGTCCTGAGCGGGCTGCCGATGTTCCTGCTTGTAATCTGGGCGCAGATTTCAGCATAGAGTTCCGGAGCTACCCATCAAATGTGAACAATGGCCACCTAAGGGTGGCCATTTTCGTGTCCCGATGCCCGGCTACCATCGAGGCCCAAGTTGTAATACAACTACTATGAGAAATCTTTGCATGAGAAGGGACGCAAGCGATGGATGATCTCTGGGAAGTATCTGTAGTGGTTGGGATTAGGGACACGCAATGGGTGATGGCAGACAAAGCCATCCCGGACGCAACATTTAACTTAGCGGGCAACGCAGAAGGCAGAGCCGGCGATATAGCAGCCGCGTTAAGTGGAAGATTTTTTCTCTTCGAGGCCAAATCTCAAAAAAGCGAGTTTTCTTCGGAGTGGAAGCCGCGGAAGCGCGGAAAAAAGAAAGCACGGGCCAAACATGCTTATGAAAAGCTAATAAAGACTGCGCTTGAGATTGACCACACTCAATCTCTTGCCGATCAAAATGCACACAACATGTTGCTTCGGTCCACACTCTGCCACTACTTCGCCTACTGGCAACACAAAGATAAGAATAACCCAGTAGAGTTGATATGCCTTTCACCCTACTTTATAGAGACGGCGCTGGGATCCTTATCCAAGCACCCAGAACCAGGCAAGGTTAGAATGGCAGCAGCCTGCTTTGACTTAACGACCAAAAACGGCCGAATAATCGAGGCATTATCGCTTGGAAATGCGTTTACCGACAGCATCGGCGTCAGAAGCAGCCCGAACGGAGATTGGTTTAGAGTTGGACTTGAAGCCAAGGAATTCCAGAACTATCTCAATTTTCTATGTGAAGACAGCAAGGGTGGAACCGAAGCTCTCAATCTAATAGTCCTGTCCTCAACTGGATTCATGCGTATTGCCAAGAGCATCTCCGACCTTGCCGCTATCGCGATGAGCTTGTCACCACACCCAAGCCAGGATCCAGCGCCAGACATTGGCCTGTGGCTGAAGTTTCAGGGAGAATCCCAACAGGTAAACCAAATGCCGGACGGGGTTCTATCGAAGCTCCATCCCACCACTACCTACACCCCATCATTGAAGAAGCCGGACCATAGTAAATCTGGACCCACATGAGGCTCTGCCTGTCCCAGATACAGACCTCCTCCATTAAACCAGCATCCTCCTCTTCGATAGACACCTTTAGGTTTTCCAAGGATCCACCGCCACATTCATTTACACACCCACGCAAACCTTCCACGACTGCCCCATCAGTTTAACCCACCGCAGTCATAACGAACATTTGGCGGAAGTCAAGCCGCACCCAGATTCTCAACACGCGTGACGCTCCAAAGAACAACGCGTTTTGTGGCTACAATGGCGGGACACAACACAGGACACATGTCCGGTTTGCGATCTGCTGCAGGGTCAAGGGGTTAGGTTCGGGTCGATCCGATCCCCCTCTCTCCGCCAGACAAATGAAAAGGGCTGGCCATCGGGCGGCCCTTTTCATTTATCCGGTGGAGAGATCGGGTGCGAGAAGCCCTGCCAGGATTCGATGGTTCTGCAGGAGCGGAACCGGACAGCCGCAGGCTGGCCCTGGCCTGATTCCCGCCGCTGTCATTGCTTTCGGTACAGTCACCGCATTCAAGGGGAAAAACGCATGGACATACTGCTCAAGGTAGTGCGCTGGGTGCTGGGCCTGTTTCTCGGATTCACGGCCGTGGGAGCCCTTTTCAGCGGTGCCTTCATTGCCTTTCTGCTTATGGCCATGAGCGTGTTGATCATCATTCCGCCGTCAGGGGCCTGGATTGGTCGTTTCTTCGGCCCGGTAACACGCCACGGCGCCGCTATCGGCATTGGGTTTGTCTGCTTCGTCGCGGGTCTGGCTGTGGCAGTGATCAATTCTGAGCCTTCGAAGCCAG
>Ga0160455_100588_pt1 | contig 16334 bp, 16 predicted proteins | sample HID1972I_E6MG_FD_108206 | JGI IMG/M metagenome (GOLD analysis project Ga0160455, IMG submission 108206) | Enriched pill bug-associated microbial communities from UW Madison campus, WI, USA - HID1972I_E6 MG | ecosystem: Host-associated > Arthropoda: Insects > Digestive system > Unclassified ... | reverse complement strand
TCACTTCCGCGTGGTGAACGATGCGGTCGATCATCGCGGCGGCGACGACTTGGTCTCCGAACACGGTGCCCCAGCCGGAGAATGGCAGGTTCGATGTCAGGATCAGCGATGCGTGTTCGTAGCGGGACGAGACGAGCTGGAAGAACAGGTTCGCGGAGTCCTGCTCGAAGGGCAGGTAGCCGACCTCGTCGACGATGATCAGCCCGTAACGGCGGAGCCGGGCGAGCTCCTGCGGGAGGCGGCCCTGTCGGTGGGCGTCGGAGAGGCGTGTGACCCATTCGGTAGCGGTGGTGAACAGCACCCGGTGGCCTTGATGGGCGGCGATGACGCCCAGCGCGGTAGCCAGGTGTGTCTTCCCGGTGCCGGGAGTTCCGAGGAGGACAACGTTGCGCGCTTCGAGCAGGAACGCGCCTGAGGCCAGGCTCGCGACCTGCTGGCGGACGGCGGACTGTTGGTCCCAGTCGAAGTCTTCGATGGTCTTGACCGCGGGGAACCCAGCAGCGCAGATCCGCAACCGAGCGCCGGAGGCGTTACGGGCGCTCACTTCGCGTTCCAGCACCGCGGCGAGGTAGTCCTCGAACGACCAGCCCGCGGCTCGGGCCTGTTCCGCGAGCCGGCCTGCGGCTTCGAGGATGCGTGGGGCCTTCAATGAACCGGCCAGACAGGTGAGCTGCTTGACAGTCTCGGTCTGCTTGATCGCCATCAGAACCCGCCTCCGATCCCGAAGGCCCGGTCATAGTCGGCAAGATCACGGACGAGGTCATCACCGGCGGCGACCGGCCGCGGGGTCTGGAATTGCTCCCGCAACGCCTTCGCAGTCTCCAGGTGTGCCGGGTCAGTGATCGTCATCCCGCGTGCCCAGACCCGCGCATGCTCGGCGATCAGCCGCCCATCGGCCCGGACTCTGACTCGGTCAAGGTCTGCGGAGACATCGACGAGCCGGCCCACCGCGCGGGGGTCGACTGAGTAGTCGTTCGTGTCGACGCGGACGTAGTAGTCCCGCCCCAGCCGGACCCGGTTGCGCCAGCCCAGATGCAACGGGACCGGCGGCAGTGGGAGCATCGCAGCGCGGTCCGCGTTGATGCGGGCCGCTGGCGAGGCCTTCACCGTGCGGACCGTGCGCGCGTTGGCGAGCTGAAGCCAGTCAGTGAGCTGCTCATTGAAATCCGCCGGAGATGCGAACGTGCGCCCGGGCATGAACGAGGTCTCGAACCAGCCGCTGCGGCGCTCGACGATCCCTTTGGACTCCGGATCCCGAGGAGACAACAGCACCAGCTTCGCCGCCAACGTCCCCATGAACGAGGCGACCCCCTCCGCCCGTCGCGGGCCCCGCCCGATCCCGGGTTCGTTGTCCCAGATGAACCGGCGCGGGACCGCGCCGATCTGCTGCAACAGCTCCCAGGTGCCCAGCAGCAGGTCCTCCGTCTTGCGGGTCGGGATCATCCGCCCCGTGACGAACCTCGAGTGCGCGGGCGTGATCACCAGCACCGGTAAGAGCTTCGTCGTGCCGTCCTCGAGCGGGATCTTCCGCGGCGGGAACCAGAGATCACACTGCGCAGCATCGCCCGGTTCCCAGACCAACCGGTCCGCCGGATCGATGCGCCGCTGCTCCGGACGCAGACCTTTCACGTTGTCCCGGAACCAGCGGATCGACCCCGTCCAGCCCACCCGCTCGACCAGAACCGTCGCCGGCATCTCCGGCGTCTCACGCAGCAGCTCCTTCACCCGCGCCTCGAACGGCGTGAACGACGTCGCCACCGAGCCACGCTCATACTTCGGCGGGGAATCCGACGCCAACGCGGCATACACCGTCGTCCGCGAGATCCCCAACCGCACCGCGATCTGCGCCTTCGCAACACCCTCCGCGGCAAGCCTGCGAATCAGTGCCCAGTCCTCCAAAGTGATCACACTCCAATCGTCGAGTGTTCACTTTTCGAGCGCCGCTACTGTCCAGTTTTCAAGCGCCGCCGACACCACCCAAGGCCGCGTTATCGTCGTCAGATGAATGCTTCCTCGGTGCGCGTGCGCCCCGCTGAAGTCAGTGACGCACATGGGATCGCCGATGTTCATATCGAGTCCTGGCGCGAGACATACTCCGGCGTGGTCCCTGACCGATTCATGAGTGCCGATGCCCTGGAAGCACGGCGTCGTATGTGGAAGTCGATTCTCACGCTCGATCCGCTCCCCGGTGCGATCGCCGTCGCGGAACGCGGCGAGAAGGTGATCGGATTCGCCTTCGCAGGGTCAGCCGACCATCCCGACGCTGTGAAGGGTTTCGCGCCAGCGCGTGGCCTGCATCTGTACTCGATCTATCTTCTGGCTGATGAGCAGGGCGCTGGCACCGGAAAGGTGCTCCTGGAGGCCGTCTTGGGAGATCGTCCCGCGCAGCTCTGGGTTCTCAGCGGCAACGACCGAGCACGCGCGTTCTACGAGCATCAGGGGTTCCGTGTGGATGGTTCCGAGTTCTCCGACCCTGACATCGGCGGACTCGTTGAAGTTCGAATGGTGCGCTGAGCCGAACGGAGCAATGAAGAAGCGGATATCGAGATCCCTGATCGTAGGATACGGAGTTCCCAACCCGGATTTGACGGGCCTGGGTCCGGCATCGGCGACTCAGCGAAGCGCCTTCAGATAGCGGCGTCGTGCGATCAGCTGGGCGATGCGCAGCAACGGGTACAGTGCTCTCCATGGCTGCCGGATGGCCGGTCGTGTGAGCGAGCGCACGGTGAGCCTGACCTCCTCGCCGTCACGATGCACGACGAACGCCTCCTCCCCGCTGACGGGATGACCCGGCAAGGTTCGGTAGGCGAAACCGACCCGATGCTCCTCCTCGACGACGGCGACGACCTCCACGGGCTCAACCACACTGACCGTGAGGACTCGAGCAGTCACGCTCACGCGCTCCCCCACTGACACCGGTCTCAGCGAATCGACGGCGAACCCGCTGGCCGTCTTCACTCCCCAATGGACCACCTCGCGTGTTGCCCGCTCCCACACCGCATCGCCGCTCCCGACGATCGATGAAATCTCGGAGCGACGATACCGCCGATCAGTCGGCGGCCAGTCGTGATGATCTGGCATCGTCATCAGACCCACTCCCCCGCAACCGTCGATGTCATCCGTTGTTCCATTCGGCAAGCCTGGCATGACTCCGGAGAGAATGGACGGTATGTGGGAAACCCGCGCACGCACCGACGCAGACTGCGAGACCGTGACCAGCTGGATCGACGATGCAGAGGCGCTTTACCTGTTCACCGGTCCCCGCCTGACGTGGCCATTGGAGCCCAGACATCTGCAAGCCATGACGCTGTCCCCCGGGCTGACTGCATGGGTCGTGGTCGACAGCACCGACGATGCGATCGCGGGGCACTTCGATCTCACGTTGGAAGGAGGATCGGCGCGTCTCGCCCGCGTCATCATCGCTCCCGCGCTGCGAGGCCGCGGTCTCTCCCACACGCTCGTCATCCTCGCGGAAGAGAGAGCGCGTGAGCTCGGTGCGCAGCAGCTGACCTTGAACGTGATCGACGGCAACCTCCCTGCCATCACGACGTACGAGCGGGCGGGTTTTCGCCGTACAGCATCCGAACGCCCGGGCATTTCCTCGATGACACTGGCGCTCTAGAGCTCCCGCACGGTCAGAATCATCCGGCCGTGCTCGGCGATCGGCTGCTGCGCGCCCGAGTCGCGGAAGCCCAGCTTCTCCAGCACTCGACGCGATGCGACGTTCCAGTCCCACACCGACGCCCATACGCGTCGATGCCCGAGTTCCCTCGCCCAACCGAGAACGGCTGCGCCGGCCTCGGTCGCATAACCGTTCAACTGGCGGGAGTGCAACAGCTCGAACGCGATCTCCGGCTCTTCCTCAGCGCCCTTCCCGTTGAAGACCAGGCCCGCGTAACCGATGAGCGTGGCGCTCTCACGGAGCACGACGCTGAGCAGCAGGGAGGACGTACCGGACTCCTTGATATTCAGCGCGATGTCGTCGGCGGAGGGTCTCCCCTGCACATCCAACCTCCGATGGGCGGGCACACGGGGATCGCGCTCCGACCACAATTGATGGAACACCTCGGCATCCCGCGCCTCCTGGGGCCGAAGCAGCAGCCGGGGCGTCGTCAGCATGAGGCTCAGTCTAGAAGTGGGAAGATCAAGCGTGCCCGTGAACTCACATGAACCGGACGGCTGCGCCTGTCCGTTCTGCCATCAGTTCGACGGCTGATCCGCTCCTCCGCCGGCACCGTGGAGGCGTGGGCGGACGGATGACGAGTGGTCACGGCTTCACGGATCCGAGAGACGCGTCGCGCGCCGAGGGCGGAACACCGAGCGCACGAAGCGCCTGCAGTCGAACTCGTTCCCGGGGATCATCCAGAAGAGCGACGATGCGGCCATCGGCGTCGTCCAGTCCGTGTCGTGTGATGACCTTGAGCGCCATCTCTCGAACTCGCCAGGACGAGTCATCGAGCGCATCCAGCACCACCTCGGGGTGGGCAGGCGGTCCGATATGTAGCAGCCCGCGCGCACCCCAGACGCGTGCCCAATACTCCGGCCAGCCGATAGTCCCGGAAAGCCAGGCAATGTCCGGATACCGGGAATCGTCGTCCCGAGCGATCCCCAGCAGGAGTGCCTCGCACCAGTCGATGACGACGTCGCGGCCGAACAGCTCGCCGGCCCGACGTACGTTCAGCGCCGGGCCAAGCCGGCGATCGGGCATGTCCTCCATGACTTGACCGTAATCGAGCGCCGCGGAGAGCGCACTGTCACGGTGCGCACCGGCGGTTCGCTAGCATCACCGTATGAGCGACGTTCTCGAATCGCCGGCGCAGTGCGTGTTCTGTGAGATCGTCGCCGGGACGATCCCCTGTGCGAAGCTAGCGGAGGATGAGGCGACCTTCGCTTTCATGGACATCGATCCGGGCTCCGACGGGCACCTGCTGGTCATCCCGAAGCGCCACAGTGCCGACCTGGTGGACATCTCCCCCGACGATCTGACGGCCACTGTTCTCGCAGCCCAGCGCATCGCCAGAGCCGTGCTCACCGAACTCGGTGCTGACGGGGTCAACCTGCTCAACTGCAGCGGCACCGAAGCGTGGCAGAGCGTCTTCCACTTCCACCTGCACGTGATCCCGCGCTACCGGGACAGGAGCAAGGACCGGATGGAGCTGCCGTTCCAGCCCGGCATGCCGGTCGACCCTGAAGCGATTGCCGAGCGAGCGCATGTCTTGGCCGCGGTGCTGTAGAGCAATCGCACATTCAGGTCACAGTCGGGGTTCCCGTCGGCCTTACGGACGGGAACAGGCCGCGCGCAGCAGCCCGACTCCTCTCCGGGCTCAGGCAAGAATACGATTGCCCGCTCCAAAGGCTCGGGGCATGCACGATGTCACGCGCATTCGTCTGCGTCTCGGTCATCTGCGGAGTTCATGCGGATGCACCTCGGCGGACCGAAATCCGAAATCGCCGTCGCCGTACGCCGACTAATCTGAGACGAGTGACAACCACTCCCCTCTCCCGCAGCACGCCCGGCTGGCGCGCCTGGCTTATCTGGTCGGTCGCCGTCGCCGCGTACGTGCTCGCCATCGTGAACCGCAGTTCCCTGAGCGCGGTCGGGGTGGATGCCGCCGAGCGCTTCCATGCGGATGCCGCCACTCTCTCGCTCTTCGCCGTGGTGCAGCTAGCCGTGTACGGAGGCATGCAGATCCCCATCGGCGTGCTGCTCGACCGCTTCGGATCCCGACCGATCATGGTCATCGGGATGCTGCTGATGGCACTCGGACAGTTCGTGATGGCGGTCTCCCCGAGCATCGGCGTCGCGATCGTCGCTCGTGTGCTGCTGGGGGCGGGCGATGCCGCGATCTTCCCCGCCGTACTGCGTCTGGTCGCCACCTGGTTCCCCGCCCAGCGAGGACCCCTGATGGTGCAGATGACCGGCATCGCCGGTCAGAGCGGCCAGCTGGTGGCGCTTCTTCCGCTCGCGGCTCTGCTGCACTCCACATCGTGGACGATCACGTTCGGGAGCATCGCGGGCCTCGGGGTGCTGTTCGCGATCCTGGTCTGGTCGATCGTGCGCAACCGTCCCCCAGAGCGTGCCGAAGACGTCACTGTCGATACCGAGACGGGTGTGATCCGGGTGGTCACCTCGTCGATCGACACCGGTGTCGGCATCCGCGCCGCCTGGGCGCATCCGGGGACTCGTCTGGCGTTCTGGTCGCATTTCACCACCCCCTTCGCCGGCACCGCATTCCTGCTGCTGTGGGGCATGCCGTTCCTGACCGCCGGCGAGGGGCTCTCGAATGCCGCGGCGGCAGGCCTGCTGTCCCTGAACGTCGTGGTCGCGATGGCGCTCGGGCCCATTCTCGGTGAGCTGTCCCGTCGGATCCCCACTCGGCGCTCGCTCGCACTCGTGCTTCCGAGCATCGGGGTGCAGGTGGTCGCCTGGCTGCTGGTGATCTTCTGGCCCGGCCCTGCCCCGATCTGGCTGCTCGTGGTGCTTGTCATGTGCTTGGGTGCCGGCGGGCCCGCGTCCATGATCGCGTTCGACCATGCACGCACGCACAATCCCGCCCATCGGCTCAGCACCGCGACCGGGGTGACGAACTCCGGTGGTTTCCTCGCAGCCCTCACCGCGATCTTCCTGATCGGCCTCATGCTCGACCTGCAGGGCGCGGGAACGCCGTCGACTTACTCGATGGGCGCCTTCCGCTGGGCATTCCTCACACAATTGCCGCTGTGGGTGCTCGGCATCACGATGATCGTCATCGAGCGCAAGCGCACCCGCATCCGTATGGGCCTCGACCCCGAGCGCAAGCGCCACGGCTGAGGCACGAGGTCACTCCTGAAGACCCAGCGCTTGGAAGGTCTCCAGGATCAGCTCCACACTGACACGTGCGGGAACTTCCGCATCCCCGTCCTCGAACTCGGCGAACTCCACGCCGCGCACCTGGTCAGACGGCAACGCGGCGAAGATCGCCGCGACCTCATGGGGCAGCAGTCCCTGGTCGACGCGGTACGCGGCCGGGATGTAACCCGGCTCCAGCACATCCGAGTCGACGTGGATCCACACGTCTCGCCCCGCGACGAGTTCGACCAGGCGTGCCGGCGTGCTCTCGGCCGGCGCCAGCACGGTCACCCCGTGAGCGTCGAGCAGCTCGGCTTCGGCCGGGTCGATGTCCCGACCGCCGACCACGATCACCTGGCGCGGATCGATCCCGGCTCCGTGGCCGCTGTCCCACAGCCCGCATGCCGCTGCCAGCACCATCCCGCCGAGATAACCGGACTCCGTCGTGTCAGGGGTGTTGAAGTCGCCGTGCGCGTCGATCCACAGCACCACGGCATCCGGGAACCGCTCGGCGACGGTCGGCAGGGTTCCCACGCTCGCACCGCAGGTGTTCGTGGCGAGCACGGGCAGGCTGCCGGCGTCGAGGGAGTCGCGCAGTGCTGCACGCAAGGCGGTGAGAGTCTCGGCTGCGGCCGGCAGGCTCACGCTCCAGTCGTCCGTCGTCGATGCCGAGGGCGCACCCACGACACGCGGCTCGAGCGCCAGCAGGTCGCCCAGCGCCCGTCCGGTCTTCAGCGCACCGGGAAGTGCACCGTCCGTGCGGTCTCCGACCCGTCCCTGATTGATGATGATGTCGATCGTGCGCGGCATGCGATTCTCCTCGTGATCGTCGTGATGGATACGGGCCCGCAGCCCCAGCGCACCGAAGCGCGCACGCTCCGCACTTCGTCATCGGATCCGCCGCCCCGGAACGCGTGGTTGCCATCGTAGCGTTCGGGTTCGAGCATGGCCCAGTGCCGTTCCCTCGCATTGCCGAGTGTGTCGTCCCGCCCATGCAGCAGCGAACGCTCGGCGAAAGGCTCCTCGGAGATCTTCCGCATCCCCGTGGGGTCCAGGATCAGCCCGTCACGGTGTCGGGGCGGAGATCCGTGCCGCCGCTCTGCACGGCACGCGGCGGCACGTGCACATCGAACAACCGCATGAAGAACTGGCACATCGGTCCCACGAGCAGCGCGAAGGCGACGGTGCCCAGCCCGACGATCCCGCCGAGCAGCCAGCCGATCACGACCACGGTGATCTCCAATGCGGTGCGCACCATCCAGATCGGACGCCCCGTCACCCGATGAAGCCCCGTCATGAGCCCGTCACGGGGTCCGGGACCGAAGTGCGCGCCGATGTACAGGCCGGTGGCTGCGGCCAGCGTCGTGAGGCCGATGACGAAGAAGACCACGCGAAGCCAAAGGAGGTCGGTCTCCGGGATGAACAGGAAGCCGACGTCTGCGGACGGGCCGACCAGCACCGCGTTGAGGATGGTTCCGACGCCGGGTTTCTGCCTGATCGGGATCCAGACCAGCAGCACTATGGCGCTGACGATGATGGTGATGACGCCGAAGCTCAGCGGCAGGTGCATGGAGATGCCCTGCGAGAGGACATCCCAGGGGGCGGCGCCGAGCACACCTCGGATGATGAATGCGATGCCGATGCCGTAGAGGAACAGGCCGATCAGCAGTTGGATGATGCGTCGCGGCATCCGCCGTCCTGCCGCTGCGGTCACCGCGGCATCCTCTCGACCCATGTCGCGTACTTCGCGGCTCGTCCGTCGCCGGAGGACGTACGGGTGACCCGTCGCCTCACCCAGGGACCGACGAATTCCCGGTAGTACGCGTAACCGCTGGGCCCTGCGGCGGGATGCGAGGCGGGTGACCACCATTCGGCCGGCGGTTCGTATCCCAGTGCGTGCAGCACGCGCGCCGCGACGCGGTGATGGCCGTGCGAGTTCATGTGCAGCCGGTCCTCCGACCAGTAGGGCGCACGCGAGAGCTCCGCATCCGGCCAGTTCAGCGCACGGATGACGTCCGGACGATCCGCGATCCTGCGCACGACCGCGTCGGACAGCAGATCACCGCGACGCTGCACCATCCTGCCCATCGGCAGGCGGCCGCTGGGGTTCGCGCCGGACAGCACGAGCAGGCGCACTCCCTCGTCATCGCACCGCCTCAGCACCCGCGAGCACGCATCGGCGATGTGCTCGATGTCCGCGTTCGGACGGAGCATGTCGTTGCCGCCGGCGTTGAAGGACAGATGGGTGGGGTGCAGTGCCAGAGCCGGCTCCAGCTGCTGCTCCACGATGGGCCAGGCCAGTTTCCCGCGAATGGCGAGATTGGCGTATTCGATCGTCACTCCCGCGGCGTTCGCCCAGCCCTGTGCGGCGATGTCGGCCCAGCCGCGCACCGTTCCGTCGGGCAGTTCGTCGCCGACTCCCTCGGTGAACGAGTCTCCGATCGCCACGAATCGCACTTCCGCCATGCGCTCCAGCCTATGACCGTTGAGAAGCGCCCGGCGACGCGTCAGCGATCGTCGAGGGCCTCGCCCCGACGATCGATGAGACCCCACGCCGCGAGAGCCGCGACGACGAAGAACGCGGAGAAGACGATGAATGCCAAGGGCGCACCGCCCTGTGCGAGCAGCACCGGTACCAGCAGCGGTGCGACGATGGAGGCGATGCGCCCGATGCCGGCCGCCCACCCCGCGCCGGTCGCCCGCAGCGAGGTGGGATAGATCTCGGGCGTGACCGCATACAGTGCGCCCCACGCTCCGAGGTTGAAGAACGACAGCGCCATGCCGGTTGCGATGATCGCGAACTCGTTGTCGGCGACGCCGAACAGCACGGCAGAGACGGCCGAACCGGCGAGGAACACCGACAGCGTGATGCGTCGCCCCCACACCTCGATGAGCCAGGCCGCGACCGCGTACCCGGGCAGCTGCGCCAGCGTGATCAGCAGCGTGAAGCCGAAGGACCGCACCAGGTCGTATCCGGCCGCGACCAGGATGCTCGGAATCCAGATGAACGCCCCGTAGTAGGCGAAGTTCACGCAGAACCACACCGTCCAGACGCTGAGAGTGCGCACACGGAACTCCGGCGCCCACAGCAGCGCCACCCGACGAGACGAGGTCACCGCCAGCGACTGGCTCACAGGCTCCTTGCGGATGGCCGTGGTCCGCTGCAGCACGGCATCCGTCTCCAGCGACGAGACGATCCGGTCGGCCTGCGCGATGCGGCCTCGGGAAGCCAGCCAACGGGGAGATTCGGGCAGAGCCCAGCGCACCACGAGGGCATAGACGGCGGGAATCGCGCCGAGCGCGAAAGCCCAGCGCCACCCGTCCACCGACGCCGGGATCACGAAGTAGCCGATGAGGGCGGCTGCTGTCCAGCCGATCGCCCAGAACGCTTCGAGAATGACGATCAGCCTGCCCCGGATCGCCGCCGGAGCGAACTCGCTGACATAGGTCGAGGCGACGGGGAGCTCCGCGCCCAGGCCGAGCCCCACGAAGAAGCGCAGCACGAGCAGCATCGCCACTCCCCCGACCAGTGCGCTCGCCCCCGTGGCCGCGCCGTAGATCAGCAGCGTGATGGCGAACACCTGTCGTCGTCCGAATCGATCGGCCAGCAGGCCTCCGACACCGGCCCCGATCGCCATCCCGATGAAGCCGACCGACGCGATCCAGCCCGTCTCAGCCGCGGTCAGCGACCACTGCTGGGCGAGCACGGCGATGATGAAGGAGATGAGGCCCACGTCCATGGCATCCAGCGCCCAGCCGACGCCGGAACCGGTCAGAACGCGCAGATGCGACCGTGTGAACGGCAACGCGTCGAGACGCGCGGCGAGCGAGGATCGGCTCGAGAGCGATGGTCCGGACATGCTCTCATCGTAGAGCCGTGCCCCGGAGCGGGAGGGTGTATATCCTCCCGCAGTGCCGCCGATCAGCCCAGGAGCACGGTGCGCAGCGTGTCGAGACCGACGCCGCCGATGTCGAGCGCCCGCTTGTGGAATTCCTTGAAGGAGAACGCGTCGCCCTCACGCTCGCGCACCCCGTCGCGGACCTGCTCCCAGATCCGTTGACCGACCTTGTACGACGGCGCCTGCCCGGGCCAGCCCAGGTAGCGGTTCACCTCGAACCGGCGGAACTCATCGGGCATGTTGACGTTGCGACGCATCATCTCGAGCGCGTAGTCGTGATCCCATACGCCCTCGCCATCGGGGCGGGCCTTGCCCAGGTGCACGCCGATGTCGAGCACCACGCGCAGTGCGCGCATGCGCTGGCCGTCGAGCATGCCCAGCCGGTCGGCCGGATCATCGAGGTAGCCCAGTTGCTGCATGAGCCGTTCGGCGTACAGCGCCCACCCCTCGGCGTGGCCGGAGGTGCCGGCCAGCACGCGACGCCACGTGTTCAGCTCGGCGCGGTTGTAGGTCGCCTGGGCGATCTGCAGATGGTGGCCGGGAACACCCTCGTGGTACACGGTGGTCAGCTCGCGCCAGGTGTCGAACTCGGTGACGCCCTCCGGCACCGACCACCACATCCGGCCGGGCCGGGAGAAGTCGTCGGTGGGTCCGGTGTAGTAGATCCCGCCCTCCTGCGTGGGAGCGATCATGCACTCCAGCGCCCGGATCTTCTCGGGGATGTCGAAGTGGCTGGCGCCCAGGTCGGCGATCGCCCGATCGCTGGTCTCCTGCATCCACCGCTGCAGCGCCTCGGTGCCGTGCAGTTTGCGGGTGGGATCGCCCTCGAGGTGGGCGACGGCCTCCTCGACCGTCGCGCCGGGGAGGATCTCGTCGGCGACCGCCTGCTGCTCGTCGATCATGCGTGCGAGCTCTTCGCGCCCCCACTCGTACGTCTCGTCGAGGTCGATCGTCGCGCCGAGGAACCGGCGCGAGTTCAGGGCGTACAGTTCGCGTCCGACCGCATCCTCGTCGGATGCCGCCGGCGCCAGTTCCCCGATGAGGAAGGAGCGCAGCTCGTCGTAGGCGAGTCGCGCGGCACCGGAGCGGTCGGCCAGATCGCGTGCCAGCGAGGCGGGGAGCTGTCCTTCATCCGGTGCCGCGTCGGCGGCGAACGTCGCGAAGAATCCGTCGTCCGCGCTGTACCGCGCGATCTGCGTGGCGACCTCGCTCACCTGTCGATGCGCCGGCACGACACCCTGACGGATGCCCTCGCGGAGCGTCTCGATGTAACCGCGCAGTGCCGAGGGCAGTGCCGCCAGGCGCTCGGCGACGACAGCCCAGTCCTCCACCTGCGCGGTCGGCATGAGGTCGAATGCCTGACGGAAGTCCTGCGGTGCGGAGGCGATCACGTTCAGGTCGCGCAGATGCCACTGCGCGTCGTGCAGCTCGATCTGCAACCGAAGCTCAGCCGACAGATCGGTCTTGGTCACCTCATCGACGCGGTCGACCGGCTCGAGCGCGTCCAGTTCGGCCAGCGCGGCGCGTGCGGCGGTCACGGAGCGCTCGTGACCTTCGAGACTCATGTCGTCGAGCCTGCCATTGGCCTCATCGCGCCCGATGTAGGTGGCGAGCACCGGCGACAGATCGACGAGGGTGTCCACCCAGCGTTCGGCGACATCATCGATCGCGGACGGGGTGCGAGCTTCAGCGGTCATGGGCTCGAGCCTAATGCGCGGCCTCGTTCCAGTCACGGCCGCGTCCCACCTGCACATCCAGCGGAACAGTGAGATCGGCGGCGCCCGCCATCCGATCGCGGACGATCTTCTCGACCGCGTCCCACTCCCCCGCTCCGATCTCGACCACGAGTTCGTCATGGATCTGCAGCAGTACGCGCGAGCGCATGCCAGCCGTGCGCAGGTCGGAGTGGATGCGGAACAGCGCGAGCTTCATGATGTCTGCCGCGCTCCCCTGGATCGGCGCGTTCAGGGCAGCGCGCTCCGCGTTCTCGCGCAGCACGCGATTGGGGCTGCTGAGGTCGGGGAACGGTCGGCGTCGTCCGAAGATCGTCTCGGTGTATCCGTCTTCCTTGGCCTGCGTGACCGACGCACGCAGATAGTCGCGCACGGCACCGAAACGCGCGAAGTACTCCATCATCAACTGCTTGGCCTCGGACTGCTCGATGCGCAGCTGCTTGGACAGGCCGAACGCACTGAGCCCATAGACCAGTCCGTAGGACATCGCCTTGACCTTGGTGCGCATGGCCGAGCTGACCTCTTCCGGCTCGACGCCGAAGACGCGTGCGCCCACGAAGCGGTGCAGGTCCTCGCCCGTTCGGAAGGCCTCGATGAGCCCGGCATCGCCGGAGAGGTGCGCCATGATCCGCATCTCGATCTGCGAGTAGTCGGCCGTCAGCAGCGTCTCGTAACCCTCGCCCACCTGGAATGCGCTGCGGATGCGACGCGACTCCTCTGTGCGCACGGGAATGTTCTGCAGGTTGGGGTCTGTGCTGGACAGGCGCCCGGTCTGGCTGCCGGTCTGCACGTAGGTCGTGTGCACACGAGCGTCGTCACCGCTCACCCCGTTCTTGCCGATGGCGCTGTCCAGCGACTCGATGATCTGACGCAGCTTGGTGGCCTCGCGGTGCTGCAGCAGCAGGTCGAGGAACCGATGCGGATGGCTCTCCTGCAGGTCTGCCAGCACCGCGGCATCCGTGGAGTAGCCGGTCTTGGTCTTGCGGGTCTTCGGCAGCTGGAGATCCTCGAACAGCACCTCCTGCAGCTGCTTCGGCGAGCCGAGGTTGAACTCGCGTCCGACGAGAGCGAAAGCCTCGGCGGCGAGCGTGTCGGTGCGAGCGAGGAGCTCGTCCGAGAACGTCGCGAGCACGTCGTGCGAGACGGCGACGCCGGCGATCTCCATGTCGGCGAGGGCGACCAGGGTGGGCAGTTCGATGCCGGTGAGCACGGATGCCACGGAGTCCGGCATCGCCTCGCGGATCGCGTCGGCGGTGCGCAGCGTGAACCACGCCTCCTGCGCGGGGGTGGCGCCGTCGGTCTCGGGCACGAGTTGCGTCGGATCCGCCTCCGGGAGCGTCTCATCCAGGTAGCGTCCGACGAGATGAGCCAGCGTCTTGTCGGGAAGGCTCGGGCGCATCAGCCAACCGGCCAGCAGCGTGTCGTAGGCGAGCCCGCCGAGGCGGATGCCGGCAGCCAGCAACGCCTTCACCTGCGGTTTCGCGTCGTGGAGCACCTTGGGTGCGTCGGACTCGAGCCAGGCCCGAAGGTCAGCGCTTGTCTGCTCGTTCCAATCGCACTCGTGAAGCGCTGCGCCATCCGCGACGCCGACACGCGTGATCGCGCCGCCCGAGGTGACCAGATTCACGGCGACCTCGGCGCTGCGCGACTGCAGCCATGCGGCGACGTCGGCGGCGGCGGACTCCACGGCGAGGGGAACCTGCACGGCCGGCTCAGCGTGCACGGGCTCGTCCGCGGCGCCCACGGCCTCGAAGACACGCGGCAGCAGGGTGCGGAACTCCAGACGCGCGAAGATGTCGCGCACGGCCTGGGCGTCGATGGGAGCGACCGCCAGGTCATCGGGTCCCTGCGGGAGGTCGACGTCGTTCAGCAACCGGTTCAGCCGGCGGTTGCGGCGCACATCGTCGAGATGGTCGCGCAGGTTGCCGCCGACCACTCCCTTGATCTCTCCGGCGCGCTCGAGCAGTTCGTCGAGACTGCCGAACTGGGTGAGCCATTTGACAGCGGTCTTCTCCCCCACCTTCGGCACGCCGGGGAGGTTGTCGCTGGTCTCGCCGACCAGTGCCGCGATGTCCGGGTACTGCTCGGGCCGCACTCCATAGCGTTCCTGGACCGCGGCCGGGTCGTACCGCTTCAGCTGCGAGACCCCCTGCACGGAGGGATACAGCAGCGTGACCTCGTCGTTCACGAGCTGGATCGAGTCGCGGTCGCCTGAGACCACCAGCACGTCGTAGCCCTTCTCGGAGCCCTGGCGCGCGAGGGTGGCGAGGATGTCGTCCGCCTCGATGCCCTCCTTCGTGAGCACGGTGATCGACATCGCGGCCAGGCACTCCTGCAGCAACGGGATCTGCCCGCGGAACTCCTGGGGCGACTCGGATCGCGTGGCCTTGTACTCGGGGTACTCGTCCGTGCGGAACGAATGCCGCGAGGTGTCGAAGGCGATCGCCATGTGGGTGGGCTTCTCGGCCTTGATGAGGTTCACCAGCATCGACAGGAAGCCGTAGATGGCGTTGGTGTGCTGATTGTCCTTGGTCGTGAAGTTCTCGACCGGAAGGGCGAAGAAGGCCCGATAGGCGAGCGAGTGGCCGTCGACGACCATGAGGGTAGGCTTTGCGGAGTCCGTCACCCTGCAAGCCTAGCCAGCACGACGGACACTCGCCGAGGAGGTCATGTGACGGAGCAAGCACAGCTGACGGGCATCGAATGGGCCACGCAGCGCGGCATGGGCGCTCTGGCCGAGAAGATGGGCATCGTCTTCACGGAGTTCGCCATCGAGCGCAGCGTGGCCACCATGCCCGTGGAGGGAAACACACAGCCGGTGGGGCTGCTGCACGGCGGCGCGTATGTCGTGCTGGGCGAGTCTCTCGGATCGATGGCGGCCAACCTGCATGCAGGTCCTGGCAGACTCGCCGTCGGCGTCGACATCAACGCCACGCACACGCGGTCGGCGACCTCGGGCGTGGTGACCGGCGTGTGCACACCCATTCATCTCGGCCGCAGCATGGCAGTCCACGAGATCGTCGTCAGCGATGATCAGGGCCGGCGGTGCTCGACGATCCGCATCACCAACATGATCCGCGACCTTCCCGTCTGACACGCCCTCGCCTGAACTGCGGAGACGACGAAGGCCCGGATGCCGTGCATCCGGGCCTTCGTGCTTTCACAGGATTTCGACACGCTGCACTCGCTCGATCTCAGCCGTCTCGCGTCAGGTCCGCTTCGCGGCCGTGACCCGCAGTCGGCTCACTTCTTGGGGGCGAGCTGCTCGATGATCGCCTTCGCGACATCCTGCATCGTCAGGCGGCGATCCATCGACGCCTTCTGGATCCAGCGGAACGCCTCGGGCTCGCTGAGACCCATCTTCTCGTTGAGCAGGCCCTTGGCCCGGTCGACGAGCTTGCGGGTCTCGAAGCGCTCGACCATGTCGGAGACCTCGGCCTCGAGCGTGATGATCTGCTCGTGGCGGGCCAGCGCGATCTCGATGGCGGGCAGCAAATCGTTCGGGGTGAAGGGCTTGACCACGTAGGCCAGAGCGCCGGCCTCGCTGGCGCGCTCGACGAGCTCCTTCTGGCTGAACGCCGTCAGCAGGACGACGGGCGCGATGTTCGCCTTGTGCAGCCGCTCGGCGGCACTGATGCCGTCCAGCTGCGGCATCTTCACGTCCATCACCACCAGGTCGGGACGCAGCTCGGTCGCCAGTTGCACGGCGGTCTCGCCATCACCGGCCTCACCGACGACGTCGAATCCGTTGTCTCGGAGGATCTCGACGATGTCGAGGCGGATCAGCGACTCATCCTCGGCGACGACGACGCGTCGCGGGGCGGATGCCGTTGGCTGCTCAGGCTGTTCTTCGGTCACGGGTTACATCCTATC
>Ga0160455_100581_pt1 | contig 16539 bp, 14 predicted proteins | sample HID1972I_E6MG_FD_108206 | JGI IMG/M metagenome (GOLD analysis project Ga0160455, IMG submission 108206) | Enriched pill bug-associated microbial communities from UW Madison campus, WI, USA - HID1972I_E6 MG | ecosystem: Host-associated > Arthropoda: Insects > Digestive system > Unclassified ... | reverse complement strand
TCCTCGATTTCTAGTATCGCTCCATCTTCTTGGTCCTGAAAGCCGAACTTTTGAACCCTCATTGGAAGAGGTAGGTTCAAAAGATTCGGCTTTGATGACGATGCTGTGCGTTGTGGAATAGTCGACGGCGAAGATGGAGCGCTACCGAAATCTCCTGTGCTCACGTACCAAGTGCGTACGCTGCGCGCCTCGATTTCTAGTATCGCTCCATCTTCTTGGTCCTGAAAGCCGAACTTTTGAACCCTCATTGGAAGAGGTAGGTTCAAAAGATTCGACTTTGATGACGATGTCGTTTCGTCGTAGCATAGTCGACGGCGAAGATGGAGCGCTACCGAAATCTCCTGTGCTCACGTACCAAGTGCGTACGCTGCGCTCCTCGATTTCTAGTATCGCTCCATCTTCTTGGTCCTGAAAGCCGAACTTTTGAACCCTCATTGGAAGAGGTAGGTTCAAAAGATTCGGCTTTGATGACGATGTCATGACGTTGCAGCTTATTTAAAAAACAATAAATGCGTAGGCAGCTCTCTTAGCTTGCCGTCAGATGGCGAATTAATAAGTTTTCCGTTAAACACAAGCGAAGCGGAGCCGCCTCCGTCCATGTTATAGGCGGATTGAATATCGTATGGGATCAGTATGTCTTGAATTTCAGCAAGTGTAGCTCCTGCACTGCCATCTGTATTGTAGCCGTCTGTGACGAACAGTAGAATTTGATCATCTTTGAAATTTCCTAGTACGACGCGTGGTGCTCGCTTAGGTGAAGTTTTCCACTTGGCTGGGATTGTTTGCTTCTTTCCATCCTTTAGGAGAACTGGAACAAAGCTTGCGCCGAATCGAGGTTTAAGCTTGTCCAGCTTTTCTTTATCCTTAAACACTCCACCAATTAATTCATTCTGATCATTGAAGCCAGCAAAAAACAAGTTGTTCTTACTTGGCTGAAAGCCGTCTACATATTTACCGTTAATGATGGTTGTCCCTAAAGGATAGCGCTTGGAGCCAGCATCAGCAAAGCCGCCAGCGTTGACTGCTACTGCAGCGCCGTATGTTTTAGATGCTTTAAGCGTAGTCATTGCTTCGCCTAACTCATCACCGCTAAGCACCATATTAACGGCGTTTGATGATTTGATTTTAATTTTCACGAGATAACCTTGAAAATGATCATAGCTTTTATAGTAAAGCTGGGCCTTAAGCTTGTTGCTGTTAATCGTAGCTGAAGGTGTACCGAGCTTTTCAGTAAGCATAGAATCATATATCGCATAAGGATAATCCAATGTTTTCTTAATGATGGGCACGATTGAACTAACTAGCTCTGTCGTTGCACTGTACTTGGAATAGCTGTTTTCAATATTCGCACGAGTTGCTTTTGCAAGCTCTGTGCTTTTAGTAAGTGCTTCTGTCGTGCTAGAGTATGCTTCAGCATTAATAGCAGCTGGTTTACTAGCTTTGACGATCTCAGTTTCTAGAGATTTTACATTATTCAATACGATAAGTGCGATAAAAATACCGATAAATGGTGCGATGACAAGCAGCATAAGACGATTAAAAAATTGCACGTTGTTCATCATTTCAGCAGCTCCATGCTCTTTTGAAGCTTTTGCAGCTGTGATTTAATCTCATTAATTTGCGAGTAAAGCTGATTGCTGTTGTCGTTATTATCACTGCTATTATCCTTAACGAATGTTAGCAGTTGATTCAATTCATCGATTTGCTCGCCAAGCGCTGCGATTTTCTCGTTATTATTGTTCTCCAGTTCGCTTAGCTTCGTATCGTAGGAAGCTTCAAGCTCACTAAGCTTATGCTCTGTCTCAAGACTGAGCTGCTCCGCTAATTTGTGCTCAACTTTGTTCATATAAGTATAAGCACCATATAGACCGCCAACAATGAGTAGCAGCCAAAGCATGAAAAAATTAGCGATAATGAGTTTTGAACGTCGCTTTTTTGCCCGCTCCTGACGCTTCTCAGCGATCGGAGTGGAAGATTGATTTCTTTCTGATTGTTGTACCTGCATGTCTGACAAAATGTTTCACCTCAATAATATTAGACGCGACTATGTCGCAAAAAGTTTGCATGGTAATAGTATTGTAACATTTTGGTGGAGGGACATGCAGTGATGTATAATATTACATATTGAAAGAGGTGGGTTCAAAAGATTCGACTTTGATGACGATGTAATTGCGTTGTAGCTTAGTCGACGTCGAATATGGAGCGCTACCGAAATCTCCGGTGCTCACGTACCAACTACGTACGCTGCGCTCCTCGTTTTCTAGTATCGCTCCATCTTCTTGGTCCTGAAAGCCGAACTTATGAACTCTTATTGGAATGGGTAGCTCAATAAGCACAGACTTGATGACGATGCTATGCGTTGTGGATTACTCGACGGCGAATCTTTCACGCTAGCGAAAACTGCGTTGCTCACGTACCAACTACGTACGCTGCGCTACTTATTTTCTACTAGCGTGCAAGCTTCTTGGTCCTGAAGTCTGAGCTTATTGAACTTTTATTGAAGAAGGTAGGTTCAACGTCCGACTTTGATGACGATGTAGTTTCGTTGTAGCTTAGTCGACGGCGAAGATGGAGCGCTACCGAAATCTTCGGTGCTCACGTACCAAGTGCGTACGCTGCGCTCCTCGGTTTCTAGTATCGCTCCATCTTCTTGGTCCTGAAAGCCGAACTTATGAACCCTCATTTGGAAGAGGTAGGTTCAACGTCCGACTTTGATGACGATGAGATTGCGTTGTAGCTTAGCCGACGTCGAATCTTGCTCGCTACCGAAACTTTCGGTGCTCACGTACCAAGTGCGTACGCTGCGCTCCTCGATTTCTAGTATCGCTCCATCTTCTTGGTCCTGAAAGCCGAACTTTTGAACCTTCATTGGAAAAGGTAGCTCCGGCGAAACGCTGAATCTTGCACGCTTCCGAAGGCTATGCTTACGATGCATGTTTCCTACGTAAACATTGTAGGTGCTCACGTACCTAACCCGTACGCTGCGCTACTTATTCTGTTGGAATGAAGGACGTTGGAGATTTTGAGTGGAGCGTTGGATATGCTACGCTATAAATACGAAGTGTTTTGAACCATATTATAAGAGGAGGGAATTGGATTGACTACACAATTAGCGACTTTTGCTGGTGGCTGCTTTTGGTGCATGGTAACACCATTTGACAAAATGAGAGGTGTACACTCTGTCATCTCTGGTTATACAGGAGGTAGCACACCTAATCCAACCTATGAAGAAGTATGCTCGGATACGACAGGTCATGTTGAAGCTGTGCAGATCGAGTTCGATCCATCCATCATCAGTTATGAGCAGCTGCTTGAAAAGTATTGGCAGCAGATCGACCCTACTGATCCGGAAGGACAGTTTCACGATAAAGGCCACTCTTACCGCACTTTTATTTATTATCACTCTGAGGAGCAGAGAGAGGCGGCTGAACGCTCAAAGCAAAAGTTGCAAGAGAGTGGGGTTTTCAGTAAGCCAATCGTTACAGAGATTGTTCCTGCATCTACGTTTTATACGGCAGAGGATTATCATCAGGATTATTATCAAAAAAATCCATTCCGCTATAAAATGTATCGCAAGGGTTCCGGAAGAGATGATTTTTTGAAGCAGCATTGGGCAGTTAAAAAGGATAACTCGGAGCTTAAGGCTCGTCTAACACCAATGCAGTTTGAAGTGACGCAAAATAATGCGACGGAGCCGCCGTTCCGTAATGAATTTTGGGATCATCGCGAGGAAGGCATATACGTCGATATCGTCTCAGGAGAAGCGCTGTTCAGCTCTAGAGATAAATTCGATGCGCATTGCGGCTGGCCAAGCTTTACGAAGCCTCTTGAGGATGATCATGTCCTTGAGGAGATGGATGCAACACATGGAATGATTCGTACGGAAGTACGCTCGAAGTTCGCTGATTCGCATCTAGGGCATGTATTTGAAGATGGTCCTGAACCGACAGGCTTAAGATATTGCATCAATTCTGCAGCATTGGAGTTTATTCCTAAGGACAAGCTTGCCGAGCGTGGCTATGGACAATACTTAAAATTATTTGATTAAGGATAATATGTTATCCAGCTCAGTTACATTAATTTGCATAGAGGAGAGAACTGCATGTCTAAGTTGTTAGTAGCACAAGAAGAAGTGGTACTGGAAGCGCTGAAGGAGCGTAGAACAGTTGGTCGTGTGAAAGAGGATGAGGTGCCAAAAGCTATCCTAAAGCAGCTAATTGAGGCAGCAAGCTGGGCGCCGAGTCACTATAATACACAGCCGTGGAAGTTTATCGTAATGACTGGTGAAGGACGCAGCTTGCTCGGAAAAGGCTATGCGAAAGTATATACTGCAACGACCGGAGATACCGATGTAGAAAAGCTTGAAAAAGAAGCGAAAAAAGCGTTTCGTGCTCCCGTTGTTATTGCGGCAATATGTTCTCCATCAGAAGATCCGCGGGCAATTATTGAAGAGGAGCTAGCAGCTGCTCATGCCGCTGTGCAAAATATGCTGCTTGCTGCACATTCTCTTGGATTAGGTGCGATATGGCGTTCGGGTGCTCCGATGTACCACCAAGCGATGCATGAGCACTTTCAATTACGTGATAATGAACAGTTAGTTGGTCTTGTTTATATTGGCTATCCAGAGCTTGTACCAGCTGCGCCTGCGCGCCGTCCTGTTGACGAAGCGACTGTATGGGTAGAAGCGTAACAACCGAAAGAGGCAGTCCGGGTCTGATAAATCCCTAAAAAAGAAGTTGGCTCGCTACCGTTACAAACTAGTTCTAGGTTAATGCATGTAATAGAAAGCGACCGTAACAGAAAAGGTGTGCTGTATGTCAGGTAGATGATCTGAATACGGCACACCTATTTATGTGTATTTCGTATTGTGCTTCGATAAAATTTTTGATACTAGCAAAATGCTGCTATTTAGTGATTATAGTTTTTTGACGGTGAAATTTTCACTAAGTAAGTACCAGTTCATATCCGCTTGAATGCCAAGCTTCCAGTAGCTGATGCCTCGCAATCCATACTGCTTAACGAGATTGAACTTCGCTTGCAAGCTTCTAGCATCCTCAAACCATACAATATGCTGCTTGCCTTCTGTATCATAAAAGGAAAAGTGCGGAGACTGAGCGGTGTTATCATACTCAATGGCCGCTTTGCGCTCCCTTGCAAGTCGTACAGCTGCTTCCGTACTAAGTGCGGCTGCTCTTGATTCCCCTTCTACAAACGGCAATGTCCAGTGATAGCCGTAAAGTGGTACTCCCATCATAATTTTATTAGCTGGAATCTCCGTAAGCGCATAGTTAATTACTTTAGATACTTCGTTTAACGGTGCAACAGCGCGAGGAGGTCCACCCGTCCAGCCCCACTCATACGTCATAATAATAACAAAATCAACAATTTCTCCATGCGCTCTATAGTCATGTGCCTCGTAAAGAATCCCTTGTTGACCTGCACTGTATTTGGGTGCGACAGCAGTGGATACGAGTAAACCAAATTGATGGAGATGTGCCGTTATGTCTCGTAAAAAATTGTTATAAAGCTCTCGATCCTCTGGTGGGATATATTCAAAGTCAATATTGAGCGCCTTGAAGCCGCGTTCTTGCATCGTGTTGGAGACGGTGGTGATCAGATGCGTATAGGATTGCTGATTACTCAATACCTCGTGGATGAGCTCTCTGGAAAAGCCCTCATCGGAAATGTTCGAAATCCCCATCATTGGTGCGACGCCGCTTGACAGCGCTGCTTCTCGCAAAGCCTCATCGTCAAGCTCGATTAATGTTCCATCGGCATTAATACGGTAGCTGAACACAGTGACATACGTGAGTTCATTGCTAATCTGTTTAATTTCTGCGGCAGCCGCCTCATCGAAGCGCTCCATATATCCATTAACCTCAATCGTTGTCAGCTTAGGTGCAGGAATCACTAGAGTTTGACCAATTTGTATCGCGGCTGGATTTGTCAGATGATTGGCAGCAGCAAGCTCGGTCAGTGTAAGTCCGTATTGCCTGGCAATAGCCCATAATGACTCGCCTCTTGCAACGATATGTGTCCGATTTCCATTGGGAGAGGGTATGATCAATGCTTGACCTACTACCAATGGTTCGTTTTCTTCTATTGCATTAACTTCTACGATATGCTGCAGCGGAACACCGTATTGCTGAGCAAGATTCCACAATGAGTCATTTCTCTTTACAGTATGAATTTGCATCGTAAGCCTCCTTTCGTCATCTTTGCTCCTCGAATAATGAGTGAGCGTACGTTTATTGCTAATATATATTCGATATCAATGATCTATAGTATCGATTTACGATAAGTGTATGTTCTAAAAATTACAGATTAAAACGATCAACGATAGCATGAGAAATTTCGTAGATATTCTCTTTACGCAGATCCGCACTAATGTTCGCACCACAATTGACGCATAATGTGAGTTTTTATACTTCTTACAAAAAAAACGTCGGATAATCTAAATTTTTTACATACTTCATGTTATAAAGGCGAACTATAATAAATGAACCACTCATAATGTTCGTATTTTGTTGACAGTGCTAGCATAGTTCGTTAAACTATAATTGTCGTTAACAAGAAAAAATATTTCTCGTATATGTTTGAGAGAATGGCTCAAACGTTTCTACCCGGAACCAAAGCTTTCTGGACTACGAGCTTCGTGAATAGATTGAAGAAGAACAGGCTGGAGTATGCTTACGCAGCTGAATATCAGCAGAGCTGCTTGTCGATTGATGGACCTTATAAATGGACATGTTACTTATTCTTCGATCAGGTCATTAGTGGAAACAGCGAGCATGAATTTCCGCTTGTTTCATCGAAGTCCAGTAGCAATCCAAGTGTATTATTGCTATTGGATTTTTTTGTGTTATTTATTCGTACACACTTTATATAAGAAAGTAGGTAATTTTTAATGTCTGCATTAGTTGGCGTAATTATGGGAAGTAAGTCTGATTGGGCAACGATGAAATTAGCTTGTGATGTGCTTGATGAGCTGGAGATTCCATATGAAAAAAAAGTTGTTTCTGCACATCGTACCCCGGACTTAATGTTCGAATATGCGGAAGCAGCTGCTGAGCGAGGCATTAAGGTTATCATTGCAGGAGCTGGCGGTGCGGCGCATCTGCCAGGGATGGTTGCAGCGAAGACAATTCTTCCAGTCATCGGTGTACCTGTTAAATCCTCTAATCTGAATGGACTTGATTCTTTACTGTCAATTGTACAAATGCCAGGTGGTATTCCTGTTGCAACGGTCGCTATCGGTAATGCAGGAGCAACGAACGCAGGCTTGCTCGCTGGACAAATGATCGGTGCATTCGATACGGATGTGCAAGCACGAGTTGCAGCACGACGTGAGCGAGTAAAGCAGGAAGTGCTGGAAAGCAGTGAAGAGCTATGAGTAATAAACAGGCTGATCAGATTAAAACAATTCTTCCTGGTTCGACGATCGGAGTGCTTGGCGGCGGACAGCTTGGACGGATGCTTGCCAATGCTGGCAGCGAGCTTGGTTACCGCTTCGTAACGCTGGACCCTACACCGAATGGCCCGATGGGGCAAGTGTCTGAGCAGATTGTTGCTGCTTACAGTGATGCAGAGGCTGCTCGCAAGCTAGCGCAACAAGCGGATGTCATTACGTATGAATTTGAGAATGTAAGTTCAGAAGTAGCAGGCATGCTGATGCAAGAGAGCTATGTGCCTCAAGGCAATAAGCTGCTTCATACAACGCAGCATCGTTTGCGGGAAAAACGAGCGATTGAGGCAACGGGTGTTCAGGTTGCTCCTTATCGTGAAATTACTTCTGTAGAAGATTTGCAGCAAGCCATTGCACAATTCGGTACCCCATCTGTTTTGAAAACAGCAACGGGTGGTTACGATGGTAAAGGGCAGTGGGTTATTCGCAGCGAGGATGAGATCGAGGAAGCTTTCACTACGCTATCCAAAGCAAAGACAGAGCTGGTGCTGGAGCAATTCATCCATTTTGCGAAAGAAATTTCAGTAATTGCTGCTCGCAGTCCTCAAGGGGAAGTAAAGGTATTCCCAGCTGCTGAAAACATTCATGTCAACAACATTTTGCATTTGTCGATTGTTCCAGCACGTATCTCGGAGGAACTGAGACAGCAGGCTGAGCAGTTGGCATTGCAAATTGCAGAAGGATTACAAGCCGTGGGATTGATCGCAGTTGAGATGTTTGTTACAGAGGCGGGCGGCTTGTTCGTCAATGAGCTTGCGCCAAGACCTCATAACAGCGGGCATTACACGATGGAGGCTTGCCTCACGTCGCAGTTCGAACAGCATGTTCGTGCGGTATGTAATTTGCCGCTTGGAGATACAGCACTTCGCACGCCTGTCGTAATGGTCAATGTGCTGGGTCAGCATGTTGAACCGCTGCTCGAGCGTATGGCGGCAGAGGATCAACTGGCAGCTGAGCTTGGCGTAACAACAAAGGTTCACCTGTACGGCAAGGCAGACGCTGTGCATAACCGTAAAATGGGACATGTGAACGTATTAGCTTCTTCTATTGATCATGCTATGCAGTGGATTGAACGGACTGGCATATGGACAGATGAATGGAAGAGCTGGAATAAACAATAAACAGTTGGAAGGGTGTACTTATGTTAGATCGTTACAGCAGACCAGAGATGAGAGCTATTTGGACAGAGCAAAACAAGTTCCAAGCTTGGCTGGAGGTAGAGCTTTGCTCATGCGAGGCTTGGGTAGAGCTTGGCGTTATCCCTCGTGAAGATGTCGAGGCGCTACGCGCTAAAGCGACATTTGATATTGATCGCATCTACGAAATCGAGCAAGAAACGCGTCATGATGTTATCGCGTTTACTCGTGCAGTATCGGAAACCGTTGGTCCTGAGCGTAAATGGGTGCATTATGGTCTAACCTCTACCGATGTTGTAGATACTGCGAATGGATACTTGCTTCGTCAAGCGAATGGAATTTTGCGCAATGATATCGAGAACTTTATCGCTATTCTGCGTGACCAAGCGATTAAATACAAAGATACTGCGATGATGGGACGTACACATGGCGTTCATGCTGAGCCTACAACATTCGGCTTGAAGCTTGCGCTATGGTATGAGGAGATGAAGCGTAATCTTGAGCGCTTCGAGCATGCTGCTGACAATGTCCAATACGGTAAAATCTCCGGTGCTGTTGGTACGTATGCGAATATCGATCCATTCGTAGAGCAATTTGTATGTCAAAAGCTTGGAATTAAGGCTGCTCCGATCTCAACTCAAACACTTCAGCGTGACCGTCATGCTGAATATATGGCGACACTAGCATTAATTGCAACTTCTCTAGATAAATTCGCAACGGAAATTCGTGCGTTGCAAAAGAGTGAGTTCCGTGAGGTGGAGGAGCCGTTCGCAAAAGGTCAAAAAGGTTCTTCAGCAATGCCGCATAAGCGTAACCCGATTGGCTGCGAGAACATTTCCGGCTTATCGCGCGTCATTCGCGGACATATGCTGACTGCTTACGAGAACGTAACGCTTTGGCATGAGCGTGATATCTCGCACTCTTCAGCAGAGCGCATCATCCTTCCAGATGCAACGATGCTGTTGAACTATATGCTGAATCGCCTAGGCAACATCATTAAAACTTTAACGGTATTCCATGAAAATATGAAACGCAACATGCAAGCAACTTACGGTGTGCCATTCTCTGGCCGCGTATTGACGAAGCTGATCGACAAAGGCTTCAGCCGTGAGCAAGCGTACGATACGGTACAGCCTCGCGCAATGCAGGCTTGGGAGACAAAAACGCAGTTTCGTGACATCATTGAAGCTACAGAAGAGATTACGTCGGTTCTTTCTCCAGAGGAGATCGAAGACTGTTTTAACCCGGGGTGGCACTTGAAGCACGTCAACACCATCTTCACCCGCTTGTCCCTTCTCGAAGATTAATACGATGTTAATGCTATCGTAGTTAATTCGACGTCGAGCTTTGCGTTCATCGCTTGCTCCAGTGCTCACGTACCAATACCGTACGCTGCGCGCTTCGCGTCACTAGCTTCACGCAAATCTCTCGGTCTTAATCTCCGAGAAACTCGAGGAAGCCCTCGTGTGGTAACTACTTAGAAAAAGCTGCGTGAGTTTACTCGAAGGAGACGTGAGGGCGACACCTTCGATGCACTACTTCGTGAAAAGCTGCTTAGGTAATTGCTCCGAGGTCGTGAAGGTCGGCAACTCTGTTGCACTGCTTCACGAAAAGCTTCTGGGGTAAGTGCTTTGAGGTCGTGAAGGACGGCAGCTTGGCTGCACTGCTTCACGAAAAGCTTCTGGGGTAAGTGCTTTGAGGTCGTGAAGATCGGCAACTCTGTTGCACTGCTTCACGAAAAGGCTTCTTGGGTAAGTGCTCTGAGGTAGTGAAGGACTTTCTAGGGGAGTTACTTCACGTAATGCTTTAAAGATTATCCTGCTTGACTAGGCTGCATCTTGTAGGGCGACCCTGTGGCAAGGTGTGAAATGATTCTGAAGAAGCGTAGCGTTGGCCTAAAAGCTTTCTGCAAGAAAGCTACATCGGAAGCATAAGCTTGCCCGAATTTCCCCCTTTAATATCATTCAGGAAATTCGGGAACAACAGCGATCGGAAGAACATTTCACACCGCAGCCTTGCTGCACTCATCCTCGAGATCAGCTTACAATTTCACCGCTCCTTTGCTAAGCAAAGCTCAGCGTGAAGCTTTCAATCATCATTTAGGAGGAATAGGTTCATGACTACGCAAGTGAAGGCCATTTCATCAGCTGCTGAGTATGTGCGAGCCCCGCTTATTTATAAGGGCAAGGTTCGCGAGCTGTACGACTTGGGAGAGCATTTTCTGATCGTCGTAACAGACCGCATCTCAGCATTTGACTATGTGCTGGATCCAGCAGTTCCTGATAAAGGCAATGTGCTCAATTCGCTGTCAGCTTTTTGGTTCGAGCTTACAGAGGATATTATTGCTAATCATGTCGTGCATACGGATGTATATAAGCTAGGGGATCTGATTACAGAGCCTGAGCTGCTTAAGCATCGCGTCACAGTGACCCGCAAAGCGGAGCGCATTGATATGGAATGCATCGTGCGCGGCTACATTACGGGTGGCGGCTGGAGACAGTATGAGCAGACAGGTGCGATCAATGGTGATGCATTGCCAGCTGGTCTTCGCAAAAATGAAAAGCTGCCTGAGCCTATTTTTACACCATCAGCGAAAAATGATATCGGTCACGATGAAGATATTTCATTTACCGAGATGGGCAAGCGAATTGGTAAGGAGTTGGCTGAGACGCTGCGTGAGCGTAGTCTTGCTTTATATAATTTTGCTCATGCGTATTGTCTCGAGAAAGGCATTATTTTAGCAGATTGCAAGTTTGAATTTGGCGTTATTGGCGGCGAAATTGTTTTAATCGATGAAATTTTTACGCCAGATTCCTCTCGTTTCTGGGCAGAAGATAAATTCGCCTATGATATTGAGATTGACAGCATGGATAAAGAGCCGGTACGCACGTACTTGCTAGGTTCTGATTGGGATAGAGACAGCAAGCCTGCTCCGCTCCCACCGCATGTCGTAGAAGAAACAACGACACGTTATCGTAATATTTTTACTCGTTTAACTGGCAAGCAATTATAGCAATAACGAATCTACTTTATCTGCGATATGCATCGCGAATATTACAAGTCTGTAGGAGGCTATTATGAAGGCAACAGTTTATGTAACGATTAAAGAGAATGTACTTGATCCACAAGGAGCGGCAGTGAAAGGTGGACTTCACTCCCTAGGTTTTGAAGAAGTAGGAAAGGTTCGTATTGGTAAGTACCTTGAGATTGAACTAGATACAACAGATCGCGCAGAAGCAGAGGCACGTCTTAAAGTAATGTGCGAAAAGCTATTGGCTAATACGGTTGTAGAAGACTACCGATTTGAACTGGAGGACTAATGTGATGAAGTTTGCGGTACTTGTATTTCCAGGCTCGAACTGTGATATTGACTGTTATAAAGCTGTAGAGCAAACCATCGGTCAAGAAGTAGACTATGTATGGCATACAGCTACTGATCTTTCAAAATACGATGGCATTCTAGTGCCAGGTGGCTTCTCCTATGGTGACTACCTACGTTGTGGTGCAATGGCGAGCTTTGCGAATGTCATGAGTGAAGTGAAGAAGGCTGCAGAAGCAGGTAAATATATTCTAGGTATTTGCAATGGGTTCCAAATCCTTACAGAGGCTAATCTATTGCCAGGTGCGCTTATTCGTAACACAAACTTGAAATTCCGTTGTCATCAAACTCCGCTTGAGGTTGTGAACAACAATAACCCATTCACACGCGATTATAAGCAGGGTGAAATTATTAATATTCCTATCGCTCACGGTGAAGGAAACTACTTCTGCGATGATGCGACTTTAGCGGAACTAGAAGCTAATAATCAAATTATTTTCCGTTATGCAGGGGATACCAACCCGAACGGTTCAATCGATAATATTGCAGGAATTAGCAACAAAGCGGGCAATGTAGTGGGTATGATGCCTCACCCTGAACGTGCAGTTAGTGAACTGCTTGGATCTGAGGACGGTAAACGTATGTTTACTTCGATTTTGAATGCATGGAGGGAACAACATGGCACAGCAATTAACAGCTAAGGAACCTACCGCAGAACAAATTGCGGAGCAAAAAATTTTTCAGCAATTCGGCGTATCAGATTATGAGTATGAGCTAATCTGCGGCTTCCTTGGTGGACGCAAGCCTAACTACACTGAGATCGGTGTATTCAGTGTTATGTGGTCAGAGCACTGTGCTTACAAAAACTCTAAGCCGATTCTTAAAAAATTCCCAACGACTGGCCCTAAAGTATTGATGGGTCCTGGTGAGGGCGCAGGGATTGTAGATATCGGTGACAATCAAGCGGTCGTGTTCAAGATCGAATCGCATAACCATCCATCCGCTGTTGAGCCGTATCAAGGCGCAGCAACAGGTGTAGGCGGAATTATCCGTGACATTTTCTCTATGGGTGCTCGTCCGATTGCTTCTCTAAATAGCCTTCGTTTTGGTCGCCTTGAAAATGAGCGCGTTAAATATTTGTTCGAGAACGTAGTTAGCGGTATTGCAGGATACGGTAACTGTATCGGTATTCCTACTGTTGGCGGTGAAGTTAACTTTGATGAAAGCTACGAAGGTAACCCGCTTGTCAATGCGATGTGTGTCGGCTTGATCGATCATGATAAAATTCAGCGGGGTGTAGCAAAAGGTGTAGGTAACCCAGTATTTTACGTAGGCCCTGCTACTGGTCGTGATGGTATTCATGGTGCAACCTTCGCTTCTGTTGAGCTGACGGAAGAGTCTGAAGAAAAGAAAACAGCGGTACAGGTTGGCGATCCATTCATGGAGAAGCTTGTTATGGAAGCGACGCTTGAATTGATTAACTCCGGTATCGTACTAGGTATTCAAGATATGGGTGCTGCTGGCCTAACTTGCTCATCTGCAGAGATGGCATCTAAAGCTGGTAACGGTCTTGAGCTATATCTAGATGAAGTGCCACAGCGTGAAACTGGCATGACGCCTTATGAGATGATGCTGTCTGAATCGCAAGAGCGTATGTTGTTCGTAATCGAGCCTCACCATGAAGCGCAAGCGAAGGAAATCTTCGATCGCTGGGGCGTTATCTGCGTGAAGGTTGGTAAAGTTACGGATGACGGTCGTCTTCGTCTGTTCCATCAAGGTGAGGAAGTTGCAGATATGCCAGTTAAGGCGCTAGTTGATGAGTGCCCGGTATACAATAAGCCGTCTAGCGAGCCTGCATACTACAGCGAGTTTGCAGATGTGAACACTGCTGATTTTGCTGAAATTACTGATTTGAACGGAACACTTGAGCAAATTCTATCTTCACCTACTGTTGCAAGTAAGGAATGGGTGTACAACCAATACGACTACATGGTTCGTACGGCAACAGCTGTACAGCCGGGCTCTGACGCTGCAGTTGTGCTAGTCGACGGTACTCGCAAGGCGCTTGCTATGACAACAGATTGCAACAGCCGCTATGTGTATCTTGATCCGCAAGTAGGGGGCAGCATCGCTGTTTCTGAGGCTGCACGTAATATTGTATGCTCTGGTGCGGAGCCACTTGCGATTACAGATAATTTGAACTTCGGTTCTCCTGAAAAGCCGGAAGTATTCTGGCAAATCGAAAAATCCGCAGACGGTATTAGCGAAGCATGTTTGGCGCTTGCTACTCCTGTTATTGGCGGTAACGTAAGCTTGTACAATGAAAATTCAAAAGGTGCAATCTACCCAACTCCGGTTATCGGTATGGTTGGTCTAGTGCACGATGTTGATCATATTACGACACAAGGCTTTAAAAAAGAAGGAGATGTTATTATCCTTCTTGGCGAGACGAAAGCTGAATTCGGTGGTTCTGAGCTGCAATATGTTAAGGAAGGTAAGCCTTCTGGTCGTCCGCCGGTACTTGATCTTACAGTTGAGAAAAAGCTTCAAGATGCAGTGCTTACTGCAATTCAAAGCAAGCTTGTTGCATCTGCACATGACCTATCTGAAGGTGGTGTTGCAGCAGCGTTAGCTGAATCTTGTATGAGTGGTGGAATTGGTGCAAGCGTATCTGCTAGTACTGAGCTTCGCACAGACCACTATCTGTTCAGTGAGTCACAATCTCGTATTCTTCTTTCTGCTACACCAGAAAAAGCAGATGAGCTTGTTGCTCATATTGCTAGCCACGGTGTTAAAGCGACGGTACTTGGTACAGTTGGTGGCAAGGATCTAAATATTAAAGTTAATGATAAAGCTGCAATTCAAGCTCCAGTAGCTAATCTTGAGAGAGTGTGGAAGGAAGCGATCCCATGTCTTATGAAGTAACATCAGACTTGAAGCTTTGGACGGGAGATCACTATAACGAAGGTATTGGACGCGACGATATTTTCGATAAATTAAGAGAGGAATGCGGCGTGTTTGGTGTCTTCGGACACCATGATGCCGCCGCAATCAGCTTTTTTGGTTTGCATGCTCTTCAGCATCGCGGTGAGGAAAGTGCTGGAATCTGTACAGTAGATGGCAGTGACGGTAACAAGTTTCATTATCATCGTGAGATGGGGCTTGTGAAGGAAGTCTTCGATCAGACGACCCTTGATCGTCTAAAAGGGGAGCGGGCGATCGGACATGTACGCTATTCTACTGCAGGCGAAAGCAAGCTGGCGAACGCTCAGCCGCTAATTTTCAAATACCGTGACGGGGATCTGGCGATTGCAACGAATGGTAACATCGTTAATGCACCGGAAATTCGTAAGGAGCTGGAGGACAACGGTTCAATTTTTCAAACCTCTAGCGATACAGAAGTTATTGCGCATCTGATCGCACGCTCGAAGAAGGATTTTGTAGATGCTGCTCGTGATGCATTGCGTCGCTTGGTTGGAGGCTTTGCTTTTCTACTGATGACGAATGATAAGCTGATTGTAGCTTCTGATCCACATGGCTTGCGCCCTCTGTCCATGGCTACCATTGGAGATGGGTATGTATTTGCATCTGAGACATGTGCCTTCGAAACGGTTGGCGGACAATATTTACGTGATGTACAGCCTGGCGAGATGATTATTCTCGATGAGTCAGGCATTCATTATGATCGCTATGATGCAGGGGAATCTCGTCGTGCGACATGTGCAATGGAGTATATTTACTTTGCACGTCCAGACAGCGATATTCATGAGATCAATATACATTCTGCACGTAAGCGCATGGGAAAACGGTTAGCTCAAGAGTCGTTTGTCGATGCGGATGTTGTTACGGGTGTACCAGATTCCAGCATTTCAGCAGCGATTGGATATGCGGAGCAGACAGGAATTCCTTATGAGCTTGGACTTATTAAAAATAAGTACACAGGCCGTACCTTTATCCAGCCTTCCCAAGAACTGCGTGAGCGCGGGGTAAAGATGAAGCTTTCTGCTGTACGCAAAGTCGTTGAAGGCAAGCGCGTTGTTATGATCGATGATTCTATCGTTCGTGGCACAACATCGCTGCGTATTGTGAACCTGCTTCGAGAAGCGGGAGCGACTGAGGTGCATGTAAGAATTACATCACCACCATTTAAAAATCCGTGCTATTACGGAATTGATACACCAGATCGCAAAGAGCTTATTGCGTCAAGCCGAAGCATCGAGGAAATTCGTCAGCAGATCAATGCGGATTCACTGGCATTTTTAACGGATGAAGGCTTTATGGAAGCAGTAGGCGGTCATGATGATAAATATAAGTATGGCTTATGTATGGGCTGTTTCGATAACGACTATCCGACGGTGGTAGACGAAGAGTCAGACAAAAGCTGCTCCTGCTAGTAGAGGTAATTCAATAAGCACAGGCTTGATGACGATGTAGCGCGATGTAGTGGATTCGACATCGAATATGAAGCTCTACCGAAACCTCCGGTGCTCACGTACCAAAAACGTACGTTGCGCTCCTCGGTTTCTAGTATAGCTCCATCTTCTTGGTCCTGAAGCCTGAGCCTATTGAATCTTTATTGGAAGAGGTAGTCTAATAAGTCCGACTTTGATGACGATGTG
>Ga0160455_100548_pt1 | contig 17449 bp, 10 predicted proteins | sample HID1972I_E6MG_FD_108206 | JGI IMG/M metagenome (GOLD analysis project Ga0160455, IMG submission 108206) | Enriched pill bug-associated microbial communities from UW Madison campus, WI, USA - HID1972I_E6 MG | ecosystem: Host-associated > Arthropoda: Insects > Digestive system > Unclassified ... | reverse complement strand
TCTACCGGGTGTGATCTGCAGGACATGATCTTGCCAGGCGTGCGCTGCAGGAGGGTTTTCCGGGAAGGGTTGTAGTGGACGGGCGGCGGCTGCATAGTCGCCGCTTGCCGTTACATGGGATGCCGACATGCGCGTGACGCCTCTTTCCCTGCTGTGCGCCTGCCTGCTGGCAGGCACTGCCCAGGCCGATACACGACTGCTGACCGCCGCCGCCATCCATACGGGAGATCCTGCAGCGCCCACCGCAACCGCACTGGCATGGGACGCGCGGACCGGCAAGGTGCTTGCGGTAGGCGAGCGGCGCGCCCTGCAGCAGCAATACAGCGACGCGGTGCCGACCGATGTGGGGCAGGCCACGGTGGTTCCCGGGCTTATCGATGCACACGCCCACCTCATGTTCCTCGGCGCCACCTTGATGCAGGCCGACCTTTCCGGCGCAGCCAGCCGCGAGGAGATCGTGGCGCGACTGCAGGATTTCGCTGCCGGAAATCCGGACGGCTGGTTGCTGGGGAACGGCTGGGACCAGAACCTGTGGCCGGACCGGCAGATGCCCAGCGTCTCCGACCTGGATGCCGCATTCCCCGACCGGCCGGTGTGGCTGGGACGCATCGATGGTCATGCCGGCTGGGGCAACAGTGCCGCGCTGCGCGAGGTGGCACGGCGACCTGGCCAGCGCGCATTGGCGGGTACGTGGCAGCCAGCGGGCGGACGGATACTGCGCGATGCCACCGGGCAGCCGACGGGCGTGTTCGTCGACGAGGCCACGGCGATCGTGCGTGCGGCCATTCCTGAGCCGGACGAGGCCGCGCGCACGACGATGCTGGCGCGCGCACTGGACAAGGCGGTGAGCCAGGGATTGACCGGCGTGCATGACATGGGGGTGTCGCGCGCGGACCTGGCCCTGATGCGCAGCTTCGCCGATGCCGGCCGGCTGCCCCTGCGGATCGATGCGTACGCGGACGGCAATGGCGATGCCCTTGCCGATCTCTGCGAGCAGGGCAGCTACCAGCATGCCGGTGGGCGCCTGCGGATGCAGGGCGTCAAGCTGTTCATGGATGGCGCGCTGGGCAGCCGCGGTGCGGCGTTGCTGGCCGATTACAGCGACGATCCGCACAACCGTGGACTGCTGGTGACCTCGCCGGAAGATTTCGAGGTCGCCGTGCGCAAGGCCCATGCCTGCCACCTGCAGGTGGCCACGCATGCCATCGGCGACCGCGGCAACCGCATCGCGCTGGACACGTATGCGCGCGTGCTGGGCGAGGAGGCGCGCACGGACCACCGCTGGCGCATCGAGCACGCGCAGGTGGTCGCACTGGAGGATGTCCCGCGTTTCGCACAGCTGGGCGTCATCGCCTCGATGCAGCCTACCCACGCCACATCGGACATGGGGTGGGCGGAAGATCGCGTCGGACCCGAGCGCATTCTTGGGGCGTATGCATGGCGACGGATGCTGGCAACCGGCGCGCATATCGCGCTGGGCTCGGATTTCCCGGTGGAACAGGTCGATCCGCGGCTGGGCCTGCATGCGGCGGTGACGCGCCAGGATCACGATGGCCTGCCAGCGGCGGGCTGGAAGCCTGACCAGCGCCTGACCGCTGCCGAAGCCCTGCGTGGTTTCACCGCCGATGCGGCATGGGCGGGCCGCGATGAACAGCAGGTGGGACGCCTGCTGCCGGGAATGCGTGCCGATTTCGTGGTGCTGGACCGCGATCCGCTGGAGGTGCCGCCGGCCGGACTTGCTGATCTGCAGGTGCGCTCGACCTGGGTGGATGGCCAGCCCGTGTACGAAGCGGCGCGTTGAGCCCATGCGGGGCCGGCGTCGTCCGGCCCGCAGGCTTCACCAGTCCAGGGTGCCGCGGATGACCGTCTGCACCTGTCCGCCGGACCACACATCGCCGTCGGCATCGATGTGCAGGTGCAGGCGTGCGTCATGGCCGACCTCGCGTCCCTGGCTGGCGATGTAATCGCGGCGCCCACCGGGCAGCGCATCGCGCTCATCCAGCCACGCGGCGAGCACCGCGTTGGCCGCACCGGAGGCCGCATCCTCGAAGCGCCGGCCGTTGCCGACGAAGGCACGCACCGCGATGTCCCAGGGCTCCCCGCTGCTGCGCGCATAGGCGAACACGCCCATGCTGCCGGTGGATTCGGCCAGGGCAGCCACCGCATCCCAGTCCGGCTGCACGCTGCGCAGGGCGCCTTCATCGGCCAGCTCCACCACCCACCAGCTGCGACCGCCGAGCATGCGTGCCGGCGGCAGCGCCCCGGTCTGCCAGCCGGCCAGCGCCTGGTGCAGGCGTGGATCGGCAATCGTGGTCACTTCGGCGACGCTGGCGCGGGGCGTGCGGATCGAAATGCGGCGCGCCGTACCGCTGCCTTCCACCCGCAGCGGCAACTGGCCGGCGATGCCCTCCTGCACCAGCAGGCCCGCCGCCGGGGTCGCCAGCTGGTGTTCCAGCACGGCGTGCGCGGTGCCGATGCTGGGATGGCCGGCGAACGGCACTTCCTTCTGTGGGCTGAACATGCGCAGCCGATAACTGCTTCCCGGCGTGGTGGGCACAAACACGAAGGTGGTTTCCGGCAGCCGTGTCCAGCGCGCGATCGCCTGCATGCGGGCGTCGTCGAGGCCTTCGGCATCGAGCACCACGGCCAGCGGATTACCGGCGCCGGGGGCGGGGGAGAACACGTCCAGCTGCAGGAAACGGCGGGTGGTCATGGGCAGGGCACTCCGGTCTGTGGCCGCGCAGCTTAGCAGCGCGCTCCGGCGCTGATGCCCCCGGGGGCTGCCAGCGGCCGTCGTGCGGGCAGGCCTGCGCCCGCACCGGGCAGAGGGCAGCCGCAGGCAGTCATGGATGGCGTGTTGCGCTTAGAATCAGGGGTTCCGCCCCTGGTGGGCGGTTTCCCCACCCTACCCAGAAGACCTTCATGTCAGCTTCTTCCCTCGTCGATCGCTGGATCGTACTCAAGTTCGGCGGCACTTCGGTGTCGCGTCGCCATCGCTGGGACACGATCGGGAAACTGGCGAAAAAACGCGCGGAAGAGACCGGTTCGCGCGTGCTGGTGGTGGTTTCCGCGCTGTCGGGAGTGACCAATGAACTGACCGCCATCGCCGATGGCGCGGCCGACAGCCGTGACCGTGTGGCGGCGCTGGTGGAACGCCATGAAGCCTTCCTGGCCGAACTGGAGCTGGACCGCGACGTGCTCGCCACCCACCTGTCCACGCTGCAGGCGCTGCTGGACGATCCGCGTGCGCAGGCCCGCCCGCTGGACTGGCAGGCCGAGGTGCTGGGACATGGCGAGCTGCTGTCCTCTTCGGTGGGCGCGGCCTACCTGCGCCGCAATGGCCTGGACATGGGCTGGATGGACGCGCGCGAATGGCTCGACGCGCTGCCGCCGCAGCCGAGCCAGAGCGCATGGTCGCAGCGGCTTTCGGTGAACTGCCAATGGAAGTCCGATGAGGCCTGGGCGCAGCGCTTCCGTGCGCAGCCGAGCCGCCTGCTGATCACCCAGGGCTTCATCGCCCGGCATGCCGATGGCGGTACCGCCATCCTCGGGCGCGGCGGTTCGGACACCTCGGCGGCCTATTTCGGCGCGCTGCTCGGCGCCAGCCGCGTGGAGATCTGGACCGACGTGCCGGGCATGTTCAGCGCCAATCCGCGCGACGTGCCGGACGCGCGCCTGCTGACCCGGCTGGACTATTACGAAGCCCAGGAAATCGCCACCACCGGCGCCAAGGTATTGCATCCGCGCTCCATCAAGCCATGCCGCGATGGCGGCGTGCCGATGGCCATCCTGGATACCGAGCGGCCGGAGCTGCCGGGTACCAGCATCGATGGCAGTGCCGCGCCGGTGCCGGGCGTCAAGGCCATCAGCCGCCGCAACGGCATCGTGCTGGTGTCGATGGAAGGCATCGGCATGTGGCAGCAGGTGGGCTTCCTGGCCGACGTGTTCGGGCTGTTCAAGAAGCACGGATTGTCGGTGGACCTGATCGGTTCGGCCGAAACCAACGTCACCGTGTCGCTGGATCCGTCCGAGAACCTGGTCAGCACCGATGTACTGGCCGCGCTGTCGGCCGACCTTTCGCAGATCTGCAAGGTCAAGGTCATCGTGCCCTGCGCGGCGATCACCCTGGTCGGTCGCGGCATGCGTTCGCTGCTGCACAAGCTGTCGGATGTGTGGGCCACCTTCGGCCGCGAACGCGTGCACATGATTTCGCAGTCGTCCAACGACCTCAACCTGACCTTCGTCATCGACGAAGAGGATGCCGACGGGCTGCTGCCGATCCTGCATGCCGAGCTGATCGACAGCGGTGCGATGCCGGTGGAGGAAACCGCGGTGTTCGGACCGCGCTGGCGCGAGATCGCCGGCAGCGTGCGCCCGCGTGGCACGCCATGGTGGCGCGGCCACCGCGAACGCCTGCTGCAGCTGGCCGAATCCGGTACGCCACGTTACGTGTACCACCTGCCGACGGTGCGCGCCCGGGCGCGGGCGCTGGCTGCGGTCACGCAGATCGATCACCGCTACTACGCCATCAAGGCCAACAGCCATCCGGATATCCTGCGTACCCTGGAAGCCGAAGGCTTCGGCCTGGAATGCGTCTCGCTGGGCGAGCTGCAGCATGTATTCAACGTGCTGCCTGCGTTGTCTCCAGAGCGTGTGCTGTTCACGCCGAGCTTCTGCCCGCACGAGGAATACGAAGCGGCCTTCGCGCTCGGTGTCACCGTCACCGTGGACAACGTGGAAGCGCTGCAGCGCTGGCCCGAGCTGTTCCGCGACCGCGCGCTGTGGCTGCGCGTGGACCTGGGCCGCGGCGAAGGCCACCACGCGAAGGTGCGCACCGGCGGCAAGGAATCCAAGTTCGGCCTGCCGATGCCGCGCGTGGACGAGTTCGTGCGCGTGGCCGGCGAGCTTGGAAGCCGCGTGGTCGGCCTGCATGCGCACCTGGGCAGTGGCGTGGAAACCGCCCAGCACTGGCGCCTGATGTGCGACGAGCTGGCCGGCTTCGCGCGCCGCATCGGCAGCGTGCAGACCATCGACATCGGCGGCGGCATGCCGATTCCCTACAGCGAGGAAGACGAGCCCTTCGATCTCGAAGCCTGGGCGGCGGGCCTGGCCGAGGTCAAGGCAGTGCATCCGGCATTCCGCCTGGCCATCGAGCCTGGCCGGTACCTGGTGGCCGAATCGGGCGTGCTGCTGACACGCGCCACCCAGGTGGTGGAAAAGGACGGCGTGCGTCGTGTCGGCCTGGATGCGGGCATGAACACCCTGGTCCGCCCCGCGCTGTACGACGCCTGGCACGACATCGAGAACCTCAGCCGCCAGGGCGGATATGCCGAAGCGGCATTCGACGTGGTCGGGCCGATCTGCGAATCCAGCGATGTGTTCGGCAAGCGCCGCAAGCTGCCGGTATCCACCGCGCCGGACGATGTGATGCTGGTGGCCGACACCGGTGCTTACGGCTACGTGATGGCCAGTACCTACAACCAGCGCGCGCTTCCCTGCGAAGAGGTGATCGAATGACACCGCGACCTCCTGCCATACGGTCCCCCGGCACGGCAGCCCGCGCGCCTGCGTGCCACCGCATCCACCGCGCGCCGGCGCGGAAATCTGTTCTCCCGCGCTCCGGCGCGGACATGCGCCCGACGGAAACGCCATGACTGCTTTCGACAAACACCAGGTCTCCTGCTTCCGCTTCGTGCGCTGCGAATTCGCTGCGGACACCGGCGTGGCCCGGCTGGTCTACGCCTTCGACGACGGCCCGGAGATGGTGGAAACCGTCACCGTGCCAGGAGCGCCGTTCGTGCTGGACGCTGCACGCACGGCCGCCGTGCAGCGTGCGCTGCAGCTGCTGCACCTGGTTGCCGGCGTGAGCTACTACAAGGCCGGCGTGCCGGGCACGGTGTCGCTGGACAGCTACGCCATCGACGCGGAAACAGCGGCGCTGGTGGAAGACATCTACCTCAACGGGTTGGGTGAATTCGCCTACCGCAATGGCCTGGACCTGCGCGGGCGTTTCCGCCTGCCGGTGCAGGGCGACCCGGTGCAGGCGCCCTCGCTTGGCCTGCGTGCGCATGCCCTGGTCGCCATCGGCGGCGGCAAGGATTCGCTGGTCAGCATCGAAGCGCTGCGCCGCGCCGGCGTGGATGAGACCATTACCTGGATCGGCGGTTCGCAGCTGATCCGCGCCTGTGCCGAACGCACCGCACTGCCCACGCTGAACCTCGGGCGTGCGCTGGCGCCGGAGCTGTTCGAGCTCAACCGGCAGGGCGCCTGGAACGGGCATATCCCGGTGACCGCAGTGAATTCGGCGATCATGGTGCTGGCCGCGCTGCTGCAGGACGTGGACCAGGTGGTGTTCTCCAACGAGCGTTCGGCCAGCTACGGCAGCCAGATTCCCGGTACTGGCGAAGTGAACCACCAGTGGTCCAAGGGCTGGGCGTTCGAGCAGGCCTTCGGCACGCATGTGCAGCGGTTCGTCGCCGCCGACCTTCAGTATTACTCGCTGCTGCGGCCGATGTCGGAGCTGGCGGTGGCGCGGCAGTTCACCCGGACCGATTTCTACGACGCGCATTTTTCCAGCTGCAACCGCAATTTCCACATCCTCGGCGAACGCCCGGTCAACCGTTGGTGCGGTGTATGCCCGAAGTGCCACTTCGTGTTCCTGGCCCTGGCGCCGTTCATGCCCAAGACGCGGCTGGTGCGCATCTTCGGCCGCAATCTGCTGGATGATGCCGACCAGGCCGCCGGCTTCGATGCACTGCTGGAATTCCAGGACCACAAACCGTTCGAATGCGTGGGCGAAGGCCGTGAATCGCGCGCGGCGATGGCGGCACTGGCCGCCCGCGCGGAATGGAAGGAAGACGCGTTGGTGAAGCGCTTCTGCAATGAAATCCTGCCACAGCTGGATGTCGCCGAACTGGCCATCGAGCCGCTGCTGGAGCTGCAGGGCGAGCACCGTATTCCGGACGCGGTGTGGGAGCGGGTGCGTGAAGATTTCGCAGATTGATGGCAGGCGCGTGGCGCTGTGGGGCTGGGGACGCGAAGGCCGTGCGGCGTTCGCGCTGCTGCGCGCGCGATTGCCGGCGCTGCCGCTGACCCTGTTCTGCCCGGCTGCGGAAGCCGATGCGGCGCGTGCCGAAACAGGGGGCGCGCTGGATGTGCGCGGCGAGCCCGACGCCGAGGCGCTGGCGGCCTTCCAGGTGATCATCAAGTCGCCCGGCATCAGCCCGTACCAGCCAATCGCCATGGCTGCGGCGTCGCGGGGCACCCGTTTCATCGGCGGTACCGCGCTGTGGTTCGCCGAACATGCCGATGGCGATGGCCTGGTGCGCAATACCCTCTGCGTGACCGGCACCAAGGGCAAGAGCACCACCACCGCCCTTCTGGCGCACCTGCTGCGCGAGGCCGGGCATCACACCGGCCTGGCTGGCAACATCGGCCTGCCGCTGCTGGAGGTCTTCGATCCACGGCCGGCGCCGGATTACTGGGCGGTCGAACTGTCCAGTTACCAGACCGGCGAAGTCGCGCGCAGCGGCGCGCATCCCCACGTGGCGGTGGTGCTGAACCTGTTCCCCGAACACCTGGACTGGCATGGCAGCGAACAGCGTTACATCGAGGACAAGCTGCAGCTGGTGACGGCGGCAGCGCCCCGCGTGGCGGTATTGAATGCAGCCGATCCACACCTGGCGTCGTTGTCCCTGCCGGACAGCGAGGTGGTGTGGTTCAACCAGCCCGAGGGCTGGCACATGCGCGGCGACATCGTGCACCGTGGCGTGCGCGCGATCTTCGATACCCGGGATACGCCGCTGCCAGGCCGCCACAACCGCGGCAACCTGTGCGCGGTGCTGGCGGCGCTGGAAGCGCTGGGCCTGGATGCGGAAGCGATGGCGCCTGCCGCACAGTCATTCCGGCCGCTGCCCAACCGCCTGCAGGTGCTCGGTACGCGCGACGGCATCCGCTATGTCAACGATTCGATCAGCACCACTCCGCACGCCAGCCTGGCGGCGCTGGAGTGCTTTGCCGGGCAGCGGATCGCGCTGCTGGTCGGGGGCCATGACCGCGGCCTGGACTGGAGCGGTTTCGTCCAGCGGATGGCAGAAGGCGAGGCGCCGGTGGAGATCGTGACGATGGGCGGCAACGGCCCGCGCATCCATGCACTGTTGCAGCCGCTGGCCGATGCCGGGCGCTTCGGCCTGCATGCCGCGCATGATCTGCCGGAGGCGATGGCGCTGGCACGCCAGGCGCTGGACGGCAGGGGCGGCGTGGTCCTGCTTTCGCCCGGCGCCCCGAGCTTCGGAGCCTATCGGGACTATGTCGCCCGCGGCCGCCATTTCGCCATCCTGGCCGGCTTCGACCCCGAAGCCATCACCACCATCCCCGGCCTCGGCCTCTCCTCCACATAAAAAAGGGGGACGGAGGTGGTTAATTTCAATTAACCACCTCCGTCCCCCTTTTTTTCGTGGGTCAGTGGCTGCGCTGGACGGCGTAGCGGGCCAGGCCGCGCAGGGCGGCGATGGCGTCATTGTCCGGCAGGGCGTCGAGGGCGCGCTCGGCGGCGTCGGCGTATTCCTCGGCGCGGCGTCGGCTGTAGTCCAGCCCGCCGGTGGCGCGGATCGCTGCCAGTACCTCGGGCATTGCCGAGGCATCGCCATCCTGCACGATTCCGCGCAGGCGCTGGCGGGTGGCTTCATCGGAATGCGCCATCGCGTGGATCAGCGGCAGGGTCGCCTTGCCTTCGGCCAGGTCGTCACCCAGGTTCTTGCCCAGTTCGTCGGCGTTGGCCGAATAATCCAGCACGTCGTCGGCAATCTGGAAGGCATAGCCCAGGTTCATGCCGTAGTTGTACAGCGCCTGCTGAATGCCTTCGTCCACGCCGCTGGCCAGCGCACCCAGGCGCGTTCCAGCAGCGAACAGTACTGCGGTCTTGCGTTCGATCACGCGCAGGTAGGCCGCTTCATCAGTGTCCGGGTTATGCACATGCAGCAGCTGCAGTACTTCGCCTTCAGCGATGCGGTTGGTGGTGTCGGCCAGGATCTGCATCACCGGCATGCGGTCCAGTTCCACCATCAGCTGGAAACTGCGCGAATACAGGAAATCGCCGACCAGTACGCTCGGTGCATTGCCCCATAGCGCATTGGCCGTGCTGCGGCCGCGGCGCAGGCTGGACTCGTCCACCACGTCGTCGTGCAGCAGCGTGGAGGTGTGGATGAACTCGATGATCGCCGCCAGCTGGTGATGTTCGGCTCCCGCGCCCTTGCCGCCGGCGGCGTGGCCGGCCAGCATCACCAGCATCGGCCGCAGGCGCTTGCCGCCGGCGGAAATGATGTGGTCCGCGATCTGGTTGATCAGCACCACATCCGAGGACAGCCGGCGCCGGATCAGGGCATCGACGGCCGCCATGTCAGTGGCGGCGAGCGACTGGATCTGGGGCAGGCCCAGGGCGGGGCGGGTGTCTTCGAGGATGGTCATGCGGTCTGGCTTGAAGGCTTCATGTTGATTATAGGCGCTGGCTGTGAAATGCGGGCAGACGAGCTCCCGTGCCGCCTGGATGCAACGCGCGGGGAGGTGGAGCGGGGGTGTCGTGAAGTACTCATCGAGGCAGTCGATAGTGGGTCGGCCTGCTCAGGCTGCGTGAGCGCCTCGACCCGGTTTGAATGAGCCGGCGGGATTGCGGCGCTTCCTGCGTCTGGCGCGGGGCACGCTGGCACTTCCCCACACTCATCGTTTCGAGGTACAGAACATGAAAGCCATTCGTAACAACATGCTTGTCGTCAGCTTGCTCGCCGTCGCCGGTAGCGCCTCTGCACAGGTGGACCCGGATTGGTGCCGCTATATGTTTTCCCGATCATCAGCCGCCAACACCTGCGTTATTACGGATGTGAAGGTGTCTTCAGGGCTCTGCCACATGACGATTCCCTGCCAGGACGGGAAAGGAGGTTCGCATCTCAACAACGGCAGCTTCAGGGCCGATCTTCTTCCTCATTACTGCAACGTTGACGGCGTGCTGACGCTCCAGGCGCAGTCATGCCGGGCCCTGCCGTGAGGGATCCCGCGCTCCGCCGCATGTGACGGACGGTGCCCGCTGCTGGGCATCGTTCCCGAAGGAGGAGCACGGCAGGCATTTCGAATACGTATGCAACGTCGCCCTTGGCAGGACGCACGCCGCTAAGCTCTCCGGGCGATGTCCTAACGCCCCGTCTGCAGGGGTGCCTGAGCCCGGAGGGGGCCTTCCATGTCCAATACACCCTGGTGGCGCGGTGCCGTCATCTACCAGATCTACCCACGGAGCTTTCTCGATGCCAATGGCGATGGCGTAGGCGACCTGCCGGGCATCATCGAACGCCTGGATTACGTTGCCGCCCTGGGAGTGGACGCGATCTGGATATCGCCTTTCTTCAGATCGCCGATGGCCGATTTTGGCTACGACATCGCCGACTACCGTGATATCGATCCCCTGTTCGGCACGCTGGCTGATTTCGATCGCCTGTTGGCCAAGGCGCACGGATTGGGTCTCAAGGTGGTGATCGACCAGGTTCTCAGCCATACCTCGATCGACCATGCGTGGTTCCAGGAAAGCCGGCAGGACCGCACCAACCCCAAGGCGAACTGGTACGTGTGGGCGGATCCGCGCGAAGACGGCACCCCGCCCAACAACTGGCTGTCGCTGTTCGGCGGCTGTGCCTGGCAATGGGAGCCACGCCGCGAACAGTATTTCCTGCACAACTTCCTGGCGGAGCAGCCGGACCTCAATTTCCACGAGCCGGACGTGCAGCGCGCGACGTTGGAAAATGTCCGGTTCTGGCTGGATCGCGGCGTCGACGGGTTCCGCCTGGATGCGATCAACTTCTGTTTCCATGACCGGCAGCTGCGTGACAATCCCGCCAAGCCGGTGGAGAAGCGGGTGGGGCGCGGTTTCAGCGCCGATAATCCGTATGCGTACCAGTACCATTATTTCAACAATACACAGCCGGAAAACCTGCCGTTCCTGGAACAGCTGCGTGCGTTGCTGGATGAATATCCCGGCGCCGTCAGCCTGGGCGAAATCTCGTCGGAGGATTCGCTGGCCACCACGGCCGAATACACCCGTGATGGCCGCCTGCACATGGGCTACAGCTTCGAACTGCTGGTGGATGATTACAGCGCCGGCTATATCCGCAGCACCGTGTCGCGGCTGGAAACGGCGATGACCGAAGGCTGGCCGTGCTGGGCGATCTCCAACCATGACGTGGAGCGTGCGGTCACCCGCTGGGGAGGCCATCCGGCCAATCCGCGCCTGGCACGCATGCTGGTGGCGCTGTTGTGTTCGCTGCGCGGATCCATCTGTCTTTATCAGGGCGAAGAATTGGGCCTGGGTGAAGCGGACGTTCCGTTCGAAGCGCTGCAGGATCCTTATGGCATCACGTTCTGGCCCAATTTCAAGGGACGTGACGGCTGCCGTACGCCGATGCCGTGGACGTCCGCGCCGCTGGCCGGATTCACCACCGGCAAGCCGTGGCTGCCGATTCCTTCGGACCACCTGCAGCGTGCGGTGGCCGCGCAGGAAGATGATCCGGCGTCGGTGTTGACGGCCTTCCGGACGTTCCTGGCGTGGCGGCACAGCCAGCCCGCGTTGCTGGTGGGCGACATCCGCTTCCTGGACACTGCCGAACCGGTGTTGATGTTCCAGCGCTCGCACGAAGGCAAGACGTTGCTGCTGGCATTCAACCTGTCCGGTGAGGACGTACGCCACCCGCTGCCCGTGGGCGACTGGCAGCCGATGTCCGTGCCCGGACCGGACGCCGGCACAGTGGAAGATGGCGGGTTGATGCTGCCCGCGCACTCGGTGTTCTGCGCGCGCGCCCTCTGATCGGCTGCCTTTGGCTCGGGAATTGCCCGCAGCGTCCAGCCCACCCTGGGTCGGCTCTACCGATGCGCTCGTCAGGAGGGGTAGAGCCGATCCATGATCGGCTGCCTTTGGCTCGGGAATTGCCCGCAGCGTCCAGCCGACCCTGGGTCGGCTCTACCGATGCGCTGCTGCGACGCAGATGGAAACAAAAAACCCGCTGCGGTGAGGCAGCGGGTCGTGGTCTGCATCCCTAATGCCAGGCTCAGAACTTGTAGTTCACGCCGAGCATGTAGGTACGGCCCCATTCGACATATTCCAGCGGCCGGTCGCGGGTGCCGGCGTAGGTGCGATAGGGTTCGTTGGTCAGGTTGGTTCCCTGCAGCAGCAGGGTCAGCCCAGCCAGCGAACTGCTGTCGCTGAAGGTGTAGCTCACCTGGGCATCGGTGACATTTTCGCCGACCACGTAACGCAGCGTGCGGTTGCCGTTGAAGTTGCCGATCTCACCGATGAAATCCGAACGGCGGCGCTGGCTCACGCGCGCTTCGAAGCCATTGCGTTCGAAGTAGGCGGTGAAGTTGTACACACGGTCGGACAGGCCGGGCAGGGCAATGGGATCGCTGCCAACACTGGAAGCACTTTCCGGATCCAGGATCTGGATATCGCTGTCGTTGAACGTGGCGCTGGCCTGCACGCCGAAGCCACGCAGCGCATCGGTGAACATGTCCAGCGGCAGCGATGCAGTCAGTTCCAGGCCACGCAGGGTGCCGCCCTTGCCATTCTGCGGCGAGGAGAACGTGCCGGTGGACAGCACCGGCACCACCATGCCCGGCGGCACGACATAACTGGCCAGCAGGTCGCTGAAGTCATAGTCATCCACTGACTGCGTATACACGTAGCTCTTCAGGTCCTTGTAGAAGATCGCAGCGGCCACGTAGGCGCGTTCGCCGAAGTACTTTTCATAGGACAGGTCCAGCGCGGTGGCGCGCCAGGGGTCCAGCAGCGGATTGCCACCACTGCCGCCGGGACGACCGGTGGACGTGTCCACGCCGAATTCCAGGCCGGCGCGCATCTGGTCCACGCGCGGGCGGGCAACCTGCTTGGCTGCGGCGAAACGCAGCGTCTGCTCGTGCGGGAACATGAAAGCCAGGTTGAGGCTCGGCAGCCAGTCGTTGTAGGTCTTGCCGTCATCGATCGGCAGCACGTTCTGGCCGGCCGGACGCGAGCTGTCGAAATAGCTGGACTGCGAACTCTGGTCGGTGTGCTGCATCTGCACGCCGATATTGCCGCGCACGCCCACCACGCCGATATCGGTATTGATGTTGGCGCGCAGCCATGCGGTGGTGATCTTTTCCTGCACCGTCCACGATTTCGGAATCAGGTAATCCAGGTCGGTGACCGGATCGAAGGTCATGTAACGGCCAACGGCCGCCGGGACATTCCAGGCCGGAATGTAGCCGATCCCCGCGAAGCCCAGGTTGACCGGCGAATACTGCAGGTCCGAAGCGATGTTGGCATCGCCCTGTTCACCCAGCAGGATGTTGCCTTCGGCCTGGGTCTTCTGCTTGCGGCGGTCCGCATAGTTGACGCCCACATCCAGGTCCGTGAACCACGAAGACAGTGCTTCGGGCATCGGCAGGGTGGCCGCCAGCTTCGCGCCCTTCAGGCGGTCTTCCACCTGCGGCACCTTGCCGTAACCGGAGCCGTAGATGGTATTGGTCAGGAACAGCGCGTCCGGGTTGGAATAATCCAGGCCCGGGGTGATCTGCGAGAATCCGTTCGGGTTGACCACCACACCGATCGTGTCCAGCTGTGGCATCGGCGTCAGCTGCAGGTTGTTTTCCAGGTTCAGCTCGTCGCGGGTGGCCTTGGAGTAGTTCAGGTCGGCAACCAGCTTGATGCCGCCGACGTTGATTTCATTGTTCCAGCCGAATGCGTCGATCTTGTCCTTACGCGTGTTGTACATGCCACGCACCAGCGGATAGACGCCGCTGGCGGTGCCGCCGGTGAACGTGCCATCGGCATTCACCTGCGGATTGCCGATCATCAGGCCAGGATCGTAGTTGCCGTTGTAGTTGCTGAGGTTGAGCTCGAACTGGTTTGCGGTATCGATCTGCTCGGCTTCGGTGTGGAAGGCATCCAGGGTGCTGGTCCATGCGTTGGACGGGCGGAACTGCACGGTGGCCATCACGCCGTCGCGCTTGTTGTTGCCGGTGCGACGCAGTGCCTTGATGCCATCGCTGAACACCACGCCGGGTGCCAGGCCCGGACGATCACCGTTGTCGGTGTGCTCGGTGGTCCACGGCTCGTACAGGCCGACCTGGTTTTCCTGGATCGGGTTGTCGCTGTGCGCATAACCGATGGACAGGCCCAGCGTGTTGTCGAGGAACTGGTCGATGTAGCTGGCACTGAATCGGCTGCCGAACTCATCGACGTTGGCCGCTTCGCCCAGCGAACTCTTCTGGTAACGACCGCTGACGGCGATCACGCGGTCCGGGAAACTCAGGGGGCGCGCGGTCTGCATGTCGATGGTGCCGGACAGGCCCTGGCCGACGAGGGCGGCGTCCGGCGTCTTGTAGACGGTCACGCCGTTCACCAGTTCGGACGGATACTGGTCGAATTCCACGCTGCGGTTGTCACCCGTGCTGACCACTTCACGACCATTGAGCAGGGTGGTGGCGAAGTCCGGCGACAGGCCACGTACGCTGATCACCTGCGCACGGCCGGCCACGCGCTGGGCGGCCAGGCCGGGCAGGCGGCCGAGCGACTCGGCGATGCTCACGTCGGGCAGCTTGCCGATGTCCTCGGCGGAGATCACTTCGACCACCGAAGTGGCGTCCTGCTTGATGGCGATGGCATTTTCGATGCCGCGGCGGATGCCGGTCACCTGCACGGTATCCAGCTCCGTTGCGGCGGTGCCGGTCTGGCCGGTGGTGCGGGTGTCCGTGGTGGACTGCGCTGCGGCGAGCAGCGGCGACAAAGCAATGGCCAGCCCCAACGACAACGCATTGCGCTTGTGGTTCGACATTTCCCCTCCCAGGCTTGGTGCCGAATCGAAATATGACCCGCATCGAAAGTGCCGATACGGGGCGCGGCGTGATAGCCGCTGACTGCGTCGCTATGGTATGCAGCGCATCGGCCACGCGAATCGCCCTGCATACGTATTCAATGCATCTTCGGTCGCTGTAAGCGCTTCCAGAAAAAGGGGACGGAGGTGGTTAATTGCAAATAACCTCCTCCGTCCCCCTTTTCAAAGGGGGGTGAAGCGGATGGCCTGGCCGCCGCCGGGGGCGAGCACCAGGGTGAGGGCGTCAGCGCTGGTTACTTCGCGGGCTTCGCGTGTGAAGGCGAACGGGTTGTCGCGGAAGTCCGCTCCGTCGCCGTCGCGGTAGATCTCGGCGCGATAGCGCACGCCCGGCTCCAGGAAACCCAGCGACACCGGCAGCACGCGGCCGTGTTCGTCGGTGATGCTGCCCAGGAACCAGTCGCGGCTGTTGCGGTCGCGGCGCACGATGGTCACGTAGTCACCGATTTCCCCGTCCAGCACGCGTGTCTGTTCCCAGTCCACCGCCACGTCCTTGATGAACTGGAACGCATCGCGGTGCTGCAGATAATGTTCGGGCAGGTCAGCGGCCATCTGGATGGGGCTGTACAGCACCACGTAAAGGGCCAGCTGGCGCGCCAGCGTGCTCGGAATGGCCTGCCCGTTGCGTCCTTTCAACGACACGATGCCCGGCGTGTAATCCATCGGTCCGGACAGCATGCGCGTGAATACCAGGTTGACCTCGTGTTCCGGCGGATTCGGCGGCTGGCCCCAGGCGTTGTATTCCATGCCGCGTGCGCCTTCACGCGACATCCAGTTCGGGTAGGTGCGGCGCAGGCCGGTGTCCTTGATCGGTTCGTGCGGATTCACCGCCAGTTTCCGTGCGGCGGCTTCCTGCACCACCTTCAGGTGATGGCGCGCCATGAACTGGCCATCATGCCACTCGCGCAGCAGCGGCCCGCCGGCAGGATCGCGCCGGTCCACCTGGCCATCGTCACAGACATAGCCGGTCTTGAAGGTGTCCACGCCCAGCCGCGCATACAGGTCCAGCGCCGCGCCCAGCTGGTCTTCATAATGTTCGATGGCGCAGCCGGTTTCATGGTGCCCGACCAGGTGTACGCCTTTCCGGGCGCCGTAGGCGGACAGTGCCTCGATATCGAAATCGGCGGTGGCACGGGTGAAGTCGAAGTCGTATCCATTCCCCACCCAGTTGCCATCCCAGCCGGGATTCCAGCCCTCCACCAGCACGCCGCGGAATCCGTTCGCGGCGGCGAAATCGATGACCTTCCTTGTCTTCGCGGTGGTGGCGGCGTGGCGCGCGCCGGTGGCCCAGCTCTCCTGGTCCAGGTGCATGGACCACCACACGCCGAGATATTTCGACGGCTTCACCCAGCTGACATCGCCCAGCACGTTCGGCTCGTTGAGGTTGAGGGCCAGGTCCGATTCCACCAGCCCACCGGCGCGGTCAGCGATCTGCAGCGTACGCCACGGGGTGCTGAAGGGCAGGCTGCGGCGGACCTTCCAGCCGTCGGCCGAAGGCGAAAGCTGTGCCCGCAGGCGCTGGCCTTCGGTGCGGCGCAGCCACATGCCTGCATAGTCCACCAGGGCCGCTTCGTGAATGGCCACGTGCAGGCCGGAATCGCTGCGCAGGGTGATGGGGGTATGTGCCAGCGGCACTTCCTGCAGCGGCGTGCGCGCGTACAGGTATTCATAGTGGATCGGCTCGCCGGCCGGAATCCACCACGCGGTGGAAGGCTGTGCGATATCGAATTCAGTCAGTTCCTCGTCGATGATCGCCTCGGCCAGCCCCGGTTGCTGCGGGAACACGTAGCGGAAGCCCACGCCGTCATCGAATATCCGGAACACCACGTCCAGCCGGCGTTTGTCACCGGTGGTCTGGCGCAGCGATACGGTCAGCTCGTTGTAGTGGTTGCGGGTCAGCCGGCGTTCGCCCCAGGGCTGTTCCCAGGTTTCATCGAACGCGCGGGTGCTGCTGCCGATGATCTCGAAATCACGATCCAGCCGGCCATCACGCAGTTCAAAGCCCAGCCTGGACGGGGCAATCACCACATCACCCAGGCGCTGCACCTGGTAGCGGGCGGTGCCGCCGTCCACCTGCAGCGTCACTTTCAGGATCTTCGCCGGTGATTCCAGGCTGGCCGAAGGAGTAGTGGCGGCCAGCAGAGCGGGGCTGGTGAGCAGCAGCGCCACGCCCAGCCAGGGCGCGGGACGACCGCGCAGCAACAACGAGAACAACGACATTTCCCCTCCCAGGGTGGTGCGGCAACTGCGCCGACCTTAGCCCACGCTCCTGCGGTGTCTGGCCCTGCATGCCATGAATACGTATGCAGGCAGGCCACCCCCGGCACCTGCCGTCTACCATGTCCGTACGCTGCCTTGAGGGAGGCGTTGCACCCGGTCGGCCGCCTGGCGGGCAGGGACCTACAACATGCAAAGAGGGAGGGAGGGGGACAGGCGCAAGCCGGTCGTCCGCTTCGATGCTGAAGATGATCTGCCTGACCGTCGCCATCGCGACGACGCTGGGTCCGGTCGCGCATGCGGCCAACCTGGAATTCGACGGCCGCCAG
>Ga0160455_100538_pt1 | contig 17730 bp, 12 predicted proteins | sample HID1972I_E6MG_FD_108206 | JGI IMG/M metagenome (GOLD analysis project Ga0160455, IMG submission 108206) | Enriched pill bug-associated microbial communities from UW Madison campus, WI, USA - HID1972I_E6 MG | ecosystem: Host-associated > Arthropoda: Insects > Digestive system > Unclassified ... | reverse complement strand
TTGCCTGGTTGCCGGGCAGCGCCCGGCGCTACCGTTTGCGCGGTGCGCGCCGGGTGCGCGGTGGGCTGGCGGCCGGGTCGGCCAGCGCGCCGGACTGCTGCATCTGCTCCAGCCACGACAGGGCATCGGCGTAGGCCACGAAATGCCGTAGATAGCCCGGCGAGGTCTGCTGCATCAATGTCAGCATGCGATGCACCAGCACCGCTGAATTGAGCGGCCCGCCCTCGGCGGGTGCCTGCTGAAGGGTGATCCGCAGGCGGGTATCGGCATGCAGCTGGTTCCAGCGATCACGCATGCCCACCAGCGCGGGCAGCTCCGGATACCGCGCCGCCGACCGCGACTCCGCATCGAGTCGCTGCACCAGTCCGGCCAGTCCACTGCGGCGCTCAGTGCCCATCGCTGGCCTTGCCCGCACCAGGGCGTGCGACCGGCGCGATTTCCACCCGGCGGTTGCGCGCGCGCCCTTCTTCATCTGCATTCGAGCCTACCGGCTGCTCGGCGCCGAAGGCTGCCGCGAATACCGAGCCGGACGGCACGCCTTCGGCGATCAAGGTGCGCGTCACGGTCAGCGAGCGCTGCGCGGAAAGCTCCCAGTTGTCAGCGAACTGGCGGTTGTTGCCGTGAACGGGCTGGTCGTCGGTGAATCCGCTGACCATCAGGATCTCTTCGCGGCTGGCCAGCCAGCCTTTCAACGGGCCGGCCAGGCTGCGCAGCACATCGCGCCCTTCCGGCTGCAACTGGTCGGAGTTCAGGGCGAACAGCACGTTGCCGCGGATGCCGATGCGTCCGTCCACCAGGGTCACGCGACCGGCCGCCAGCGGCCCGGCCAGTGCGGCTTCCAGCGTCTGCCTCCGCTGCTCGGCGGCCTGGCGCTGCTTCACCTCCTCGTCCAGGCGCCCGGACAGCTCCAGCTGCACGGCCACCACGCCGACCAGGATCAGCACGAACGCACCCAGCAGCACCGACATCAGGTCGCCAAAAGCGGCCCATACCGGCGCGGTGCTTTCGCCATCGAAGTCGATTTCCCCGCTCATGCCTTGCCCGCGGACGCGGCCAGCTGCTGAAGTTCCTCGATGACCTGCTTCTGCGACAGCAGGCTCAGGTCAACCACCTCGCGCGCCTGCGCCACGTAATACGCCAGCTGCTCATCGCTGCGCGCCAGCGATGCATCCAGGGCGCCCGCCAGCTGCTGCAGGTGGGTGGCGAGCGAGGCGCTGGTTTCCGCGAACGACTGCACTGCACCGTCCAGCCCATGCGCCAGTTGCGCCACCTGGGTGGAACTGTCGGCCACCTGCCGGGTGGCAATGTCCAGCGATGCGGCCCGGGTGTCCACCTGTTCGGCGAAGCGTTCGCCTGCACGCTGCATCAGTGCCGTCGCGCCCTCGATCAGGCCATCCACGGCGGTGCGTTGCTCCGATGATGCCAGCGTGATGGTCTCCATCAGCGTGCCCACCGTCTCCAGCAGCTGCGCGCGCTCCTCCAGCATCGCGGTATCGCGCACCATGCTGTCGGACAGGCGCTGGCGCAGTTCGGCAACCACCTCCGCCGCGGCGCGCGGCGCTTCGGCGGCCGCTTCGAGCAGGCGCCCGATCTCGCTGACGGTTGCCGTTGCCTGTGCGCGGGCGTCCTCGCTGATACGTGCGGCGGCGCCTTCCAGGGCCTCGCAGATCTGCTGCTGGCGCTGCGCCGCCTGTACGCCGTCGCGCTGCCACTGTTCGCCCGCCTGTGCGGCGATATCGGCGAATGCCTGGCGCAGGCCCGCCACACGCTCCGCATCGCCGTCGGCGATGCGCGCGTGCAGGCGTTCGCTGCTCGCCGTCATGCCGAGCAGCAGGCTTTCCACCTGCCGTTCGTGGGCATCCAGTGCTGCGCGCCAGGCCTGGTCGTTCTGCTGCGCCAACTCGCGATGGGCCAGCTGTTGCGCACCAGTGGCCGAACGCCAGTGGTCGGCAAGATCATTGCCATTGGCCAGCAGGCGTTCGCCGAGCGTATCAACCAGCGTGGTCGCGCTGCGCTGCTGGGTATCGACGAAGGCATCCAGCGAGGTGCGGAGCGATTCGACCAGGCGCGCGTTGGCCTCCTGCTGCGTGGCAAGTGCGGCGTCCCATGTGCTGCGAGCGGCTTCGCCGGCGTGCTCGAAGCCGACCTGCAGGCCTTCAAGCTGCTGGCGCACGGCATCGCCGACCATCGACTGCGTGCGTGCTGCCTGCTGGTCCAGGCCATCTAGCGCACTGCGCAGCATCGGCTCAAGCGCCGTACCGAGCGCCGTGGCGGCGGTGCTGACGCCACGCTGCAGTGTGGTTTCCAGCGACGTGGCCAGGCGCTCATGCATCGTTTCGGCATGCGCGTTGAACGCTGCCTGCCGCGCATCCAGCTGGGTGTGATTGCTGATGGCGGACTGCTGCACGCCTTCGACCAGCGCCTGCAGGCGATCGATCAGCGCCGGCATCGCTTCGGACTGCAGCTGCAGCAGGCGCAGCGTTTCAGCACGCTGCCAGCCCTGGGTATGTGGACGCAGGTCGGTAGCCACGCGCGCGTCCAGTACCTGCGCTACCGCCAGCCGCTCACGGCGCAGCAGCGAGGACAGCAGGCCGAGCATCGCCGAGGTCGCCACGCCGGCGATCGAGGTTCCGAAGGCGACCGCCAGGCCTTCCACCGGTGATGCGAGCGAACCACGGATGGCCTGCAGGTCTGTCGCGCTTTCCAGCGCGATGCCGGTGCCGCGCAGCGTCGCCATCATGCCCAGCAGGGTACCGAGCATGCCCAGCAGCACCAGCAGGCCGACCAGGTAGGGGGTGAGGGCAGGCGCCGGCAGCGCCACGCGCTCGCCTTCCACGCGCAGGCGCACGGCACTGCGCAGCTCCACCGGCAGGCGCTGCAGCCACGCGGGGAAATCGAGGGTCGCGCCCGTATCTTCCAGCGCGCCGGCCAGCAGGGTCGTGGCGCGCCGGTAGCGCAGCAGTTCGGCGCCACCGGCGAGGTAGCAGGCGGCGATGACGAAGGCCACGGTGGCGCCGACCGCATGGCTGCCGATGTAGCCGGCTCCGATCCAGAGGGCCGCGGCGAGGCCGGCGAGAAAGATGGCGAAATGAAGTGCGTTGCGCAGCATGGAAGCCCGGTCAGTGGGGACGAAGGGCCGCGAGCAGCCCGTCGATGGGGTGGAAACGGAGTTCGAGCTCGGACCGCAGCAGGGCCTGCAGGTGCCGCACGAACGCAAGGTGATGGGGCGTCGTCGAAGACCCTGTGGTGGTTTCGCCGGTGCTCCCGGTGCGGCCCGCATGCTGCTTCAGCAGTTGCGGGATCTTCGCCAGCAGGAAGGATTCGCGCGGGCCCAGGACCTGCTCCAGCAGGGCATCCACCTCCGCCAGCCGCGCCCGGGCAGGTTCGCCCTGCGCCAGCATGTCGCGCAGCCGGCCACGCAGGCGCCCGGCCACGGCCTGCAGCGAGCGCTGGATGGACTGGTACTGCCGGCAGCAGGCGTCCAGGTCCGCATCAGCCAGCTGCGCTTCCATCCCTTCGATGCTGGCAGCCAGCGTCTCGCGTGCCTGCATGCACTCGGCCTGCTGTTCGGCGTCGAATGCCGGAATGCCGTCTTCAGGCGGCGGCAGCCGTCCGTCCAGCGCACCCTGGAGGGCCACGGCACGGTTCCAGTCGAACCATTCGCTGAGCCGGTCGGGCACGGATGGGCTGGATGCGGGCAGCGGCGTGCCCGCCGCATGCGCCAGCTGGCGGATGATCGTCGGCCCTGGGGCAGGGCCCCGGGAGGACGGCTTGGCCATGGTCGGGGGGGGGCAAAACGTTGAATTTTACACCCGAACCCGGAGGTCTGCCGGAATCATGGTCCCCGGACAGCGCTTGGCACGACGGCGGCGTCCGGCCGGGGCCGCCGTCCCCGGTTCAGTGCCCGGCGTGTGGTACCGGCACCTGCAGGATCGCCTCCAGGGCAGGTTTCGGCCGCAGCTGGCGGTCGAACAGCAGCGGATGGTTGGTGCGGCCCTTCACCGGAAAGCCGTTCTTCCACGACTGGCCGTCGTGCAGGCCCCAGAAGGTGACCCGTGAAATGACATCGCGCTTGCGATGGAACAGCGCGAAAAGTTCCGCATAACGCGCGGCCAGGCGTTGCTGCGCCTCGGCGGGCAGGCCATCGGCATAGGGGTCCAGGCGCCGGCGCACGCGCGGGTCGTCGGGCATCTCGACATTGCGGTCGGCATCCAGCCCGTCGGCCTTTTCCGGGTGTGGCAGCATGTCCACATCCAGTTCGGTGATCATGACCTTGACGCCCAGCGCGGCGAACGTATCGATGGTCTCTTCGATCCTGGCGATCGAGGGCCCGTCGATGCCCCAGTGACCCTGCATGCCGACACCATCGATGCGCAGGCCGGCGGACTGCAGCATCTTCACCAGACGCACGATGCCGGCGCGCTTTTCAGGCTTGAAGGTGTTGAAATCGTTGTAGTAAAGCTCAGCCTGCGGATCGGCTTGCGCGGCGGCGGCGAACGCCTCGCGCAGCAGGCGATCGCCATCGCCGACGTTCTTCAACCAGGGGCTCTGGCGGTAGCTGCCGTCTTCGTCGATAACCTCGTTGGCCACGTCCCAGGCCTGTACCTGGCCGGCATAATGTCCGGCGACCCGGCCGATATAGTCGCGCAGGAGCTGCAGCTGCGCGTCCGCGCTGTTCGGCCTGCCTGCCGCATCGGTGAACATCCACGCCGGCGTCTGTACGTGCCACAGCAGGGTGTGGCCTACGACGAACAGCCCGTTGCGACGTCCGAATGCCACGAAGGCATCGCCCCGGCTGAAGTCGTACACCTCCGGCGCGGGATGCAGATGCGCGGGTTTCATCACGTTCTCGGCGGTGATGCTGCTGAACTGCCGCAGCACCAGCGCCTGCGCACCGGGCTCGCGACCCGCTATCTGGTCGTCGTCCAGGGCCACGCCGACCAGGAAATCGTCTGCGTAGGCCTGTCGCAGCGTGTCGCGCAGCGCGTCGTCACCAGCCGTGGCCGGCAGTGGCGGCAGGAGTGCGGCGGCAAGCACGGCAAGGACCGGCAGCAGCACGCGTGCCCGCCGTATCGTCATGGCACGTTTCATCGGGATGGCTCCTTCAAGGTGGAAACAGGCTGGATGTCAACGACCGCCGGAGCAACGCCCTGCGCGTGCACATGCACGCGCACGCGGCCGGTCGCGCCGGGCAGGGCGCGCACGATGGCCAGCGCCCTGCCGTTGAATGCCTTGCGGACCGCGCTGGGAAAGGCCGTCATGTCGGTCGGATCGCCGTTGTCGGTGGCCACCAGTTCGCCGGGGCCTTCGACACGGAAATGCAGTTCACGGTTGTCGCGCGGCGCGGGAACGCCATCCGCATCGGCCACCTGCACGCTGACGAAGGACAGGTCGCGACCGTCGGCGGTGATCGTCGGCCGATCCGCCGCAGCGTGCAGCGTGGCGGCCTCGCCGGCGGTACGCACGCGGTCTTCCGCCCACGGCCGGCCGTTGCGCCACGCCTGCACGCGCAGCTCGCCAGGCTGGTAACGGACCTGGTCCCAGCGCAGCCGATACGCGCCGGGCGCCTTGCGCAGCCGGCCCTGGCTGACGTTGTTGACGAACAGTTCGGCCTCGTCGCCGGAGGTGAACACATGCACCGGGGTGACCTGGCCTTCGCGTCCCGGCCAGGTCCAGTGCGGCAGCAGGTGAGCCATCGGCAGCTCCGGACGCCAGCGCGACTGGTACAGGTAATAGCGGTCCTTGGGGAACCCGGCCAGGTCGATGATGCCCGAGTACGAACTGCGCGAACTGTAGTAGGGCGTCGGCTCGCCCAGGTAATCGAAGCCAGTCCAGACGAATTCGCCGGCCACGAATGGATGGGCGTCCTGGGCGGCGAACACGGTGTCCGGGCTGACGCCGAAATCCACCGCGTACAGGTCGTACGCGCTCACCTGATGGCTGGCCTCGTCGCCGCCCTGTCCCTGCCGCACCGGCGAAGTGGGCAGCGGCGTGACCGGGAACAGGTAGCTGCCACGACTGCTCAGCGTGGAGGCGGTCTCGCTGCCAAGGATCGCCTTGCCGGGAAAGCGTGCATGGAACGCCGCATACTGCGGCGCGGTACGGATCCGCTCGGTGCCTTCGAACTCCGGCTGCTGGCGGATGCCTTCGCCCTGGTAGTTCAGCGAAATCACGTCCAGTTCCGCCGGCAGCGACATGTCCGGACGGGAGTAGTTCATCGCTGCGGTGACCGGACGATCGTCCTCCTCGCGGACGATGCCGCGCAGCGTGCGCGCGATGCGCCGGCCATCGGCTTCGCTGTACTGTTCGCCGACCTCGTTGCCGATGCTCCACAGCACCACCGAAGGATGGTTGCGATCGCGGCGCAGCATTGCCCGCAGGTCGGCTTCATGCCAGTCCGGGAACACCCGGTGGAAATCCAGCGGGGTCTTCTTCATTTCCCACGCGTCGAATATCTCGTCCACCACCAGCAGGCCCATGCGGTCGGTCAGTTCCAGCAGTTCCGGAGCGGGCGGGTTGTGGCTCATGCGGATGGCATTTGCGCCCATCTCCTGCAGCAGCTGCAACTGGCGCTCGGCAGCACGCCGGTTGAAGGCCGCACCAAGCGCACCAAGGTCGTGGTGATTGTTCACGCCACGGATCGGGATGCGTTCGCCATTGACCTGCAGTCCGGCGACCGGATCAAAGCGCACGTCGCGGATTCCGAACACGGTCTGGTGACGATCCACCAGGCGTTCGCCATCGCGCACCCGTATCTCCGCCAGGTAGCGATGCGGCTGCTGGTGTGGCGGCGGACCCCACAGGCGCGGCTGAGTGACCTGCAGGGCCCGGTCGATGGTGACGCTGCTGCCGCCGGCCACCTGCACCGGTTGGAGTTGCGCCCGGGCCACCGGCGCAGGCGCGGGCTGCCCATCATCCCGCAGCGGATACAGGGTGATCTCCGCCTGCAGCATGCGTGCATCGGCATCGTCGTTGCGCAGCTCGCCACGCACGCGCACCTGCGCACGCTGCCGGTTTACCTGTGGCGTGGTGATGCGCACGCTGCCGTCCACCACGTGCTGGCGCGCGGTGCTGCGCAGCCAGACAGGGCGGTACAGGCCGCCGCCGGGGTACCAGCGGGCAGACGCAGGCGGATTGTCCAGGCGGATGGCCAGCTGGTTGTCGCTGCCAGGATGCAGGCAATCGCTGAGATCCAGCTCCCACGATGTGTAGCCATACGGCCAGCCACCCATCAGGCGGCCGTTGCACCACACCGCGGCGTAGGACATGGCGCCTTCGACTTCCAGTGTCAGGCGACGACCCTGGTCGCTGGCCGGAATGTCCAGCGTGCGCCGGTACCAGCCGATGCCCCAGCTGGGCAGGCGACCCATGCCACCATGCGGACCATCGACCAGGAATGGCCCGGTGATCGCCCAGTCGTGGGGCAGGGTCACCGGCTGCCAGCCACTGTCGTCGAACCCGGCCTGCACGAAAGGATGATCGCCGCCGGGATTGCCGGGCGGCCTTGCATGGCGACGCGCCTCGGGCAGCAGCGGATTGGCGGTGGGCAGGATCCAGGGCTTCAGCACCGGCTGGTCACCGGCCCGCACGGCGCTGGCCGCGTCTGGCCGGGCGTCGGCTTCCTTGCCGTCCTCGTTGTCGATCTGCGGTGGGCGCATGTCGTAGTCCAGGCCGACGCCCTGGCCCTCGGCCTCACCCCGATGGAAGCGCCAGCCATCGTCCAGCAGCCGCCGTTCGCGCGGCGATGCCTCCAGGCCGTCGCGCAGTACCTGCGCCTGCGCCGGCGGCGCGGCAACACCTGCGACCATCGACAGCAGCAGGATGCCTGGCAATGGCACCGGCCGGCTCACAGCCGATAGGCCCGCTTGGGCAGGTGGTAGGCCAGGTCCCTGGCCACGTCCACCGCTTCGTCCTCGTCGAGTCGATGCTCGGCCACCAGCTTGCCGAGGAACGCGCAGTCCACGCGTCGCGCGACATCATGGCGCGCGGGAATGGAAAGGAAGGCACGGGTATCGTCGTTGAATCCCACCGTGTTGTAGAAACCGCCGCTGGCCAGGGTCTGCTCACGGAAACGCCACATGCCTTCGGGGGTGTCATGGAACCACCACGCAGGGCCAAGCAGCAGGGCAGGGTAGTGTCCTGCCAGGGGGGCAAGTTCGCGCGCGTAGGTGCTTTCGTCCAGGGTGAACAGGATCAGCCGGAAGTCGGGATGGTTGCCGAAGCGGTCCAGCAGCGGCTTCAGGGCGTGCACGTATTCGGTGCGCAGCGGAATGTCCGCGCCCTTGTCGCGGCCGAAACGCTGGAACAATGCACGGTTGTGGTTGCGGAAGCACCCGGGGTGCAACTGCATCACCAGGCCATCGTCCACGCTCATCGCTGCCATCTCGGTCAGCATCTGCGCGCGGAACAGTTCAGCATCGGCAGTGCTGGCCTTGCCTGCGACCACCCGGTCGAACAGGCGTTCGGCATCGCCGGACGCAAGGTTCGCGGTGGCCGCGCTCGGATGCCCGTGGTCGGTGGAGGTGGCGCCCATCGAAGCGAAGAAGGCGCGCCGCTGGCGGTGCGCCTGCAGGTAGCCGCTCCAGCGATGGACATCCTCGCCGGTGAGTTCGCCGAAGCGCTGCAAGGCGGCAGGAAACGCTTCGTGCTCAGGGTCGATCACCGGGTCCGGACGGTAGGCGGTGATCACCCGCCCTTTCCAGCCACTGTCGCGGATCGCGGCGTGGTGCGCCAGGTCGTCCAGCGGTGATTCGGTGGTGGCGATCACCTCGATGTTGAAACGCTCGAACAACGCCCGCGGCGCGAACTCCGGCGTCTGCAGGACGTTGCTGATGTGGTCGTAGTAATGATCGGCGGTGCCCGCATCCAGCTGCACCCCGAACCCGAACACCTCCTGGAATACATGGCCCAGCCAGACGGCAGAAGGCGTGCCACGGAACAACGGATAGTGGGCCGCGAACAACCGCCAGGCCTCACGGGGATCGACCGGCGCGTGGCTGCCATCGGCACGCGTGATGCCGAGCTGGTCCAGGTCCACGCCCTGGCTGTACAGCATGCGGAACAGATAATGGTCCGGCAGCAGGAGCAGTTCGGTGGCGTTGCCGAAGGGCGCGTTGCCAGCGAACCAGGCCGGATCGGTATGCCCGTGCGGGCTGATGATCGGCAGCCCGGCCACCTGCGCGTGCAGGCGTCGGGCGATCGCACGCTGGGTCGGATCGGACGGGAACAACCGGTCGGGATGCAGGTTCAACGGGCGGGAAGCGGTCATGTCGGTGCGGGCAGGATCGGCAGGAAAGGGAAAGGAGCGGTATTCAGGGCGACGGTGGCATGGCATCGCCGGCGAGTGCCGCCGGCTGCAGTGCCGGCGCGAACAGGTGCACGACCAGCAGCGCCAGCAGGTAGGCGGAACCTGCCATCAGGAACACCGGCACATAGCTGCCGGTGGACTGCAGCAGGAAACCGGTGAAGGTGGAGATCAGCATGCCACTGACCGCGCCGGCGAAGCCGCCGATGCCCACCACCGAGGCCACGGCGCGCCGCGGGAACATGTCCGAAGGCAGCGTGAAAACATTCGCCGACCAGCCCTGGTGCCCGGCGGTGGCCAGGCCGATCAGGGCCACCGCCAGCCACAGGTTGTCGGCGTTGGCGGCGAAGATGATCGGCACCACCGCAAGCGCGCAGACCAGCATCGCGCCCTTGCGCGCGCGGTTCACGCTCCAGCCGGCGCGCAGCAGCCGCCCCGCCAGCCAGCCGCCGGCGATGCTGCCGCAGTCGGCCAGCACGAAGATGACGATCAGCGGCAGCCCCAACTGCAGAAGCGACAGCCCGTATTCTGCGTGCAGGAATTTCGGCAGCCAGAACAGGAAGAACCACCAGATCGGATCGGTCATGAATTTGGCGGCGACAAACGCCCAGGCCTGGCGATGGCGCAACAACTGTTTCCAGGCAATGCGCGTGGTGGCCTCGGGGGGATCGCTGCGGATCAGCTGCAGTTCCGCGCGTGACAGTGCAGGCTGCTGCTCCGGCGTGCGGTACCACAGCAGCCAGACCGCCAGCCACAGCGCGCTGAGCAGTCCGGTGAACAGGAAGGCGGCCTGCCAGCCCCACGTGGCCGCCACCACCGGGACCAGCAGGGGCGCGACGATGGCGCCGATGTTGGAACCCGAATTGAAAATACCCACCGCGAGCGCGCGCTCGCGACGCGGGAACCATTCGGCGACGGTCTTGATCGCGGCGGGGAAATTGCCGGATTCACCCAGGCCGAGCGCGAAACGCGCCACCGCGAAGCCGACCACGCCGGCCGCCAGTGCATGGCCCATCGCAGCCAGGCTCCAGACCGAGATGGCGATGGCATAGCCGATACGTGTCCCGAAACGGTCGATGATCGCGCCGGCGCAGAGCAGCCCCAGCGCATACGCACCCTGGAATGCGGTGACGATGTAGCCGTACTGGATTTCGTTCCAGCCGATCTCCGTCTGCAGGAAGGGTGCAAGCACGCCCAGCACCTGGCGGTCCACGTAGTTGATGGTGGTGGCCGCCAGCAGCATGGCGCAGACCCGCCAGCGATAGCGCCCCGTAGCGGCATTGGAAGCAGGCGCGGTGGGTGCGGAGGATGCGGGCAATCGGGAAGCGGGATGTTCGCTCACTGTGGCTCCGTTGCTGTCCGGTGGGCGGGCAGGGGCAGATGGGACGCGGATACCGCACCGCAGCACGATGCTGCGCGCGACACGGCACGTGGAATGGCGTGGAATCGACCGGAATACGCGCATTACCGCCGTTCGTGATAGCGCTACCACTACCACGCCGGGCGGCGGGAAATCCAGCACGTCGACACATGCCGGATGCGCGGTGTCGGATGCAGGCGTGGCGAATCGCGACCGTATTTCATTTTTGTTGCCATGCAGCGTGCAGAATCGATTGGTAGCGCTACCATCGCCTCCAGCCCGGGCCAACGGGCCTGCCCCCATGCAGCAGACAACCGCGGTCGACGTCCGCCAGCGCGCACGCGACCATCGATCACTTGATGAGGGAAGGGGATTACCGTGCACAGAAACCACGCAAGAACCACGTTGTCACGCGCGCTGGGGATGGCGCTGCTCGGTCTGGCAGCCAACACCGCGATCGCCCAGGAAGCCACCCCGGCCCAACAGCCGGCGGGTTCGCCCGCTTCCTCGGGCAGCGTCACCGAACTGGACCGCGTGCAGGTATCGGGGTATCGCAGCAGCGTGCAGTTCTCCACCGACGCCAAGCGTGATTCCACCGGCTTCACCGATTCGATCTTCGCCGAGGACATCGGCAAGTTCCCGGACATGAACATCGCCGAATCGCTGCAGCGCATTCCCGGCATCCAGCTGTCCCGCGACGTCAACGGCGAAGGCCTCAATGTCGCCATCCGCGGCCTGCCCAACAGCTTCACCACCACGGTGGTCAATGGCGCTCCCGTAGCCACGGCGTCCATCGGCCTCAACGCGCAGAACCAGAACCGCGAGGTCGACCTCAACCTGTTCCCGACCGAGTTCTTCACCCAGCTCACGGTCAACAAGACGCCCAAGGCCAGCCTGCCCGAAGGCGGCATCGCCGGCGTGGTCGACATGCGCACCGCGCGCCCGTTCGACCGTCCCGGCAGCCATGTCACCTACCAGTTGCAGGGCACCTGGAACGACAACGTGGACAAGCTCACGCCACAGGGCTCGGTGCTGGGCAGCTGGACCAACGATGCGGAGACGTTCGGCGTGCTGGTCGGTGTCACTTCCACCCGCGGCAAGATCGGCGTGGAAGGCTACGAGACCGTCGGATGGACCAATCCGGGCCTGAACTACACCCAGTGCGGACTGGCGCCTCCCGCCGGCGTGGACGGCAATGCGGTGCGTCCGGCCGAATGCAATGCCGGTGGTGGCGGCAACTGGCTGATCCCCAATACCGTGCCGAACAACCCGTCCACCATCGGCGCCGGACTCACGCCAGGGGCGGTGATCGACCGCGACCTGCTGCTGGCGCTCAATCCCGGCCTGAGCATCGAACAGATCAGCGAAGCACTCATCCCGCGCCTGGGCCGCCCGGTACACATGTCCGGTGACCGTGAGCGCGATGCGGTGGTCGGTTCGCTGGAATGGCGCCCGAACGAGTACGTGCGCTTCTACCTGGACACCATGTTCTCCAAGGCGCGCCGTACCAACGACCGCATCGATGTCAACCTGGTCGGCCGCAATTTCGGCGCCGACGGCATGATCCCGATCGACATGCAGGTGGACGGCAACGGCGTGGTCACCGATGCCACCTTCAGCAACGCGCAGTTCTTCCTGGAAGCACGCCCCTACATCGAGGACGTCAAGTACTGGAGCGTCAACCCGGGCGGCAGCTTCCTGTTCGGCGATGAAGGACGGATCAAGCTGGACGTGCAGGCCAATGCCAGCCGCAGCTGGATGTTCCGCGAATCACCCACCATCCTGGTCAATTCGCCGTTCACCACCGTGCAGTACAGCAACAACGGTGGCACGCCCAGCTGGACCACCGACATCGATCTCAACGATCCCAATGCCGGCTGGACCTGGGCCGGTGGCCGGGTCAACGTGCAGAACGAAAAGCGCGTGACCGAGACCCGCGGCGCACGCGCCGACCTGCAGTTCGGCGAGGACCGCAGCAATATCCGCGTCGGCGTGGCCTACGACGAGAACAGCCGCCGCATCCAGGGCTTCGACAACAGCACGGCCTGGCAGACCGAAGTGCTGTCCACGATCTCCGATGCCGACCTGGTCAACTACCTGCGGCCCGGCCCGTACGGCTTCATCACCGCCAATTTCGACGCATTCAAGAATGCGACCAACTACGGCCAGTACAGCGATTCCGCACCGGAATCGGCCGGACCCAACACCGGCGGCTCCACCGGTGGCTTCGAGGAGAAGACCCTCGGTGCCTACATCGAGATCAATGGCGAGACCCAGGTGCTGGACCGCAACCTGCGCTTCAACGCCGGCGTGCGCTACGTGACCACCGACCAGGACATCAGCGGGCCGGTGACCATCGCCGGCGTGCGCCAGTGGCAGACGCTGAAGGGCGACTACAACGAGTACCTGCCCTCGTTCAACGCGGCCTGGGACGTGGCCGACAACGTGGTGCTGCGCTTCTCCGGATCACGCACCATGACCCGGCCGAACCCCAGCTCGATGCTGCCCAATACCACCTTCACCGACCTGTCCGCGCTCAATGCCAGCCAGGGCAACCCGAACCTGACGCCGTACGTATCCACCAATTTCGACCTCGGCGGCGAGTGGTATACCGGAGGTGAGGGCATGATCGGCCTGAGCCTGTTCAACAAGCGCATCGAAGGCTACACCTACCTGGGAACCAACACGATTCCGTTCGCGCAGCTGGGCATTCCCTATGCGGACCTGACCCCGGAACAGCAGTCCGCCATCGCCGCGCGCGGCGGCCCGGACGAGGCGCGGGTGATCGTGCAGCAGCAGGTCAACGCCGACGCCACGGTCAACGTGCGCGGCTGGGAACTGATCTGGGTGCAGCCGCTGGATTTCCTGCTCGACGGCCTGGGCATCATGGCCAACTACACCGACATCGACCTGTCCACTGAAGGCAATGATTCGGACCAGCTCACCGGCAACCTGTACGGCATCGCGCCGAAGCTGTGGAACGCCACGGCGTACTTCGAACGCGGTCCGTTCTCCATCCGCGCGTCGTACAACCATACCGATGCCATCGTCGGTACGGGCCCGAACCAGCAGGGCATTCCGTATGCGCAGATCATCGGTGAATCGCGCGGGCAGTGGGACCTGTCGGCCAGCTACACGCTGGAAAACGTCTGGTCCAAGCCGCAGATCACCCTCAACGTGGTGAACCTGACCGGCGAAACCCAGCGCTCCAACTTCTGGTATTCCAATGCCGTGAACGACATCTACGATCCGGGCCGCACCATCATGCTTGGCCTGCGCGGCTCGTTCTAGCCCGCAGGAGTCGTGCGTTGCCGCGTCCGTCCCGCCCGGGGCAGGGCGGACGCGGCACCTTTCCATGCTGAACGCTCCACGGGCACCCAGGATCCATGAACCAGGCAACGGAAAAGCTGTCCCCCCTCGAAAAATTCGGCTACAGCCTGGGCGACCTGGCCGCCAACCTGATCTTCCAGACGCTGGTGACCTTCCTGGCGTTCTTCTATACCGATGTCTACCGCATCCCACCGGCGTCCGCCGCGAAGATCATCTTCGTGGTGGGGCTGCTGGGCGCATTCGTGTTCACGCCGGTGCTGGGCCTGGTGGCCGACCGCACGCGCACCCGCTGGGGCAAGTTCCGCCCGTGGATCCTGTGGACGGCGATCCCGTTCGGCGTGCTTTCGCTGGCCGCCTTCAGCACGCCGGACTTCGGCCCGCAGGGCAAGGTGGTGTATGCGCTGGCCACCTACACGCTGCTGATGCTGGTCTATGTGGCCAACAACCTGCCCTATGCCGCGCTGAGCGGCGTGCTGACCGGCAGCATGGCCGAGCGCAACAGCCTGTCTTCGTGGCGCTTCGTGGCGGTGATGATCGCCCAGTTCGTCATCCAGGTGCTGCTGTTGCCGCTGGTCCTCTTGCTCGGCGACGGCGACCGTGCGAAAGGCTTCGAACATGCCATGGCGCTGTTCGCGGTGGTCGGTACCGTGTTCTTCCTGATCACCTTCTTCACCACCCGCGAACGGGTGGTGCCCACCGCGGCACAATCGTCCAGCGTGCGCCAGGATCTGCTCGACCTGGCTGGCAACGGCCCCTGGCGGATCATGCTGCTGCTCACCATCCTGGTATTCGTGACGCTGGCCCTGAAGGGCGGCATGTACGTGTATTACTTCCGTTACTACCTGGATGAGCAGGCGCTGTCCGCGTTCCTCGACCTGGCCGGCTTCAACCGCGCCGTGGCCAGCCTGGATGACGCCCTGCGCGGGATGGGGCTGGACGGCTTCCATTGGCCGCAGGATCCGGCAACGTCGGCCTTCAGCCTGTTCAGCGCCGCCGGGATCATCTTCATGATCGTCGGCATCGGCTGCTCGAAGCGCTTCGCCGACCGTTTCGGCAAGCGTGACACCTTCGGCGTGGCGCTGCTGCTGGCCACGCTGTGCCTGCTGGCCTTCTGGTTCTTCCCGCCGCAGGCCGTGGGCACGGTGGTGCTGACGTACATCCTGCATGGCTTCTTCTACGGCATCACCACGCCGCTGCTGTGGGCGATGATCGCCGACGTGGCCGACTATTCGGAATGGAAGAACGGTCGCCGTGCCACCGCCATCATCTTCTCGGCGATGCTGTGCGGGCTGAAGATCGGCCTGAGCGTGGGTGGCGCGCTGGTCGCCGCGATCCTGGCCGGCCACGGCTATGACGCCGCCGCTCCGGTGCAGCTGCCCGGCGTCGCCGATGGCATCCGCCTGGCGGTGAGCCTGTACAGCGCCATTCCCTTCCTTGCCGCCATTGCCCTGCTGTTCCTGTACCGCATCGACCGGACGCTGGAGGTCCGCATCGAACAGGAACTGGGCACACGCCGCGCGGTGGCCTGATCCATTCCCCCATGAAAGACCCGACGATGAGCAAACGACTCGACCCACGGCAGCTGCAGGCCCTGCAGGCCTCGGCGCTCTCGGCACCGCTGGTCACGCACATGTATACCGCTGATCCGTCGGCGCATGTGTTTGAAGGCCAGTTGTACATCTATCCCTCGCACGACATCGACGCCGGCGTGGCCTTCAACGACAACGGCGACCACTTCGGCATGCGGGATTACCATGTATTCCGCATGGCTTCGCCGGAAGCTCCGGTGGAGGACTGCGGCGTGGCCCTGGATATCGACGATGTGCCTTGGGCCGAGCGGCAGATGTGGGCGCCGGATGCCGCGTTCCGTGACGGCACGTATTACCTGTACTTCCCGGCCAAGGCCGCCGACGGCCGGTTCCGAATCGGCGTGGCCAGCGGTACGCGCCCGGAAGGTCCGTTCCGCGCCGAAGCCACCGCGATCGAGGGGACATACTCGATCGATCCGGCCGTGTTCGCCGATCACGATGGCGAACATTACCTCTACTTTGGTGGCATCTGGGGCGGCCAGCTGCAGCACTACCGCGACAACCGCTACGACGCGGCTCACGTCGAGCCCAGCGGTGCCGCGCCGGCGCTTGGCCCGCGGGTCGGACGGCTGGCGGCGGACATGAAGCAGCTGGCCGAACCGACCCGCGAGGTGCTGATCCTCGATGAGGGCGGACAGCCGCTGCGCGCCGACGACCATGCGCGGCGCTTCTTTGAAGGCCCGTGGGTTCACCACCATGCAGGCCGTTACTACCTGTCCTGGTCCACCGGCGATACGCACCTGCTGTGCTATGGCGTCAGCGATAATCCGTATGGCCCGTTCCGCTATGAAGGCGTGATCATGACGCCCGTGCTCGGCTGGACCACGCATCACTCCATCGTGCAGTACGACGGACGCTGGTGGCTCTACTACCACGACAGCATCCTTTCCGGCGGGGTGACGCACCTGCGCAACATCAAGGTGACGGAACTGCACCACGAACCGGATGGTCGCATCCGCACGCTGCATCCCTATGGAGAATGACGTTCCCCTGGATCCGGCTCATGAACTGTTGGCGGTAGGGCCGCTGATCGAGCTGCGCGACGGCCCACTCGCGGTCAGCGTGGCACCGCAGGCCGGTGGACGTCTCGCACAGGTGCTGCATGGCGACCATCTGTGGCTGGTCGGCCCGGAAGGCGCGCAGGATGGTGCGATCGCATGGGGCTGTTACCCGATGGTGCCGTGGTCCGGGCGTGTCCGCGACGGCCGTTTCCTCTTTCAGGCACGCAGCGTGCAGCTGCCGCCCACGCTCGGCGCCCACGCCATCCATGGAACCGGTTATCGGCTGCCGTGGCAGGTGGACAGCGCCGACACGCGGCACTGCCGGCTGTCGTTGCCGCTGGGCGAAGGGTCCGAATGGCCCTTTGGCGGCAGGGCGGAGCAGCGCATCATGCTGGATGGGCCGCGTCTGCGGCTGGAGCTCTGCGTGCAGGCCGGAACGCAGCCGATGCCGCGACCGGTGCTTGGATGGCATCCATGGTTCCGCAAGCCGGAGCGGGTGGAGTTCGCGCCTGCCGTCCGTTATCCGCGCGACGCCGATGGCATCGCGGTGCTGCCGACCGTCGCGGTGGGCGAGGGACCGTGGGACGACTGCTTCATCAATACCGCGCCGGTGATACTGCGCAGCGCAGGGCAGGTGCTGACCCTGCGTTCGGACAGCGACCACTGGGTGGTGTACGACGAGCCGTCGCATGCCACGTGCGTGGAGCCACAGGGCGGGCCACCGGATGCGTTCAACCTGGTTGCCGATGTGCTGGCGCCCGGCGACAGCGTGGCCACGTGGTTCGAATGGGTGTTCAAGGACGAGGCCTGACGTGATGACTGCGAGGATGGCAGGCTTGCGCGCTGCAGCATGGCTTTGCAGCCGATCTTGCTTAGAGTAGGGCAGTGGACAGGGTGCCGGCTTCATGCAGTGCAGGCGACCCTTGCCTTTTTTTGGATCTTTTTATGATAGCGCTACCATTTCCGGGGCAATCCCATGTCTGAAGCAGCAGCAACACACGATGGCGGCCTGTTTGTCGGCCTGGACATCGGCACCCAGGGCGTCAAGCTGGTGGCCTATGATCCGCAGGCACGCGAAGTGGTCGCCACCACGGCCGCCGCGCTGGAACTGACCAGTGGCGAGGACGGCACCCGCGAACAGCAGGC
>Ga0160455_100534_pt1 | contig 17907 bp, 17 predicted proteins | sample HID1972I_E6MG_FD_108206 | JGI IMG/M metagenome (GOLD analysis project Ga0160455, IMG submission 108206) | Enriched pill bug-associated microbial communities from UW Madison campus, WI, USA - HID1972I_E6 MG | ecosystem: Host-associated > Arthropoda: Insects > Digestive system > Unclassified ... | reverse complement strand
GACTTACCGCAGGTCGTTATCGATCGATTAGAAAAAGAGCTAGTACCGATTATTAAATACAACTTCTCGGCCAACTATCTCATATCAGAAAAGCTCGTTAAAAAATCAAATGCAGACGGCTATCTCGTCGGTTCGCGGGGATCTGTCGGATCTTCAGTTGTAGCAACATTTCTCGGTATTTCAGAGGTTAATCCGCTTCCTGCACATTATTTATGCCTTAATAAAGAATGCAAGCATAATGAATGGTTCCTTGACGGTAGTATACCGAGCGGCTTCGACTTGCCGAATAAAGATTGTCCTCTATGCGGACGGCCTCTTAAAGGCGAAGGGCAAGATATTCCATTTGAGACGTTCCTTGGTTTTAAAGGGGACAAGGTTCCCGATATCGATCTTAACTTTTCAGGCGAGTATCAGCCGATAGCGCATAACTATACGAAGGAGATCTTCGGTGAAAAAAGTGTGTTCCGTGCTGGAACGATCGGCACCGTCGCTGAAAAAACAGCCTATGGTTTCGCTAAAAAGTATGAAGAAGAAAAAGGTAAAAAGTGGAGAGGTGCAGAGCTGTCTCGACTTGCTAGCGGCTGTACTGGTGTTAAACGCAGTACTGGACAGCATCCGGGCGGAATCGTTGTTGTTCCAGACTATATTGAAGTAGAAGATATTACACCTGTTCAATATCCTGCAGATGATACATCCGCAGAATGGAAAACAACGCATTTCGATTATCATGCGTTTGATGAGAACTTGCTTAAGCTCGATATTCTAGGACACGATGATCCGACAATGATGAGAATGCTGCAGGACTTAACCGGCGTAGATCCTTTGACGATTCCGATGAATGATCCGAAAGTAATGAGCTTGTTCAACTCAACTGAAGCGCTTGGTGTATCCTCTAATCAAATTCGCAGTGCTGTCGCAACGTATGGCGTACCAGAGATGGGGACGAAGTTTGTTCGTCAGATGCTGCAGGAAACGCAGCCGTCAAGCTTTGCTGACTTGTTGCAGATTTCAGGGTTGTCCCATGGAACAGGCGTATGGTTAGGTAATGCTCAGGAGCTAATTAAAAATAGAACCTGTACGATTAAAACGGTTATCGGCTGTCGTGATGATATTATGCTTTACTTGATCTATAAGGCGGGAATGGATGCATCACTAGCCTTTAAGATTACGGAAAGTGTGCGTAAAGGTAGAGGTCTTACCCCGGAATGGATCGATGAAATGAAACGCTGCAATGTGCCGCAATGGTATATCGATTCCTGTCTGCGCATTGAATATATGTTCCCGAAAGCCCATGCCGCAGCGTATGTTATCTCGGCTGTTCGTACCGCATTCTTCAAGCTGTATTATCCGATCGAATTTTATGCAACGTATTTTACAGTACGTGCGGATGATTTTGATCTTGAGCTGCTATGTCAGGGTTATGATGCGATCGGCAAGCGAATCGAAGAGATCGAGAGCAAAGGCTTTAGCGCGACACCGAAAGAAAAAAGCATGCTATCTCAATTGGAGATGAGTCTTGAGATGACTGCACGTGGCTTTACGTTCAAACCGATCGATCTGTATCGTTCGGATGCAGAAAAGTTCCAAGTTGATGGTACGGCGCTTATTCCGCCGTTCGCAGCTGTAGGTGGAATTGGGGTCAATGCTGCTAAGAATATAGCGGCAGCTAAGGAAGACGGTGAATATTTATCGATCGAGGACTTCCAAATGCGTACGAAGGCGTCTAAGACGATCATTGAGCTGTTAACCAACATGGGCTGCTTCCGCGGTTTACCTGAATCTAACCAGCTTTCATTGTTCTAAGCAACGAATGCAACTAGAAATCATTTCTTGTCACTCTATTGGGATTATGTTATAATTTTTGTGGCAATGATGTTGATAAGACTTTCGCGATTAAAGAGTGGGGAAACCCACTCTTTATGTGTTGTTAAACCCAATTTTGATGAATGAACGCTTTTAGGAGGAACGCATTTGAGTACATCAGCAATCAAAACCGCAATCGAGGCAATGATCACACCATTTCTTGAGGACAATGGCTTTGAATTAGTGGATATTGAATACATAAAGGAAGGCAGTAACTGGTTCCTGCGCATTTTTTGTGATAAAGAGGGCGGCATCGATATTGACGAATGCGTACGCATAAGTGAATATGTGAGCGAACAGCTTGATATACATGAGCCGATCTCAGGAGCTTATTTCCTTGAAGTATCCTCGCCTGGTGCGGAAAGACCGCTAAAGAAGCCTGAGGATGTACAAAAAGCGATTGGCAAGAACGTATTGATTACGACATACGAACCAATCAACAAGATGAAGGAATTTGAAGGCCAGCTTCTTGCATTTGACGGTGAGACAGTCACTGTCCGTGTAGGAAATAATGAGCATATATTACCTTACGAAAAAGTTGCAAGTGCTCGGCTTGCAATTATTTTCTAGTTTTTATTAGATGAAAGGGGGAACATGGTTCCAATGAGTATGGAATTTATTGAAGCACTGCAAGAGATCGCGAAAGAGAAAGGCATCTCACAGGACGTGCTTTTGGAGGCGATTGAAGCGGCACTTATCTCCAGTTATAAGCGCAACTTCAATACTGCACAAAATGTTAGAGTAGAAATTAATCGGCATAATGGTGTAATTAAGGTATATGCTCGTAAAACGGTTGTCGAGGATGTATTAGACGCGAGATTAGAAATATCGCTAGAGTCAGCACGTGAGGTGAATCCACACTATCAATTGGATGATATTGCTGAGATCGAAGTAACACCTCGTGATTTTGGTCGTATTGCCGCTCAAACGGCGAAGCAGGTCGTAACACAACGTATTCGTGAAGCTGAGCGTGGTCTTATCTATAATGCATTTATCGATAAAGAGGAAGATATCGTAACGGGCCTTGTACAGAGACAAGATACTCGCAATTTGTTTGTAGACCTTGGCAAAGTAGAAGCAGTATTGCCGCTAACTGAGCTAATGCCTACAGATAAATTCAAGCATCTTGATCGTGTGAAGGCTTTTATTACGAAGGTGGAAAATACGACTAAGGGACCTCAAATTATATTATCTCGTACACATCCTGGATTATTAAAGCGTCTTTTTGAACTTGAAGTTCCAGAAATATATGATGGTGTCGTAGAAATCCGCTCTGTTGCGCGTGAAGCAGGATTCCGTTCTAAGATTGCAGTATATTCTCGCAACAGCGAGGTAGATCCAGTTGGCTCTTGTGTTGGACCGAGGGGAATTCGCGTTCAAACGATTGTTAATGAGCTAAAAGGTGAGAAAATCGATATTGTCCGTTGGTCTGATAATATTGAAGAATATGTTGCGAATGCGCTTAGTCCTTCTAAAGTGCTGGAAGTGATGGTATTTGAGCAAGAAAAAATGGCGAGAGTGATCGTGCCGGATTATCAGCTATCATTAGCTATCGGTATTAAAGGCCAAAATGCTCGTCTAGCAGCAAAGCTTACGGGCTGGAAAATAGATATTAAGTCTGAAACTCAGGCTGAGCAGGAGTTTGGACGTCCAAAAACATCGCAAGATGTGATGCATCAGGATTCCGTATCGTTTGACTAATTTCAGAATGGAGGGTGTACGATTGAGACCAAGAAAAGTACCGCTTCGTAAATGTGTTGCTTGTCAAGAAATGATGCCGAAGAAGGAACTCATTCGGGTCGTACGGACACCGGAAGAACAAGTTCTGATTGATCTAACGGGCAAAAAATCAGGCCGAGGTGCTTATCTATGCGGTAAGCTCAGCTGCTTTAAGTTAGCGAAAAAAAGTAAAGCGCTTGACCGTGCGTTAAAACAGCCGGTGAGTGAGGACATCTATGACCAGTTGGAAGCGGATTTTGTGAAAATTGAAGACGAGTTTATTGCAAACAAGGAGCTAATCGATGAAGACGAATAAAGCTTTGTCAGCTTTAGGTATGGCAATGCGTGCAGGTAAGCTAGCGACTGGTGATGAAATCGTACTGAAAGCAATACGAGCTGGAAAAGCTAAGCTTGTTATTGTAGCGAATGATGCTTCTGACAACACAAAGAAAAAATTTCGTGATAAATGCGGCAGTTACCAAGTTTCACTATTGGAAGCTTATGATAGAGAAAGCTTAGGCAGAGCAATTGGAAAAGCAGAACGAGTTGTAATCGCAGTAACCGACGTGCAATTTGCGAAATTGATTGCAGGTCATATAGGCCAAAATATGGAGGTGGATCTTACTTGAATAATAAACAAGACGGTAAGGAAAATAAAGACAAGCTGCGCGTTTACGAGTATGCAAAATCCGTAAATATGAGCAGTAAGGAAATAATCACCATTCTTAAAAGGCTCGATTTACCTGTAAACAACCACATGAGCGTCATGGAAAATGTAATGGTATCGAAAGTAGAAGGTTTTTTCCGTGAAATAAAAGAAAATGCAGCAGTGAAAAAATCGAATGCTGAGCCATCAGGATCCAAGGTGAAGACAGTAAATACAACGAATGCAGACTCTACAGAAGATAAAAAGCAAACTATAGATGAGAAAAGACAGGGGACAATGAATTCTATTAATATGAGCGACAATAAAAAACAAGAACAAAGACCACAATCTAATCAATCAACACAATCTAGTCAAGGAACACGTGATCAAAAGCCTAGAAATCCACAAAGTAGACCTCAAGGTGGTCAAGGTCAAGGACAAGGCGGTAACCGTCCACAAGGTGGCAATCGTCCACAAGGCGGTACAAATTCGCAAGGTGGATCTCAATCTGCTGGCTCACGTCCGCAAGGCGGTAATCGTCCACAGGGTGGATCCCAATCTGCTGGGGCTCGCCCGCAAGGCGGCAATCGTCCACAAGGCGGTTCCCAATCTACTGGTGCCCGTCCACAAGGCGGACAAAATCGCAGCGGTGCTGGCGCTCAAACATCAACTTCAAAAGCGTTTGAGTCGCGTTTTACTAATAGCAGACCTGCTGATGAAACACGTAATCAAAATAATGGCAATAAAGGGAAGCATAGCAACAAACGCTATGAAGACGGAAGATCAAATTCCAACTTCAAAAATAGAAACAACAAAGGCCGCAATGGAAGAAACCAACATTCGCAGCCGCCGCGTGAAAAAATCGACAACACACCAAAGAAAATTATTGTACGTGGTACATTAACCGTTGGTGATTTGGCTAAGTTGCTTCATAAGGATGCATCAGAAGTTATTAAAAAGCTTCTATTCTTAGGTGTTATGGCAACGATCAATCAGGAAGTTGATATGGATACGATCATGCTAATTGCTGGTGAGTATGGCGTTGAAGTCGAAGTGAAAATTCCTGTAGAGGAAGATAACTTTGAAACAGTAGAAGAGGTAGACGATGAAAACGACTTGATGAATCGTCCACCAGTTGTAACGATTATGGGTCACGTTGACCATGGTAAAACAACGCTTCTTGATGCTATTCGCAGCTCAAGTGTAACGACTGGCGAAGCCGGCGGTATTACTCAGCATATCGGTGCATATCAAGTAGAAATAAACAGCAAAAAAATTACGTTCCTTGATACACCTGGTCACGAAGCGTTTACGCTTATGCGTGCTCGTGGTGCTGAAGTAACGGATATTACGATTATTGTTGTAGCAGCGGATGACGGTATCATGCCGCAAACAGTAGAGGCAATCAATCACGCTAAAGCTGCAAACTGTCCAATTATTGTTGCAGTTAACAAAATTGATAAACCGACCGCTAATGTTGATAAAATTAAGCAAGAGATGACAGAATATGAATTGGTTCCAGAAGAATGGGGCGGAGATACAATCTTCGTTGAAGTTTCTGCGAAACAACGTATTGGTCTCGAAAACTTGCTTGAAATGATTCTACTCGTAGCAGAAGTAAATGAATACAAAGCGAATCCGAATAAGCGTGCTCGCGGTACAGTGATCGAGGCTGAGCTAGACAAAGGTAAAGGTCCGGTTGCTCGTATTCTTGTACAGCACGGAACGCTAAAAGTTGGCGATGCATTCGTAGCGGGTAATTGCTTTGGTCGTGTAAGAGCAATGGTGAACGATCGTGGACGCCGCTTGAAGGAAGCTGGTCCATCAACACCTGTTGAAATTACAGGTTTGACGGAAGTTCCACTTGCTGGTGATCCGTTTATGGCGTTTGAGGATGAGCGTAAAGCACGTGCGATTGCAGATCGTCGTGCAATTAAGCATCGTCAATCTGAGATCGGTGCGAACACGCGCGTCACATTGGATGACCTCTTTAACCATATCAAGGAAGGCGAGATGAAAGAGCTTAATGTCATCATTAAAGCTGACGTACAAGGCTCTGCTGAGGCGCTTAAAGGTTCTCTTGCTAAAATTGAGGTTGAAGGTGTACGGGTAAAAGTTATTCACAGTGGTGCGGGTGCGATTACTGAGTCCGATATTATTCTTGCATCAGCATCTAATGCGATCGTTATTGGTTTTAACGTTCGACCAGAACCACAGGCTGAATATACGATCGAGCAGGAAAAAGTTGACGTTCGCATGCATAGCATCATCTATAACGCTATCGATGAAATCGAGCAAGCGATGAAAGGGCTTCTGGAGCCAATATATAAAGAAGTTGTTATTGGTCACGCTGAAGTTCGTAACATATTCAAAGTATCGAAGATCGGAGCTATTGCCGGATGTATGGTTATCGACGGTAAAATCTCGCGTAATGCAGAAGCTCGCATTGTTCGTGATGGTATCGTTGTATATACTGGCAAGATCGATTCCTTGAAGCGTTATAAAGACGACGCTAAAGATGTTGCTCAAGGCTTTGAATGCGGGATTACACTGGAACGCTTCAACGATCTTAAGGAATCGGACATTATCGAAGCTTTCGTTATGGAGTCAGTTGAGAGGTGATTAAGCAATGGCAAAAATACGGGTTGGCCGTGTAAGTGAGCAGATTAAAAAGGAATTAAGCCAGATTATTCAAACTGAGCTGAAAGATCCTCGCATCGGCTTTATTACGGTAACAGGTGTAGAAACGACCAATGATTTGTCGCAGGCTCGAGTATATCTTAGTGTGCTCGGTAGTGATGAACAAAAGGAAGAAACGTTACGCGCACTATCAAAAGCTACCGGCTATTTACGCTCTGAGCTAGGGAAGCGAGTTAAGTTACGTCATACACCAGAATTGCAATTTAAATTCGATAGCAGTATTGAATACGGCAGCCGCATTGAATCTCTACTTTCTGACATTAATCAGGATACAGGTCAAAGATGAGTACTGCTGACAAATTACAACTGGAAGAAGCAATAGCCTTTATACAAGGCTATTCTTCTTATCTGGTTGTTGCTCATGAAAATCCCGATGGTGATGCGATTAGCTCATGTGCTGCGATGAGTTGGTTGTTGGAGCAATATGGCAAGCAGGTCACAATAGTTAATCAGAGCGAACTGCCTGGACGCCTAAGCTACCTATATCACTATGAGGATATTGTACAATATGACCCTAATCTCGACCTTCAGTTTGATGCTGTTATTGCATTAGATTGTGCGGATGCTTCACGATTAGGCGATGTACTAACATTAATTCAAGAGCGTAATGCACCGCTGTTGAACATCGATCATCACGCAACGAATAATGGCTTTGGTACAGTTAATGTCATTCGTAGCGACGCTGCTGCAACAGTTGAAATTATTTACGAAATAATTAAGCAAACTCCCTTCACACCTAATCTGGATTGTGCTAAAGCACTCTATACTGGTCTACTGACAGATACGGGCGGCTTTCGCTACTCCAATACCTCACCTGCTGTCATGTCCATGGCATCTGACTTACTTTCAATAGGTGTCTCTGCCTATGAGCTGGCTGATCATTTGCTTGAAAAAATGACGATGGGCAAGTTGAAGCTTTTGCAGACCGCTCTTTCTCGCATTACCTTTAATAAGGAACATACGATCGGCTGGGTCACAATTATGAAGGATGACTTAGAAAACTGTGGTGCTGTAAGTGAAGACATCGAAGGGATCGTTAACTATATTTTGAATGTTGAAGATGTAGAGGTCGGAATTCTATTCAAAGAATCATCAGATACAGGTATAATTAAGGCAAGTATTCGCTCAAAAGGCAATGTTAATGTGTCTGAAGTTGCTCAAAGCTTTGGCGGCGGTGGTCATGTCAGAGCAGCGGGCTGTCGTTTATCTTCCAACATGGAAGAAAGCGTACAAAGTTTGGTTGAAGCCATTCGAAAGGCGTTGACATAGATGGACGGCATATTAGCAATATGGAAGCCGGAAGGCTGGACGTCGCATGATGTAGTAGCAAAATCGCGTCGTTTATTAGGTATGAAACGAATTGGACACGCGGGTACACTTGATCCCATGGTGACAGGTGTACTTCCGCTTTGTTTAGGACGAAGCACGCGTGTTGTTGAATATATACAAGACCGACCTAAGGCATATGAGGCAACAATATGTCTTGGTGTCGCCACAGATACGGAAGATATGACAGGGGAAATTGTAGAATCTGTTGAATCAGTTCGTGTATCCGAATCGGACATCAAGGAAGTGCTTAAGCAATTTATCGGTGACATTGAACAAATTCCTCCGATGTATTCTGCAGTGAAGGTAGATGGCAAACGTTTGTATGAGCTCGCTCGCGAAGGAAAGTCTATCGAAAGAAAAGCTCGTAAGGTTACAATTCACCAGATCGAGCTGCTGTCACTTGATCTAGAAAAAAAACATCCGCAGTTTACATTTTCAGTGCTTTGCTCAAAAGGGACTTATATACGTACGTTATGTGTTGATATTGGTAAAGCGTTAGGCGTTCCTGCCGCGATGGCTTCACTTGTACGCACGATGTCAGGTGGTATCGTGAAGGAACAATGTGTCACATTAGAGCAGGTGGAGGAGCATATGCAGCGCGGGACAATTGAACAGATCCTTGTTAGTCCAGCTCAAGCTATTGATCATATTCCTGCTACTACTGTCAAAGAAGTAAAACGAAAATACGCGATCCAAGGACAAAAGCTCTATTGGAGTGATATTAATGGGCATCAAGAGCTGGAAGACGGGTCAATCGTGCGTGTGTTTGATGAGGACGGAATATTCCTAGGGATTTTCCAGCTTGATAAAAAACACAATATTGTTTTGCCGATTAAAGTATTTTCTTAATGAAAAATGTTAAAGATGAAATGTAGGTGTGTCAACTTTGAAAATCATAACATTGACTTACCCTATATCTCCAAATGATATAGAGCTTGACGATCGTCCTTTATCCATCGCGCTTGGTCATTTTGACGGTGTGCATCGTGGACATCAGCAGGTCATTAACAAGGCGATTAGCACAGCGAAGGCAAAAGGGCTGTCATCGGCTGTAATGACGTTTGATCCGCATCCAAAAGCTATACTTGGTCAAGGGGAACAATATGCACAGTGCTTAACTCCACTATCTACGAAAACGAAGCTTTTTGAGCAACTTGGTGTTGATTATGTGTTTGTTGTACGTTTTGATCTTCAGTTTGCAGGGATTACACCGAAAGCCTTTGTTGATCAATTGCTGCATCAGCTTAAAGTTGTTAATGTCACAGTTGGTTTTGACTTCCGTTTCGGCGCTAAAGGTGCAGGAACTCCTGAAGTGTTAGTGCAGCTATGTGAGCCTAACATACATGTAGATATGGTTGAAGCGTTCATGATTGATGAAGCCAAGGTTAGCAGCACCATTATTCGTCAATACTTAGAGCAAGGTAACATTGAACGTGCCAATCATTTGCTTGGAAGAAACTTTCAGGTAGAAGGCACTGTTGTGCAGGGAGATCAGCGAGGTCGCACCATCGGATTCCCTACAGCTAACTTACGTCTTGCTGCCCCGTATTTGACGATACGTCTAGGGGTTTATGCTGTAATCGCTCATTTGGGCGAGCGAACGTTTTACGGTGTGTTGAATCATGGGATGAAGCCGACCTTTTATGCAGAGGATATTGTTCCCGTCATGGAAGCACATTTATTTGATTTTTCTGAGGATATTTATGGTGAGCATATTGTTATAGAGTTTGTAACGTTTATTCGACCGGAGCAACGTTTTGCTGGTATCAACGAACTGATCGCACAAATTAAACAGGATGCTGATCATGTGAAAACATTGTTCTCACAAACATAATCTCGACAAACTAATTTCATTTATGCTATACTATGTACTGTTGTCGGGCATGTATCTTGTACAAGCTCGTTCAACTGAACCTTAGCTTGGATTTCGAGCTCACCGCCGAATGCTAGGCTAATGGCGATTATGATAAGGAGGTGAATCAGGATGGCAATCACTCAAGAACGTAAAAACGAAATTATCGAGACACACAAAACTCATGCTAGTGACACTGGGTCTCCAGAGGTTCAAATCGCTATCCTAACGGAAAACATCGTTAATTTGACAGATCATTTACGTACGCACAAGAAAGATCATCACTCGCGTCGTGGTTTGTTGAAAATGGTAGGTCAACGTCGTAAACTACTTGCTTACCTTAAAAAGAAAGATGTTAGACGTTATAGCGCATTGATTGAAAAATTAGGCTTACGCCGTTAAGATCAGTGTAACGAAAAGCAACCTGGCAGTCCTTGAGGTGGTCCAATCTTGGATCTAAAGGCTTCGGGTTGCTTTTTATAATACAAAGAGGAGGGTTTGAATGCAACATCGTGTTGAAACGACGCTAGGTGGAAGACCACTTGTGCTTGAAACAGGTCGTTTGGCGAAGCAAGCAAATGCAGCAGTTATGATTCGTTATGGCGAAACTGCAGTGTTGTGTACTGTAACTGCTTCATCAGAACCAAAGGATTTGGATTTCTTCCCATTAACGGTAAACTATGAAGAACGCTTATACGCAGTAGGTAAAATCCCAGGGGGATTTATTAAACGTGAAGGTAGACCAAGTGAGAAAGCAATCCTTTCCAGCCGTCTAACAGACCGTCCAATTCGTCCGTTATTCCCTGAAGGATTCCGTAACGATGTTCAAATTGCGAATATTGTCATGTCAGTAGATCAGGATTGCTCTCCTGAAATCGCTGCAATGATCGGAACTTCTGCAGCACTTACGATTTCAGACGTACCATTCAACGGACCAGTTGGTGGAGTTATTGTTGGCCGTGTTAATGGAGAGTTTATTATTAACCCAACCATTGCACAGGAACAAGATTCCGATATTTACGTTGTCGTATCGGGTACAAAAGATGCGATTATGATGGTAGAAGCTGAAGCTAATGAAGTTCCAGAAACAGTTATGCTGGAAGCGATTATGTTCGGTCATGACGCGATTAAAGCATTGATCAGCTCAATCGAAGAACTACAGCAGCTTGCAGGCAAAGAGAAGATGGAAGTTGTATTACATACTGTTGATGAATCTGTCAATGCAGCAGTTCGTGCATTTGCCTCTGAGCGTCTTGTACAAGCAGTTAGCATTGTTGAAAAGCATGCACGTCAAGATGCTATTGATGCAGTTAATGCAGAGACAGTCGCTCATTTTGAACAGGTATATGCAGAAACACCTGAACTTCTTGCCGATGTGAAAGAAGTACTGTATGACATCGTAAAAGAGGAAGTTCGCAGGCTGATTACGCATGACAAAGTTCGTCCAGACGGTCGTGCACTAAGTGAAATCCGTCCAATCGAATGCGATGTGGCGCTTCTGCCTCGTACGCACGGCTCTGGCTTGTTCACACGTGGACAAACTCAGGCACTAAGCATTTGTACATTAGGTGCACTTGGTGATGTGCAGATTCTTGATGGCATTTCTACTGAGGAAACAAAACGCTTTATGCATCATTACAACTTCCCACCGTTTTCTGTTGGTGAAGCAAGACCGCTTCGTCCTCCAGGACGTCGTGAGATTGGTCATGGTGCACTTGGTGAGCGTGCATTATCTAAAGTTATTCCATCTGAGGAAGAGTTCCCGTATACAATTCGTCTTGTATCTGAGGTTCTTGAATCGAATGGTTCCACTTCTCAAGCAAGTATTTGTGCAAGCACATTAGCAATGATGGATGCAGGAGTACCGATTAAAGCACCGGTAGCGGGTATCGCGATGGGGCTTATCAAGGACGGAGAGCAATTCTCAATTCTTTCGGATATTCAAGGCATGGAAGATCATCTTGGCGATATGGACTTCAAAGTTGCAGGTACAGCTGAAGGGGTAACAGCTATTCAGATGGACATTAAGATTGAAGGAATCGATCGTGCGATTCTAGAGCAAGCTTTAGAGCAAGCACGTGAAGGAAGACTTCATATTCTTGGTAAAATGACTGAGGTTATGACATCGTCCCGCACTAACCTATCCAAATACGCACCGAAAATTGTCAGCATGAAAATCAATCCTGATAAAATTCGTGACGTCATTGGTTCAGGTGGTAAAATTATTAACAAAATTATCGAAGAAACAGGCGTTAAAATCGATATTGAGCAGGATGGCTCGGTGTTCATTGCTTCATCCGATGAGGAAAAGAATGAGCGTGCGAAGCAAATTATCGAAGGCATTGTTAAAGAAGTTGTTGTTGGTGAGATTTATCTTGGAACAGTTAAACGTATTGAAAAATTCGGCTGTTTCGTTGAAATTTTACCGAACAAGGACGGACTTGTTCACATTTCACAACTTTCAACTGAGCGTGTTGCGAAATGCGAGGATGTTGTAAAAATCGGTGATCAAATTACGGTTAAAGTAACGGAAATTGACCAACAAGGCCGCGTTAACTTGTCGCGTAAAGCAGTGCTTCAGGCTGAAGAGGCGCCAAAAGCATAATATGTTTTTAATAGAACATGCGAGGAAGAGTCAGAGTTCATCTGTCTCTTTTTTTGCGTTTCATTCATAAAGCGTTTTTTGTCCACATAACATGTACTACAGCTATGCTTGTACGGATTTTGCAGATTCTATGATGATGTGGAGTGAGTAGGTTGGAACGTACATGGTGGAAAAAAGCTTCATTTATTGCGGCGAGTACATTAATGCTAGTCGTATTAATTAAAATGAATGGCGATATAACGAGCTTCATGCAGCATGTTAAAGAGCAGGATGCTGTATACACATTTGTTCAAGTGAATCGAAGTGAATCGGAAAAGGCAGAGCTGCTTATGCAGATTAAAGAAGAGGCAGAAAAATTAAAAGTCGAGCCAATCAATGCTAGGATCGATCGTGTATTTAAAGCGATACCTGGCTACAACGGACTTGAAGTTGATATTGATGCTACCTATGAATTGAATGTGAATGCGGTTCGTGGTGCAGAGTTACGCTTTATATATCGCGAGGTGGAGCCTGCAGTACAGCTTGTTGATCTAGGCAGTCACCCTATCTATAAAGGGAATCCGGAAAAAAAAGCAGTCGCATTAATGATTAACGTAGCGTGGGGCAATGAGTATTTGGATTCGATATTGAATACGCTCAAGACAGAGGATGTTAAAGCTACATTCTTTTTTGACGGCTCTTGGTTAAACAAGAATAAGGATCTCGCACTTCGTATTCAAAATGAAGGTCATGAGATGTCGAACCATGCCTATACACATCCGGATATGGCTAATTTGTCACGTGCTGAGCAACAGCAGCAGATTGTAAAAACAGAACAATTATTAAAGGAAATGAATGCGAATAATCAATGGTTTGCACCACCATCCGGTTCCTTTAATGCTACAACCGTTCAAGTAGCAAGAGAGCAGGGGCTTCTAACCGTATTGTGGACGATTGATACGATTGATTGGCGAAACCCTTCATCTGAACAGGTAATGGCACGAATTAAGTCACAGCTTGAGCCTGGTGCAATGATTCTGATGCATCCAACAACAGCTACTGAAAAAACATTGCCAATTATGATACAGTATATTAAGGAGCATGGATATATCCCTGGAACGGTCTCCCATACACTTTCTTCTGAGCGGTTGCATGATTCAGTTGAGGGAGTAGACATATTTTGATATAGTGATATCATTCACATAAATGCTTCCGATGCGACTTTTCGTTGCAGGAAGTATTACAGGAAGTTACGAAAAGTTTTTAGCTTATGCTTCCGAAGCAACTTTTCGTTGCAGGGAAGTATAACAAGAACTTACGAAAAGTTTTAGCTTATGCTTCCGATGCAACTTTTCGTTGCAAAGAAGCTTAAACAAAGAACTTACGAAAAGTTTTAGCTTATGCTTTCGACGTAACTTTTCGTTGCAGGGAAGTATAACAAGAACTTACGAAAAGTTTTTAGGAGGGCGCTTGGTGGAAAAATACCAGCTTAGCAACGGCATGCGTGTCGTTGTAGAACAAATTCCTACAGTACGCTCTGTTTCATTTGGTATATGGGTTAAAAATGGTTCCCGTAATGAAACAGTACATAATAACGGAATTTCTCATTTTATTGAGCACATGATGTTTAAAGGAACAGGTAAGCGCAGTGCGCGCGATATTGCTGATTTGTTCGATGGGATCGGCGGTAATGTTAATGCTTTTACTGCGAAGGAATATACATGTTATTTTGCCAAAGTGCTTGATTCTCATTTGCCGCTTGCTGTTGATGTATTGGCAGATATGTTTTTCAATTCGCAGATGGATAAAGAAGAGCTCGCGAAGGAACGTAAGGTCATACTAGAAGAGATCTCTATGTATGAGGACACACCGGATGATCGAGTTCATGATGAAATGGCAAAGGCTGCATACGGAGACCATCCGCTTGCTTATACAATTCTAGGAACAGAGCAGACATTGGAGTCCATGAGCTCCGAGGATTTGCTGCAATTTATGAAAGATCGTTACACGATTGATAATATCGTACTTAGTGTAGCTGGTAATATAGAGCCGAAAAGCTTACTTGAGCTGCTTGAAACTTATTTTGGACATTATCAGAATCATGTTGCTGAGCAAACGAGTATTACAGCTCCAAGCTTTGTAGGTGACTACTCATTTTTCCAAAAGAAAACGGAGCAAAATCATATCTGCTTATCATTCCCTGGCTTCGCAATGGGTACTCCGCTGCAAAATGCAATGATCTTACTTAATAATGCATTGGGAGGCGGGATGAGCTCTCGTCTGTTTCAAGTCATTCGCGAGGAACGTGGTTTAGCGTATTCTGTCTACTCTTACCATAGTGCTGCTGCCGATTCTGGACTATTCACGATCTATGCTGGAACGGCTCCTAAACAAACGAAGGAAGTTATCGATCTTACGATGGAGCTTATGCATGAAGTAGGCAGCAAAGGGCTAACTGATGCTGAGCTAATTCGAGGCAAAGAGCAGTTGAAGGGCTCGCTAATTCTTAATCTTGAAAGTACAAGCAGTCGTATGAATCGTAATGGCAAGCACGAGCTTATGCTTGGAAAGCATAATTCAATTGATGCGTTGCTAACTCGTATCGATGCGATTTCTATGGATGATATTAAGGAAGTAACGAAAATTATGCTAGCAACACCTTTTGCTGTATCGATGGTCGGAACAAGCGATAAAGCAATTGCCAATCTTAGGAGGGATCAGCTTGTATCAAGTATTATTTAAAAGAATGCCAGGCAATGAGGATCTGGCTATTCCTAAACGTATGACGGAGGGCTCTGCTGGCTTTGATCTTCAAGCTGCAGTCGATGAACCGATCACACTAGCACCAGGAGAACGCAAGCTTATTCCTACAGGCTTCGCCATGGCAATGCCAAATGAGCTTGAGGCGCAGATCAGACCGCGCAGCGGACTAGCCTTTAAGCATGGCATTACGTGCTTAAATACACCAGGTACAATTGATGCAGATTATCGTGGGGAAGTAAAAGTACTACTCGTTAATTTTGGTAGCGAGCCATTTACGATCGAGCGTGGTGAACGAATCGCTCAAATGCTGTTTGGCCTTGTGCCGAAAGTAGAGATCGAGGAAGCTACTGAGCTGCCAGACACCGTACGCGGTGCAGGTGGCTTTGGACATACAGGAGTATAAGGTATTAGTTGGAATAGCCAAAGAGGGCGCAGTATGCTGGAAAAGGCATGCTGCGCTTTTTTGTGCTGAGTTTTGGTTGTTATATCTTCTGTTTGTTTTATTTAAGCTTATCTCATTAGGTTACATAGTTCGGTCAGCAAAAAAACCACCTATAACTTATTGATAGGATTCTAAGTCAGTTGAATAAATTTGAAGAGATTTCGCTATTAGAATAGTAACGAATTGCTTTTCCTTTTTCTTTGGCATATTCAATTTCTCTTTTTGTGCTACTTCCAATGTAACCATTCACATCAATCACGAATATTTCATCTGAAATATCGATTTTTCTAAAATGAAGATTACCAAGAAGTTCAGCTTGTTTTTCAGTTATTTCAAACCCTTCACTCTGCTCAAAGAAGGCGAGGCTGATTACAATATTTCCTTGAAGTGTAAGAAATGCATTAGCCTGTTCGAATTGTTCTTTGAACTTTGTAGAACCACATAAGGTTATTGTTTTCATAATCATTTCCTTTCATATTTCCATCGTGATTGTATTCGTTTCAATCCAATTGATATCCTTCACATAACAATCTCTAGAAAAAAGCTGTTTTATATACTGAGCTCTGATAAGTTGAGCTTCTTTAAGTGTTAGCTTTAAGTGATTGCCCTTTTGTATCATGCTTTTGAATGTAACTCTCTTCTGGGTGAAACGCTCGCTCTTGAGGGCGCTCTTTGAAAGCAGTGTCCGTTGGATGTTACTTTAGGTATTCGTTTATTAAAAGTGAAATTTTTGTGGTATATGCTTCTGCGTCCAAGCTATCACTAGGACAACTGAGGGAAGCTTCATAAGTGGTTTGCTCAAAGCTCACCGTGAGCGAAGGAGTAAAGCGATTCTGGAAAACGAAGTGGCTCGCCTTTAAGGCCTGATTCCACCTTATTCAACTGAAAGAATCAGGCTTTAAACGCGAGTGTAAGAACGCTTTGCTCCGCAGCGGCTCCATAAGCTTCTCCACATAGCTACTCATAGCGCCTCCATAAGCGGTATCCCCAGTTTCCAGTCTCATACAAACAACCTCAAAAAAGTTTCATCTCTAGTTATACACCTATTTTTGTGCAATCGCATAGTATAGCATATATTTTTGAGCCAGAAAGGAGTGTGCCCCATGTTAACGGGCGTCAATGTACTTCTGCTTGGCGGAGATGCAAGGCAGCTTGAAATCATTAACAAGCTTTGCGAAAACAATGCAACAGTCAGCATCTGTGGTTTTGAACAGAAAAAGGAATTACATGAAAACGCGATTCCCATAGAGCTGAATAAACAGGCTTTTGCTAAGCTTGATGCACTTCTGCTGCCAGCTGTCGGTTGCGATGACGATGGATATGTGCATACCGTTTTCAGCAGCGAAACGATACAGCTAACGGATGAATTGATGGTTGCCTTGCCTAAAACTTGCGTCGTTTATGCAGGCATGGCTAAACCATATTTGAAGGAGCTTTGTTCACGCCACCAATTACAGTTAGTAGAATTATTCGAGCGTGATGATATCGCCATTTTTAACTCTATACCAACGGTAGAAGGCGCGCTCATGATGGCTATTCAGCATACGGATATCACAATTCATCGTTCCCAAACGATGGTACTTGGGTTCGGCAGGACAGGTATTTCTATGGCTAGAGGGTTACAAGCGCTAGGTTCAAATGTGTGGGTTGGTGTAAATCGAACACAGCACTATGCGCGTGCATATGAAATGGGCCTTCAGCCCTTCTACACTAAGGATCTTGAGCAATATGTGACGAATATTGACTTGCTTTTTAATACAATTCCGACTATGATTATCACAGCACAAATAATCGACAGACTACAAAAGAGCGCTGTAATTATCGATCTAGCGACGAAGCCAGGAGGAACTGATTTTTCCCATGCTGAGTTGAAAGGGATAAAAGCGTTGCTTGCACCAGGCTTACCTGGTATTGTAGCTCCGAAAACTGCAGGTCTAATTCTCGCCGATTGCTTAAGCCAATTAATATTGGATCAAACGAAGCGGAGGGAATTATGATGGATTGGAACG
>Ga0160455_100517_pt1 | contig 18596 bp, 14 predicted proteins | sample HID1972I_E6MG_FD_108206 | JGI IMG/M metagenome (GOLD analysis project Ga0160455, IMG submission 108206) | Enriched pill bug-associated microbial communities from UW Madison campus, WI, USA - HID1972I_E6 MG | ecosystem: Host-associated > Arthropoda: Insects > Digestive system > Unclassified ... | reverse complement strand
TCGCGTGGTATTCGCCGATGGTCCCTATGGTGGCTACCAGGCCATCCTGCGGGATCCGGAAACGGGCGTGTATTACGGAGCTTCGGAAAGCCGCAAGGATGGTCAGGCGGCGGGCTACTGAGGACCGGCGAACGGCCAGGCCCCTCGTGGCTGGCGTGTTATCTGGTCTGGCCGGGCGGTGGGGCTGGGTGGGGGACGGCAGGAGCCGCTCCTGCGGGCCTTGTTTCGCGCCCTCCATGGCGCTCAACACCCCCACCCAGCCCCACCACCCGACCTCCGACAGTTTCCGTGTGCGTCAGCCACGGAAAAGAAAAATGGAAAAAGCAACTGCAACTGCAACAGCAATGCAGGAGTGCCGTGATCTGTCCGGGGCGGGGCGGGGTGGGCTGGCGGGGGCGTAGAGCGCCACGGAGGGCGCGAAACGAGGCACGCAGGACGCAGTTTTTGCCGTCCCCCGCCAGCCCACCCCGTCCCGCCCACCCACAGTCCGCTCTACGCCGTTGCTTTTTGCTGTTGCACCTGCTTCGGCGGGTGCAGGGCCGCAGGCCCTGCGAATCCCCCCCTCAATCCCGATCGATCGCCCGCGCCGCTTCCTCGCGTGTCTCTTCCTGCGCCGCCATTTCGCGTTCAATCCAGGATTCGATCATGTGCCGTGCGCGCTGCGTCTTGCGGCGCTCACGCGTCCATTCCATGTCCAGCGCCCGGTACAGCGACACCATCACCAGCACCATCAGCAGCGCGAAGGGCAAGGCCGCGATGGTGATCATGCCCTGCAGCGCCGACAGGCCACCGGCCAGCAGCAGCGCCGCAGCGATCAACGCGATGGCCACGCCCCAGGCCATCTTGCGCTTGAGTGGCGGATCGCCGGCTTCATCGGTGGACATGCTGGCCAGCACCAGTACCGCCGAATCCGCCGAGGTGACGAAGAAGATCATCAGCAGCAACAGCGCCACGCTGGACAGTGCGGTGGAGATCGGCAGGCTGTCGAACATCGTGAACAACACCGTTTCGTAACCATTGCCCAGGGCCTGCACCAGGTCCACATGGCCGAAGATCTGCGACCACAACGCCGTGCCACCGAATACCGAGAACCACAGGAAACCAAGCAGGGTCGGGGCGATGACCACGCCGACCACGAACTCGCGCACGCTGCGCCCGCGCGAGATCCGCGCGATGAAGGCACCCACGAACGGCGCCCATGCGATCCACCATGCCCAGTAGAAGATGGTCCAGTCCGCGACCCAGGTACTGCCGGAGAACGGCGACATGCGCAGGCTCATCGTCACCAGCTGGTTGAGGTAGGAGCCCAGCGTGGTGGTGAACGTATCGAAGATGAAGCCGGTCGGCCCCAGCACCAGCACCATGGCCATCAGCAGTGCCGCCAGCCCCAGATTGAAGTTGGACAGCCACTTGATGCCGCGGTCCACGCCGCTGGTGGTGGAGGCCATGTACAGCACGAAGGCGACCGCGATGATCACCATCTGCGTCGGCACACTGGCGCGGAGGCCGAATACCCGCTCCAGCCCGGCGGCGATCTGGATGGTGCCGAAGCCAAGCGTGGTCGCCACGCCGATCGCGGTTGCGACCACGGCGGCGATGTTGACGGCCTGGCCCATCCAGCCACGATGATGGCGTCCGATCACCGGCTGCAGCATGTCGCTGACCAACCCGCGGCCGTTGCGGTTGAACTGGAACCAGGCCATCGCCAGGCCGATCAGCGCATAGATGGCCCAGGGATGCAGGCCCCAATGGAAGAACGCATAGCGCATGGAAGCGCGCGCCGATTCCATGCTCATCGGTGCCAGCCCCTCGGGTGGCTTGGCGAAGTGCGAAACCGGTTCGGCCGCGCCCCAGAACACCAGGCCGATACCCATGCCGGCAGCGAACAACATCGACATCCAGCTGGCACGCGAAAAATCCGGTTCGGCATCCTCGCCACCGATACGCAGGTCCGCGAAGCGACCGAAGGCCAGGTAAAGCAGGAACGTCAGGGACAGGAACACGACCAGCAGATACAGCCAGCCCGCACCGCGGACGACTTCGGCAAGGACGGTCTGCACCACCGAATTGAAGGGGCCGGGCGCGAAGCCGGCCAGCAGCACCAGTACGGCGACCAGTGCGATGGAGATACGAAACACCATGAAGGAGCTTCTCCGATCAGCGAATGAAGGAGCAAACAGAAACGTGCTGTGCATGCCCGGCCCGGGGCCGGCAATGCAGGCGAATGCGCAACGCGGCGCTGTGCAGCCGGGGGCACGTGACCCGGGAAGCCGCCGGGGCATTCTACCCGGCGCCCGTCACGGGCCCGTCATGGTCGGCAGGGGAGGTGCCTTTGTGATGTAATGCGCGCAGAAGCGGGGGTACCGCGGCCCACATGGGCCATGGTTGAGATAGTCCCTTGGAACCTGATCCGGCTGATACCGGCGTAGGGAAGCTTCGCAATGCTGCCTGTGCGTGGAGCGCCTGATCCCGGCGTCCGCGTGCCTGCGCCAGTGCGCCGCCGCTTCGTCCCTGAAAACCACTGGACGATGCCGATGAACGCACAGCTTTCCGCCCTGCAGCAACAGGCCCAGCAACTTTCCGGATCCGTCACCCGGCCGATTCCCGGTTCGCGCAAGATCCACGTGTCAGGATCGCGCCCGGACCTGCAGGTGCCCATGCGGGAAATCTCCCTGACGCGGACGCCCACCGTGTTCGGTGGGGAAGAAAACGCGCCGGTGACCGTCTACGACACATCCGGTCCCTATACCGATCCGGATGCCCGCATCGATCTGTCCGCCGGCCTGCCACCCTTGCGCCGGGCATGGGTGGAAGAGCGTGGCGATACGGAGTTGCTGGCGGGACTGAGCTCGGCATTCGGTCGTTCGCGCGAACACGACGGCAAGCTCGATGCCGTGCGTTTCCCGGCACGCAGCCAGCCACGACGCGCGTGCGCCGGTGCCAATGTCACGCAGATGCACTATGCGCGTCGCGGCATCATCACCCCGGAGATGGAGTTCGTCGCCATCCGCGAGAACCAGCGTATGGAGGCGGTGCGCGACGCCGGCCTGCTGCAGCAGCATCCGGGGCAATCCTTCGGTGCGTCGATTCCCCGGATCATCACGCCTGAATTCGTGCGTGACGAGATCGCCCGTGGCCGTGCGGTGCTGCCCAACAACATCAACCATCCGGAAAGCGAGCCGATGATCATCGGCCGCAACTTCCTGACCAAGATCAACGCCAACATCGGCAACAGCGCCGTTTCCTCGGGCATTGCCGAGGAAGTGGAGAAGCTGGTCTGGGCAATCCGCTGGGGCGGCGACACGGTGATGGACCTGTCCACCGGCAAGCACATCCATGAGACCCGGGAGTGGATCATCCGCAATTCGCCGGTGGCGATCGGCACCGTGCCGATCTACCAGGCGCTGGAAAAGGTCGATGGACGCGCCGAGGAGCTCACCTGGGAGATCTTCCGCGACACCCTCATCGAACAGGCCGAACAGGGCGTGGACTACTTCACCATCCATGCAGGGGTGCTGCTGCGCTATGTGCCGCTGACCGCGCGGCGCGTCACCGGCATCGTCTCGCGTGGCGGCAGCATCCTCGCCAAGTGGTGCCTTGCCCACCACAGGGAGAATTTCCTCTATACGCACTTCGAGGAGATCTGCGAGATCATGAAAGCCTACGACGTGACGTTTTCGCTGGGCGATGGCCTGCGCCCGGGCTGCATCGCCGACGCCAACGATGCGGCGCAGTTCGGCGAACTGGAGACGCTGGGCGAGCTGACGAAGATCGCCTGGAAGCACGATGTGCAGACCATGATCGAAGGTCCCGGCCACGTGCCGATGCAGCTGATCAAGGAGAACATGGACAAGCAGCTGCGCGAATGCGGCGAAGCGCCGTTCTATACGCTGGGGCCGCTCACCACCGACATCGCGCCGGGTTACGACCACATCACCAGCGCGATCGGCGCGGCGATGATCGGCTGGTATGGCACCGCCATGCTCTGCTACGTCACGCCCAAGGAACACCTGGGCCTGCCCAACCGGCAGGACGTACGCGACGGCATCATGGCCTACCGCATCGCCGCGCATGCCGCAGACCTCGCAAAGGGCCATCCCGGCGCACAGGTGCGCGACAACGCGCTGAGCAAGGCGCGTTTCGAGTTCCGCTGGGAAGATCAGTTCCATCTTGGGCTGGATCCGGAAAAGGCGAAGGAGTTCCATGACGAGACCCTGCCCAGGGATGCGCACAAGCTGGCCCATTTCTGTTCGATGTGCGGGCCGCATTTCTGTTCGATGAAGATCACCCAGGACGTCCGCGATTACGCGGCCGCGCAGGGCATGGAGGAAGCGCGCGCGCTGGAGGCGGGCATGGCGGAGAAGTCCGCGGAATTCCGCGCCGCCGGCGCGGAGGTGTATCGCCCCGGATGATTTCGTGCGCGGGGTGCCGGCTGCTGGCTGGCACCCCATGGACCCGCCCAGCACACTCGTCCCGGTATCCTCCGGCCACCACCCCTGGGGAAAGGACGCCATGCCTGTTGCCATGACCATCCGCTGGCTTGCCATCGCCCGCCGGCATCCTTCTGCCTGGCTGCTCGGCGTGCAGTTGCTGGGCGTGCTGCTGTATCCAGCGATGGACGCTACGGCCGCCGGGCGAGTCGCATTCGGCACGGTTGGCATCGTTGTGCTCGGGCTGGCGCTGTGGGTGGTGCAGCGCAGTCCGCTGGGTACCTGGTTGGCCCTGCTGCTGGCCATTCCATCGGTGGTGTTCTCGGTGGCCGGCGTCGTGCTCGGGCAGGCAGGCCTGGCCATCGCCGCGCAGTTGCTGGAAAGCCTGCTGTACTTCTATACCGCCGGTGCGCTGATCGCCTACATGCTCCAGGATCACACCGTCACCCGGGATGAACTGTTCGCCGCCGGCGCCACGTTCACCCTGCTGGCCTGGGCATTCGCGTTCGCATTTTCGGTCTGCCAGCAGTGGTTTCCCGGCAGTTTCCTGGCGGCGACCCACACCGCGACCCGGACCTGGATGGAACTGCTTTATCTCAGCTTCAGTTTGCTGAGCGGAGTCGGCTTGAGCGATGTGGTTCCGGTACACCCCCAGGCCCGTGCATTGGTAATGCTGGCGCAGTTTTCCGGGGTGATGTACGTGGCGCTGGTGGTCTCCCGGCTGGTCGGCCTGACCATGCTGCAGCGCCCACGAAAATGAATGCCGGATAAAAAATTCGCGCCCGGAAGAGCGCGAATATTGAAACTTTTTATCTGAATACGTGGGCGAGAGAGTGCCTGATGCCCGCCGCAGCATGTGCGGTGAACGTGCATAGGCTAGTATTCGCGCGCTCCGGTTTTTTTGCGGTATGGGTCCATGCGGTTTGCAGAATCTGGCTGTTCGCGTTGTTGCGTGGAAACGATTTCCCTGCGCATGGCCGGCTCCGTGCCTGCCTGACACCCAAGAGAATGATGACCACCAACGACGACGCCCTGCACGGCGCGGACATCCTGCGCATTGGCGGCTGCACCGTGACCCTGTCCTCCCGCGAGGTGCAGGTTCCCGGCACGCGCCGGCCCCGCCGGCTGACGCCGAAGGCGCTGGGCGTGCTGTGCGTGCTGGTTCGCAGCCAGGGGCGTGTGGTCACGCGGGATGAATTGTTCGCCGAAGTCTGGCCGGATACCTTGCCGACCAACGACGTGCTGACCCAGGCGGTTACCCAGCTGCGCAAGGCCTTCACCAGCGCGGATGAGCAGGGTACGGCGTATATCGAAACAATCGCCAAGTCAGGCTATCGCCTGCTGGTCCCGGTAACGCTTCCTGATGCACCGCAGTCGATGCTGCGTGCAGAACCCCCGGATTCCAGTCACGGGAGTGGTGGTGGCGAAAGCAGTGGATTGAATCCTTCCGGCGTGGAGCCGCAGGGCGACATGGCGGCGCTCGATTCCGGAATCGCGCCCGGGGCAGCCACCCTGGCGACATCGTCCCCGGCAGCGGTCACGGCGACGGCCATGCCCGGCCAGCGCCAGGCATGGCGGCAATTCAGGCGTCGGCTGCTGCTGGTTGTCGGCGTGGCGATGCTGGTCGCGCTGGCTGTCATGACCTGGCTGCTGCAGCGGACGCCGGCATCGACGCCGCTGGAAGACGCGGTGGAAAACGGCACGCGTGTCATCGGCAGTCCGCAACGACCTTATCGGCTGATCACGGCTGGCACGGGTTTCCAGACGTATCCGACGCTTTCCCCGGATGGTTCGCAGGTGGCTTATGAGTCCAGTGCCGAGGACGGCCGGGGCGGGCAGATCAAGGTACAGACCTCCGGCAACGCACCGGCGCGCGACCTCCTGGAACGTCCGGCAGGGGCAACGGACCGCTTTCCGCACTGGTCGCCGGATGGCCGGGAAATCGCCTTCGCGCGTTTCCAGGCGGATGGCCGCTGCCAGGTACTGATCGTCAGCGCTACCGGTGGCAACCTGCGCGAAGCGGCGCGGTGCGATGGCACCGAACTGCTCAGTTTCGACTGGATGCCCGATGGTCGCGGGCTGGTGTTCGGCAGCATGGTCGGCGCATTTGGTCATCGCGGCATCCGCGTGCTGGACCTGTCCAGCGGGCACTGGAAGGCGCTGGTTTACCCCGCGCAGCCGGATGATTTCGATTATGCGCCGCAGGTTTCTCCGGACGGCCGCTGGCTGGTGTTCGTGCGCAATCCACAGGTCGGCGATCTCTGGCGGATGCCGGCCGAAGGGGGGGCGCTGGAACAGCTGACCGACGATGCCGCTGAAATCCGTGGCTGGGCGTGGCTTGGCGACAGTCGCCATATCGTGTTCGGAAGGCGCGTGGACAGTGAAGTGCGCCTGTATCGACTGGATACCGACAGCCGCACCATGCGCGACGTCGGCCTGGATGATGCGCAGTGGCCGGCGGTGGCGCGCCGTGCCGACCTGCTGGCGTTCGTGCAGCGCAAGGCGCAGTTCGGCCTGTTTCATGTTCCGCTGGATGTGCCGGGCAGGGCGCAGCGGATGTTCCCGTCCAGCGGGCGCGACAGCCAGCCCACGCTGTCGCCGGATGGCCGGCACCTGGTGTTCACGTCCGATCGTTCAGGAGCCTACGCACTATGGTGGGCCAACCTGGATCGTCCCGCGTCCCTGCGACCGATCGACGGGCTGCGACCGGATTCCCGGCAGGCGCCGACATGGTCGCCGGATGGTCGCCATCTGCTGGTGATCGGGCGGGATGAGCGGGGCCAGTCGCTGGTTTACGAAATCACCCCGCGCGAAGATCAGCTCAGCGTCCTGCCGGTCCCCGCCACGCGCCCGCTGCAGGCGTTGTATACCGACGATCCGGACAGGCTGCTGGTAATCGAGCGCGACGATGAGCAACGCACGCGCCTGGTGCTGTACGACCGGCGCCAGGCCGCCTGGAAACCGCTGGCGGCGATCGAGGGGGTGTCCCAGGCACGATTCGACCCGAGCCAGCACAGGGTGCTGTTCACGCGCTTTGGTGCCGGTGGCCTGTGGGCCATCGACAGCGCGCTCGCCGCCGCCAGTATCCGCCAGATCGGCGAAGACAGGCCATCGCGTTGGCGTTACCGCAGCTGGACCGTGACCGCGGAGGGTGACATCGACTATCTGGACGCGTCGGGTGACTGCAGCACGAGCCTGTTCCGGATGATGGATGCATCGCAGATGACAGCGGAATCCTGCGTGGATCGGCAACGTCTCAGTTCCGGTAGCAGCTTCAGTGCCACTGCTGACGGTTCCAGCCTGTATGTGGCGATGGCGGTCAGTGACGGCTCGGACATCGGCGTCATGAGCATGCCGAAAGCGACCTCCGATCTGCTTCCTGACGTGGTCAAGCCGTTGATATCGAAGGATTAATTCGTTTCGGAAGTTCTTCGTGCAAGGATCGTTTCAATTTCGTCGCGAAGTCGCCAGGAGTTCCTGACCCTCGCCACCTGATTTGGCAAAACAGTTCCCCTGTATTGGCAAACCCGTGGTGCCCCATGCGTCAACTCTCGCTCGCCGATCGCGGCCAAACGCTTTCACTCGACAAGTCGCTCGACGACGCACTTCCCATCTGCCTGGGCGTTGCGCGGTTGGGCAGCCTGCAGACCGCGGGCAGCTGTTTCACGGTATGGATCCAGGTCCGAGGCAGCGCATGGGTTGAAGCCAAGGAAGGACGGTTCCGCCTGCGCCAGGGACAATGGATCGCATTCGAAAAGGAATCGCGGCCGCTGGTGCAGGCCGGGCGCAGTGGCCTGTGCATCGGCCTGGCGCTGAATGCAGATGCCATGCGCATGCTGGCCGAGCTTGCCGATTGCGGCCTGTACGCGGGGCGTGGACAGATGAAACGTGCGGAACTGCGCGTGGCGCTGCAGCTGTGGCGCGATGCACTGGAAAGCGGCCTGCCGGCGCAGGCACTGCGTCCGCTGCTGCTGCACCTGGCCTCGCTGCAGCGCACTCTTGCCGGCACCGTGCAGCGCTGCCCGGGCCGCTCGCGCAGCCGCAAGCGCCAGGTGTTCGGACGCATGCAGCGTGCGCGCCTGTACCTGGAGGGCAACAGCCATCGCGTGGTACGCATCGGCGAACTTGCCGAGCTCACCAATTTTTCCAGCTGGTATCTGTCCAAGACCTTCCAGAGCCTGTACGAGGAAAGTCCGCAGGCCCTGTCCGCGCGCCTGCGCCTGGAGCGCGCGGCCGACCTGCTGCGCGACACCGACATGATGATCGGCGAAGTCGCCGCCGCCAGTGGTTTCGACAACTGCTGCAGTTTTGCCCGTGCATTCCGCGCACGTTTCGGCACATCGGCTTCGCACTTCCGTGAAAGCGCCGCCAGGCTGTCGCCACATTCGGCAAAGTCTCTGGCTGGCTCACGCAAACCCAGGGTGGCAACACAATCGTAACGTTTGGGGGCGTTTTAACACGCCACTAACGTACCTTGGAGAGATACATGAATTTCCGTAACCCCGCCGTGCGGCTGGGCATGCTGCCGGCCGGTATCGCGCTGGCGCTGAGCCCGAGCTTCGCCTCGGCACAGGACGCTGCCTCCGGCACCACCGACCTGGACCGCATCTCGGTCACTGGTTCGCGCATCCGCCAGGCCAACATGGAAACCGCGCAGCCGGTGATCGCGCTGCAGCGCGCCGACATCGAGAAGCAGGGCTTCACCAATGTCGCCGACATCGTCCAGAACCTGGCGGCGACCGGTTCGCCGGCCATCAGCCGCGCCGATGCGCTGAGCTCGGGCGAAGAGGTGGGCGGCCAGTACGTCGATCTGCGCAACCTGGGTCCGGAACGCACGCTGGTGCTGCTGGACGGCAAGCGCATGGGCACCAGCACCGGTGGCTACACCGACCTTGCCTCGATCCCGACCTCGGTCGTCGAGCGCATCGAAGTGCTGACCGACGGCGCGTCCGCCATCTACGGTTCGGACGCCATCGCCGGCGTCATCAACATCATCACCCGCAAGAACTTCGACGGCCTGGAAGCCAGCGCCTACACCGGCCAGTACGGCCAGGGTGACGGCCAGCAGGAAACCTACAACTTCGTGTACGGCCAGACCGGCGAGCGTGGTTCGCTGACCTTCGGCGCCGAATACAGCAAGCAGGATGAAGTAAAGGCCAAGGACCGCCGCTACAGCCGTTACCCGAACGGCCAGTGGCACCCGACGCCGGACGCCAATGGCGCCAACGGCTGGTCGGCAGCGTCCAACCAGGGCATCGTGATCGATCCCAGCGACGAGGACCTCTGGTACACCCGTAACCCGGGCGCCACCGGCAACTCGCTGGTCACCGATTACCACGAAACCGATCTGGGTGATTACACCAACCCCAGCCAGGAAATGTGGCTGCAGAACAAGCTGGAGCGTCGTTCGGTCTTCGCCAACGGCAACTTCGACGTGACCGACAACGTCCGCGCCAACGCGAACGTGCTGTACACCAAGCGCACCGCGACCTCGCAGATCGCCGGCTACCCGTACCAGTCGGAAGTCTATGAGACCCCGCTGTCGGCCGACAGCGCGTTCAACCCGTTCGGTGAAGATGCACACTTCATCCGTCGTGGTTCGGAAGTGCCGCGCCAGACCGAATCGGAGCAGGAAACCTTCCGCTTCAGCACCGGCCTGGAAGGTTCCTTCCAGTTCGCTGATCGCTACTTCGACTGGGATGTGGGCTATGTCTACAACCAGAACAAGGGCGTCAAGTCCGGTATCGGCGATCTGTTCATCCCGAACGTCGCCAATGCCGTCGGCGCATCGTTCGTCGATGCCGATGGCGTGGCCCACTGCGGCGCTCCGGGCGCCGTGATCGCCGGCTGCACCCCGTGGAACCCGCTGCTGCCGTACGGTGCCACCGGGCCGGGCGCGCTGGCGGGCAACGAGGCGCTGCAGAACTACCTGTTCCTGCCGAGCCACGATACCTACACCAACACCACCAAGGTCTACAGCGCCAACCTGGCAGGCAGCATCGCGACCCTACCGGCGGGCGACCTGGCCTTCGCGGCGGGCTACGAGCACCGCGAAGAAAGCGGTGAGTACAATCCGGATGCACTGCTGCAGTCGGGCCTGAGCACCAGCCTGGCCGGCGCGCCGACCAAGGGCGACTACGAGCTCGACGAGTTCTACCTGGAACTGAACGTGCCGATCCTGGCCGACCTGCCGTTCGCGAAGGAACTGTCGCTGGACATGGCCGGTCGTTATTCGGACTACAACACCTTCGGCGACACGGTGAACTCCAAGTTCGGCCTGAAGTGGAAGCCGATCGACGACCTGCTGATCCGTGGTACCTACGCGACCGGTTTCCGTGCTCCGACCATTTCGGACATGTACGGCGGCACCGGCCAGACCTTCGACAGCTACACCGATCCGTGCGACTCCAGCTTCGGTGCCGCCGCACGCAATCCGTCGGTCGCCGCAGCCTGCGGCGCTGCTGGCGTTCCGGCCGATTTCCGCCAGATCACCTCCGGTGGTGCCACCTCCACGGGCCCGGGCACGCAGTCGTACAGCGCGTTCGAATCCGGTTCCAACCCGAACCTGCAGCCGGAAACCTCCAAGACCTGGACTGCCGGTTTCGTGTACAGCCCGAACTTCGTGCAGGGCCTGGACATCAGCCTGGACTGGTGGAAGATCCGCATCGACGACGTGATCGCCGCCGAGTCGGTGACCTCGATCCTCAACAACTGCTACGTGCTGGGCATCGATGCGGCCTGCGCCCGTTTCGACCGCGGTACCGAAGGTCGGACCACCAACCAGGTCGTCGACGTGACCCGTACCCTGGTCAACGGTGGCTATCAGGAAACGGCCGGTTACGACCTGGGCGTCAAGTACCGCCTGCCGGAGCTGTCCTTCGGTAACTTCATGATCGACTGGAAGACCACCTACGTCGATTACCTGGAGTACAAGGCGGACAACGAAGCGGAGACCCCGGTCGAACAGTTCACCGGTTGGGCGGGCAACTTCCGCGTGCGTTCGAACCTGAATGTCGACTGGAGCTTCGGCGACTTCGGTGTGAACTGGGGCGTGCGTTACTACTCGGGCATGAAGGAGCCCTGCTCCTACGATCTGGAAGGTGGCCGCGAGTGCAACCTGCCGGACTTCAACTCGTCGTACACGCTGGCGCAGCCGTCCCGCAAGGTCGGTTCGAATACCTTCCACGATCTGCAGGTCCGTTACAACGCGCCGTGGGATGCCACCATCGCACTGGGTGCCAACAACGTGTTCGATCACGAAGGCCCGGTGATGTACAGCCAGCCGAACTCGAGCTTCTCGTACTACGGCGGCTTCGATATCGGTCGGTTCTACTACCTGAAGTACACCCAGCGCTTCTGATCCATCGAAGCATGGGCGCATGACGAAGAAGGGCGGGCCGCGAGGCCCGCCCTTCTTCTATTTTGCTGGACTCTGTACGGAGCCGGACAGCGCCCCTACATGACCCTCGTCAGGCGTCGGCCGGCGACAGCCCCATCAGCGCATTGGCGTGTTCGCGCCATTCCGGCAGCTTGTGCAGCACGTTGGCGCGCTGCAGGTACTCCTCGTCCACCGCATCCCCGTTCACCAGCGCCAGCGCGACATGCACCGCGCCGGTGACCCAGAAGCTGCGGGTATTGGCACGCTGCGGCTGCAGATGGAAGCCGACCGCCTCGACGATCGGCATCGGCAGGCCCCACAGCCCAAGCAGGTAGGCACCAGCCTCCGCATGGCCGGGGCGGGTATCCTCGGTCGGTTTTGGATCGGTACGTTCGTTGCGGACCCCCGGCAGCAACAGGCCGATGTCCGCCAGCAGCGCCGCGGTGGCGCCCAGTTCGGCACTGGACGCCGGCAGCAGGCGCGCGGCCAGCCGCGAAGCGAGCAGGGCGCGCTGCTGCAGCGAATTGCGTTCGGCGGTGGAAAGCGCCGGGCTGGAAAACACTTCGCTGGCCAGGACCAGGTCGCGCAGCGTCGCCAGGCCCAGGCGGGTGACGGCGGTACGCAGGTCGGCGATGGTGCGGCCGCTGCTGAAGAATGCCGAGTTGGACAGCTGCAGCACCTTGGCGGCGATCGCCGGATCGGCAGCGACCAGCTTGGCGATATCCGCGCTGTCGGCGTCGTCGTCGTGCTCCAGGGCCCGTGTCAGGCTCATGTAGAGGTGGGGCGGCGAAGGCAGCTTCTCGATGCGGCCGATGGCATCGCGCAGACGTGGGCTGTCGAGCAGCTCGCGCAGTTCCTCCAGGCTGCTCAGGGCTTCCAGCAGGACTTCCGGCGCCAGCGGCAGCGGCAGGAACCGATGGGCGACGCCGATCAGGCGCGCTGGCGGCGGCCGGCTTCCCTGCTGGGCATCGATCAAGGCGATGCGGATGGTTTCCGGGCGCAGCGTCCGGATCTGCCCCAGCAGCATGGTGGCGTCCATGTCGGAAAGATACGGGCTGACGATGATGGCGTCTGTCGGCGAAGCCGACACCGCCGCCATTGCGGCATGGCCCCCCGATACGGTGCTGGTGATCCAGTCTTCCCCGAGATCGGTGATGAAATCGCTCAGCTCAGCCGGAAGGCTGCTCTCGTCCCCAACAAACAGAATGCGCACGACATGTTCCCCTTACAGACCACGCCTCGCGGTGCGGTCGCTGTGAAGTGTCGCAATTTACCCGATTCGGCGGACGGGGGGATGTGCCGTAGTGCCCAACCGTGACCCGCATCGCATTGGCACAGGGCCGATGCGATGCAGGCGCTCCGGGCCGGTATCAGGCCTTGCCGTCCAGATAACGCTGGTGGGCGTCGTTCAGGATGGCCTTGGCCTCGGCGGCGCCGCCCCAGCCGTCAAGCTTGACCCACTTGCCCTTTTCCAGGTCCTTGTAATGCTCGAAGAAGTGGCCGATACGCTCCAGCCAGTGGCTGGACACCTGCTCGATATCCTCCACGTGGGCGTAGCCGCTGAAGATCTTGGCGATCGGCACCGCCAGGATCTTCTCGTCGCTGCCGGCCTCATCGCTCATCTTCAGCACGCCCACCGGACGGCAGCGCACCACCGAACCCGGTACCAGCGGCAGCGGCAGCACCACCAGCACGTCGGCCGGGTCGCCATCGCCGCACAGGGTGCTGGGCACATAGCCGTAGTTGCACGGATAGCGCATCGGGGTGGACAGGATGCGGTCGACGAAGATCGCGCCGGTGTCCTTGTCGACTTCGTACTTCACCGGCTCCGAGTCTTTCGGGATCTCGATGATGACGTTGATTTCTTCCGGCGGGTTCTTGCCGGGGGAGACGAGTTCCAGACCCATTGATGTGCTCCGGTTGAGGGGGCGGAAAGTGAGCCATTTTATGCGTTTGGGCGCTGGAGTGCAGGTGGTGGCGCCACGGAGCGGGCCGATGTTCCCTGATATCCGCTAGCGTGCTGTCCTGATGGGACGCGGAAGGCACGCGGCGGATGCTGGCTGCAGTTCCTGTGGAGTGCCCGCGATGTGTCCTTCAGCTGATCGTCCTGTCCGCGTCAGATACCGGCGGATCGGCCCATTGGACGCCCTGCGGGTCGCGCTGCTGCTGTTGCTGGGGGTATCGGCGGGCCTGCGCGCCCAGGGGGCCGTGCCCGCCTCGCCGTTGTTCGTGGATCTGGTGGACTATCCCGTTTCCGAAGCCAACTGGGACCGCTTCCACGACCTGGAGGACCGGCTGGCTGCCGGATTCCATGCGGCCTGTGGCCGCCAGGGCTGCGTGCCACGCCGTTTCCTGTGGCCGATGCAGCTGCGTTGTTCGGTCAGGGCGGCCGATGGCGGCATGGCCGCCTGTATCTGGGTCGTCGCCGGCAGTGATCTGCGGGTAAGGGCTGCGGGCAGCATCGAACCGGACGTGGTGGTCTGGCGCTGTGTTCTCCCCGTCCCGCCCGGGTTGGACAGCGAAGCGTTCCATGCCGCGCTGGAGGTTGCCGATCCGCTCGAGGTGCGCCTGCCAGGCGCGTCGGCCAGCCTCATCCAGGGGCTGCGTGCCTGCCTGTCCAAACCTGGAAAGGCATCATGAGCGGCGCGGTGATGGTGCTCCTGCTTGTCGCGGCGCTGCCGGGAGCCGTGTATGTGGATGCCCGCGATCACCCCGCACCGGGCGCGGGAATTGTCGCTTTCGACGCCATGGAGCAGGCGCTGGTGCGTGGCTTCGACGCCATCTGCGGCGATACGTTCTGCGAAGGCGAGTATGGGAATCTGCGCGCGCTGCAGCTGCGTTGCGCGGTCACCCGCGATACCGGACGCGTGGGGCGATGCCTGTGGAGCTTCGCTGGAAGCACTGCCAGGGTGGAGGGTCAATCGCCCCTGCCAACCGTGGATGCCCGTACCTGGGCCTGTGCATTGCCGGTCGTCCCCGGCACGCCGTTGTCCAGTCTGCTTTCGCTGCTGGGCGGCCGGGAAGCGTTGGACACGCCGCTGCCCGGCACCGATATCAGTACTTACGATGCGCTTGTGGAATGCCTGTGATGGCAGGGCCTGCTGGCGCCATGCGAAGCGATCACCGGCCTTGCCGTCTGTTTCCCGGCCAGCCCGTTGCCACGCGTTTACAGCACCGAAGCCTGCGTGTCCGCGTCGGCATGAAGTGCGGTGTTGAGTTCATCGACAATCGGCGCCCAGTCGGCGTCGCGCTTCAGGGCTTCGGAGAGAAAGTGGCGCTGGCCGTCGTTCCAGAAGGGCGCCTGGGTCACCTTGACGTCCGAAGCCAGCTGATGACGCAGGATGAAATCCGCGATGTCGGCTTCACCTGCGTCGAGGCCGAGCTGCAGGAACAGGTTGGTCATGTTCGGTTCGGTGGTGATCATCGATGCGTCCATGGGAAATGTGGCGGGCATTATGCCGACCGGACATGACGTGGCGATGTGATGGATGGCTGCGCAGGCAGTGCACTGTGTTGGCTCCGGCAGGAGAGGGCAGTCGATGAAGAAAGTCACCTGGGTCTGCGTGGTGGTCGCGATCGTGGTGGCCTACGCCGCGTTGGCAGCGTTTACCGCGGCGGTGGTACTTGTGGGTCCGCTGCTGGCTGTCGCGGCTCGAAGCTGGCGTCATGGCGCAAGGCTGCCGGCGGTGCTGACGCTGCTGTTCTGCATCCTGGCGATCATCGGCAGTCCCCTGACGATGGGGCTGGAATTCACGATGCTGCTGCTGGTTCCCGGTGTGGTGGTTGCCGGGCTGGTGCATCAGGTTGACCGCCGTCGCCATCGCGCCCAGGGCCGACGTGATGGCTGAAGACGCGGCGGGCGGACCCGCCGCGTCACCGTTGTTCAGAGCAGTGGCACCAGCAGCAGGGCCACGATGTTGATGATCTTGATCAGCGGGTTGATGGCGGGACCGGCAGTGTCCTTGTACGGGTCGCCAACGGTGTCGCCGGTCACAGCAGCCTTGTGCGCTTCGCTGCCCTTGCCGCCGAAATTGCCATCCTCGATGTACTTCTTGGCGTTGTCCCAGGCGCCACCGCCGGTGGTCATGGAGATCGCAACGAACAGGCCCGTGACGATCGTGCCGATCAGCAGGCCACCCAGCGCACGCGGCCCCAGCAGCAGGCCGACCACCACCGGCACCACCACCGGCAGCAGGGAAGGCACGATCATTTCGCGGATGGCCGAGCGGGTCAGCATGTCCACGGCACGGTCGTACTGCGGTTTGCCGGTGCCCTGCATGATGCCGGGGATGTCGCGGAACTGACGGCGTACCTCTTCCACTACCGCACCTGCGGCGCGGCCTACCGCTTCCATCGCCATGGCGCCGAACAGGTAGGGGATGAGCCCGCCGATCAGCAGGCCGATGATGACGGTATGGTCGGACAGGTCGAACCGGAATTCCTGGCCCGGATTGGCGGCCTGCAGGTTGTGCGTGTAATCGGCGAACAGCACCAGCGCCGCCAGCGCCGCCGAGCCGATCGCATAGCCCTTGGTGACGGCCTTGGTGGTGTTGCCCACTGCATCCAGCGGATCGGTGATGTCGCGGATTTCGGAAGGCAGTTCCGCCATTTCGGCAATGCCGCCTGCGTTGTCGGTGATCGGTCCATAGGCATCCAGTGCCACGATCATCCCTGCCATGGACAGCATCGCGGTCGCGGCGATCGCGATGCCATACAGTCCGCCCAGCGCATGGGCGCCCCAGATCGCCGCACATACCGCCACCACTGGCAGGGCGGTGGACTTCATCGAGATGCCCAGGCCGGCGATGATGTTGGTGCCGTGGCCGGTGGTGGAGGCTTGCGCGACGTGCTGCACCGGTGCGTACTGGGTGCCGGTGTAGTATTCGGTGATCCACACGATCAGCCCGGTCAGCAGCAGGCCGATCAATGCGCAGCCATACAGGGGCAGGGGGCCATGCACGTTGTCGGTCATCAGCGTCGTGGTGACCGGATAGAAGGCGATGGCCGCCAGCACGCCGGAGACGATCACGCCCTTGTAGAGGGCGCCCATGATGGAGCCGCCCGGCCGTACCTTGACGAACAGCGCACCGATGATCGAAGCGATGATGGACACGCCGCCCAGTACCAGTGGATACAGCACCGCATTGCGTCCGGCTTCGGCGATCATCAGGCTGCCCAGCAGCATGGTGGCGATCACCGTGACGGCATAGGTTTCGAACAGGTCGGCGGCCATGCCGGCGCAGTCGCCGACGTTGTCGCCGACGTTGTCGGCGATCACCGCCGGGTTGCGCGGATCATCTTCGGGAATTCCGGCTTCCACCTTGCCCACCAGGTCCGCGCCCACATCCGCGCCCTTGGTGAAGATGCCGCCGCCGAGGCGCGCGAAGATGGAGATCAGTGACGAGCCGAACGCCAGGCCCACCAGCGCGTGCAGCGCCTGCGCGACATCCAGCCCGAGGCGCAGCAGCACGGCGTAATAGCCCGCCACGCCGAGCAGGCCAAGGCCGACCACCAGCATGCCGGTGATCGCGCCACCGCGGAACGCCACGTCCATGGCCGCGCTGATGCCGTTGCGGGCCGCCTCGGCGGTACGCACGTTGGCGCGCACCGATACATTCATGCCGATGTAGCCGGCCGCCCCGGAGAGGATGGCGCCAATCGCGAAACCAATCGCGGTGTACCAGCTGAGGAATAGCCCGACCAGCAGGAACAGCACGACCCCGGCGATGCCGATGGTCAGGTATTGCCGGTTGAGATAGGCGCGGGCGCCCTCCTGGATCGCAGCGGCGATCGCTGCCATGCGTTCGTTGCCGCTGGGCTGGCGCGCGATCCAGCGCGCCGAGACGATTCCATACACGATCGCAACGATGGCGCAGAGCAGCGCCAGTGATAGTCCATGACGTTCCAGCATGACCCCTCCCGAAGTGGATGATTGGCATCCAGCGGTGGTGAACTTCACCACGAGGGGGACGACGGGCTGCAGCTAGTGGACCAACCCGTACCGATCCTGGCTATCGCCCGACGTATGGTGGTGTTCAGCATTCCCTGGTGCCCGCAGTATGCGGTCACCGGGATGGGGGTGCCAGCCTTTGCACGCGGTTAAGGCGGATTCTGCGACGGTGCGGTCCTGTCGTCGTGGAGATCCGCTCATGCGCCTGCCTCTTTTTTTCCTCACCGTGCTGGTTCCGACCCTGGCCGTAGCCGCAGAAACGCCCGAGCTGCAACGTGGGACCGGCGCTGCGCAGGCGGTCGGCGCGGTGCATACCCTGCGCCAGATCCCGGAAGCCTGCGCACGGCTGGAGGGCGTCTACACCGGGGATGCGGCGCAGCCCTATCGCTTTGCGCCGGTGCGGACCAGCGAACACTGCCAGCCGCGCGCGCGTTTCGTGGACTTTGCCAAGGCGCAACCCAGTGCGGAGAAGGGATGGAAGCTCAACGACGTGATCCGCGTACCGGATGCCACCTGCCCCGCGCGACAGGCGGTCGTGCGGGTCTGGCGGCTGCCGGTGGAGCCGAACACCGCACGTGACGGCCAGGGGCAGTCGCGGATCTACCTGGAAGACGCGAAGAAACAGGCGGCCAGCGGTGGCATCCCGAAGGTGACGATGTTCGCCGCGCAGCTGCAGATGGAAGGCAAGGCCTGCCATTGACACAGGGCCGGCCGGGGATCGGCTGCGCCTGCCAGCCCACCGGTCATGGGCTGGCTCCAGCGCGTGTCATCACGCCTCGAAGGCTTCAAGCTTTTTCTTCACTGGCACATTCTTCAGGGTTACATATTTCGGCAATCC